>ODAJ011980950.1_pt1 | contig 10489 bp, 7 predicted proteins | sample 1539241 | NCBI WGS metagenome assembly ODAJ01 (sample SAMN02144231, study PRJEB22623) | gut metagenome | biome: sheep rumen | host: Ovis aries | place: New Zealand
TCTACGGCGGCTACAGCCCGCACTCTCTCCACAAAGCTCTCCCAAGGCGTCTTCGTGCTCTCTCTCTTTGAGGCCTGTGCACCGGTATTCAGAGAAACAAACTTCTCGCTGGTATCGCTGACATATACACGGTCCGCCTCGATCCCGGAAAGCATATCGTCGATCTGGGACACATGCTGCTCTGTTCTCTTCTCCTTAGTCATTCCGGGGATGATGACCAGAATCAGGTCCTGCAGATCCTTTAAGAGCTGTGATCCGTCCCCGAACATCTCCTGCGATCTGTGGAGGGTCTGCGCCATATCCCGGATCTCCCGGTTCTCTCCGAATTCGTCTTCGAAGGCCTGCACTGCTCTGTCCATGTTCTCCATCTGCGAGCGGATCTCTTCCGCGATCCGGTTTCTGGACAGCATCTCATCGCGAATGCGGATTCTGGCAGCGTCCTGGAGCATCTCGTCCTTCTCCTGGCGGGTCAGTTCCTCCCGGATCCTCTCTTCCATGATCTCTTCATATTCTTTGCGGTTTTGGTCCGCCTGCTCAATGATCTCATCCAGCGCGGTCTTTTTGGACTTCTCCAAAGCTTCCGCCTTGCTGAGCTGGCTGGCCTTATACTTCTGCGCCGCCGCATTGATCCCGGCCGCCGCAAGGGACACTGCTCCGACAGTTAAGATGACAGGTGCTGCGAGTATGACAACTCCCGAATCCGATGCACTCATATTCCGCTCTCCATTAATGCTTTTTCGATCGACGACAGCATGCTGCCGTGTTCAATATAATCCAGCCAGACTTTGAAGGCTTTGGACTCATACAGCGCTTCGACCTCTTCGTCCAGTCTGTCTGAACAGTTCTCCAGATATGCGAGCAGATCGTCCACTGTCAGGAGCGTCGCCCCGTGCCAGATGAAATCCGGCTTTTGGCGGAGCGAGATCTGCAGCTTTTTCACCGCGAGCTCCGGCGAGTTCCTGCCGATCTGCTCGATCTGCATGGCTCTCTCGGTCTGCTGCTTTGTGCCGCCGTTCTTCTCTTCATAGAAGCTGATCAGCTTCGCTCTGCAGAAGTGGCAGAAGGGGTCCTTCATCCCATAGCGGCCCTGTTCCTCCGTCTGATTGACAAAATCCTCCAGAGATTCGTAATGGGCTCCCTTCCAGTAGAAATCCACTGAAGGAGACAGTGACTGCATCAGCTTGAACAATCCCGCTTCCTTGTCAAAAGAAGAGGCATACTGCTGACTGTACCGGAAGAACTTTCCGTCGAACTGGCGCACAAATTCATCCAGCTGATGCTGTTCCAGCATGAAGACACCGTAGTTCCAGTCATTTCCGAGGACCTGGATCAGCTCCTGAATATCCAGTATGAGCTTGCCCCTGTAGGGCAGCCCCCTGACCATGGACCTCTCCGCTTTGTTGTGGTAGGTCTTAAATCCCACGCCGCCGTTCTCAAGCCAGTTTGCGATATATTCCCCATCGTATCGGGATTCCGGCTTGTCCTGCACCATTCCGTTCAGAAGATTTCTGGTCTTGGAAGAGATCGTCAGCGAAGGAGGACATACCACCGGGCTCTGCCATCGGCGGTACAGATGCTGCCTGAGTGCCTGCGGGTCAGACGCTTTGGCTGCCTCGTTTTCGTCCAGAGGCGGTCTTCCCGACAGCAGCGTCATCAGCGTGAGCCCCAGGGAGCAGTATTCGGAAGCGCTCGTGTGGCGGTCCCCGTCCGTATAGATACGCTCCGGTGCCATAAATAAAAGGGATCCGCCCGCTTTCTCATCTTTGTCAAAAGTCAGGCAGTCGTAATCTCCCAGAACAATCTCTTTTTTGGCACGGTCTTTCCAGAATATGTTGGAAGGTTTGATATCGTTGTGGACCAAATGATTGGCCTGCATAAAGCGGAGCGCCTCATTGAGCTGCGGAAGGATGCTCTTAATCATTTCATCTTCCGTGATCACGACATTTTCCAGCGTTCCCTGCTGGTATACGGGCATGATCTCATAGTGGATCCCGCCTTCCAGATCGCCGTAGCCCAGGATCGGCATCAGTGACCTGCAGCTTCCGCTCCGCGTCAGGTCCGCCATCTTGCGCAGTGCAGTCGTGCTCCTTGCAGCGCCCGGGTCATAGATCTTGATAACTACCCTGTTCTGCCGCCTGTCCTCTCCGAGGAAGAGAGAACTCTGCGCGCCTCTGCACAGAAACTGAATCAATCGGTGCCGTCCGATCTCATCCCCCGGTCCGTACGGGATCGTCTCCGAGGACTCCTCTGCTCTCTCCGAGTTGATCCCTTCGATAACGGGGATGGTCGCCTTGCCGTTCCAGGCCCATGCAGGAAGCGTCTTATTCAATTGTCCGGTGTGTTGTCCGGTGTGTTCTCCAGCTCTCATACATGCCCTGCCAAAATACTGTCCGTCCGGATTCTCCCGCTGCTCTGTCTTCCGGGTTTATCCCGGTCTTATCCTGATCATTTCCTGATCATTTCCTAATCATTTATTATCTGCATTCATCCTGCGGTTTGGTGGGCGGGATCCCGATCTGTACAAGGTGATCGCCCTCCCCGATGAACTGCACTGTTCTCTCCATGTGTTCCGCATCGCGGTACCGCTCCGGAAATTTCTGAACGATGATTAGCTGATTGTCGGATCCCCTAAGGCCGTGTCCGCTGTTGAGCTCCTCCACATAGGGGCCTTCCACCAGCACCGCTGTCAGTCTGAGGATCTCGTCGATCTCCGGATTCTCAAATTCCCTGAGCTCTTCGATCGTATAGCCCGTAAAGATCAGGATGTCCTCACTGATCTCCCCGGAAAACCAGCGGATCAGCTGCAATACGCCCTGCGGCTGGTCGAAAGGCTCTCCCCCGCTGATCGTGAGGCCGTCCGCCTCCAGATCGTCGGGAATGCGGCGGATCACTTCCTCCACGTCCACCGCGCTGCCAGCGGGCTCTTTCAGTTCCGGGCTGATGCAGCCCGGGCACGATCTGCCGCATCCGCGGACCCACACCCCGAGCCGCCTGCCGTATCCCAGCGTCGTCACCGGATAGTACACTCTGTGAAGGAGGAGTCTGCTCATACGATCTTGATCCTCCTGCCGCATCCCTCACAGAAAGACCCCGCATCCGCAAGCTTTCCGCAGAGCACGCACTGCCCCATCCGCTTTCTGCGGATGACCGCAAGCGACGCCTCCGCATAGGATGCCGCCGCAAAATACTGCTCCGGACTGATCACGTAATACCTCCCGCCAAAAAGGTGCCTCAGTACGCCGTCCGGCTCCTGCAGGTTATTCAGATAAGGCAGGAGCTGCTCCGGCCTCACCTCTGTGACCAGCATGCCTCTTCGCTGCGCTTCCTCGACATTTAAAGGCGTCACGTTGGTCAGATATCCTACGCCCTGCAGCACCACTCCTTTGCGGTAGGGAAGCATGCGGTGTTCTCCCGGCATGAAGCGGTGGTCCGTCTTGACCGGGTCCGTCATCACAAATCCGGGCAGGATCCCTATCGGGCCCACCCGCATGTTGTCATTGTGCTGCACCGCCCAGTAGCGGGTATCCGCCAGTTCCCTGAACTTGATCGTGTCCGTGACCGGCGAGATCTCTTCTCTCAGATACCGCACTCTCTCCTGCAGGTTGTGCTGATAACTCTTAAGGGGCTTTCTGGTCGTAAAAGCACTTCCTCCGCCCAGCGTGATGATGCGGTAGAGTTCCACGCGGTTATACTGTTCCAGGATCTCCAGCGCTTCCTGCTGTTCACTGCGGTAAAAAAAGTGCAGCTTTTTGGCGTCGATATGGCCTGCTCTGTGGATCTGCTTCTGCGTCTCCCGGTGCAGTCTCTCCGCCTCGATATAGAGCCCGTTCAGCTGACCAATCGTCCCGACGGCTTCGCTTGCATTCGATATGCGTCCGATCCGCTCCCGAAGCATGACCAGTTTCTGCCTGAGATCCCTGCCCTGATCAGAAAAGAACAAGGTCCCCGCAGAGAGCAGTTCCGCCGTTCTGCGCGCGAACTCCTCCTGCATGCTCCTGGCTGCCAGTGCCGCAGCCCTGTCCCTCTGTCCTGTCTCTTTCCCGAGGGCTTCCAGAAAGATCGCTGTCAGTTTTTTCATCTCGGTCACCTCCAGCGATCTGCTCTTCTCTTTGCGGCGTCGTATTCGCTCTGCGCGCGTGACTGCCGACTGTCGAGCTGGCTCTGTCTTGTCCGGTATCGGTTGTCCTGCTGGGCGTTGCGTGCATCCTGCCTCATCTTAGCCTCGAGGACCGCATCCGCAAGGGCAGTGATGCCCTCGGTACAGGTGCCCGTTTTGGGGACCGCATTTGCCTTGCCCAGCGCATTCCTGATCTGATTTCCGGACGGACTGCCCTGCAGAACAGTGAATACGGACAGAAACTGCTTCATGCCCGGATCCGCCTCGTCTCCGCTGCCGGAAAGGAGAATCAGTTCTTCCTGCGCCTCCTCAGAGAGTTTTCCGCCTGCGAGAAGTTTCAGAGCCTCCAGATACATCCGTTCTGAAGACATCCCTTCCGACGGTTTGTCCTCCCACTGTGAAGCGGCAGGAGCAGCTTCCCTCTCCATGCGGCCAAGCGCATCATCCGGCAGGATGTCCGTGAACTGCCTTCGGATCTGATAGACCTGCAGGTCTGTCGCGCTGAGCGTCTCTTCCGCCTCCTTCAGGATCAGGGATCCGTCGCCTTCACCCGCTGCGGGTTTGGGGTCCGAGAGCTTATTGGACGCCATGGGGGCCGGCGTTTTCAGATGGCTGTCCGTATTGGACCGGGCATCAGAAACAGATGAGCCCAGATTCGTCTCATCGCTCAGTTCAAATCCCATGTCGGCACAGAATTCGTCCAGCGCCGCTTCCCGCTGCTCCAGATCCCGCAGCATCTCATCCCAGTTGAAATCGCCCATGCTCAAAAAATCCCGAAAGTAATCTTGTAGAATATGATCGCGCCTACGGCACTGGCTGCCAGGAGCCCCAGCATCATGACCTTATTGCGCATCTGCGTGGAATTGTAATCGTTTTTCTGTTCCTCTACGCGCTCCCAGTTGCGGATATTCACCGCCTTCAATAGGTCGTCGGTCGCTTTCTTCTGATCGTCCAGCTGACGATAGAGCATTGCTTCCAATTCTGTCATCCTGTTGTTTGCCATTTCGATTGCCTCCCCTTCCTGCTTATGACCTGACGTACTTTCTTATATTCATCAGCAGCTGATACAGCCAATTCTCTGTGGGCCGCGCATAAAGCCGGATCTTCTGGTTGTCTCCCACCAGGTTGTAAGAGATCGCGTTCATATCGGAACTCGTCTTGGGGCCGTTCTCTCCGGTGATCGCTTTGTACTCCTTGTCGTCCATTCCGTATGCGAGACGAAGGTCAAATGAGCTCATAGCCGCGCTGTAGTTCTCCACAAAGAGTCCCGGATCATTGGCCCATACCACGAAGTTCATGCCGATCTCAGGTCCCTTGGCGAACAGTTCTTCCAGCTGCTCTTTGGGAGATCGCTGGTAAGTGCCTGTCGTCAGCTGCTTGGCCCGGTTGAGGCCGTAGAACAGGACGAACTGCTGATGGCCGCTGCCCAGCTCGCTGTACAGCGTCTCTATGCCGTCCAGGATCATGGTGGGAGGCACGATGCGGAAAGCTTCCGGCACCTGCTCTTCGATCATTTCCAACATGTCATAATCGTTGGTCCCGTACAGGGAATTCCCGCTCAGGTCAAAGACTGTGATGAACGGAGACGTGATCTCTCCGTTTATGCGGATCGTCTCAAGAAGCAGCGAGAGCGCGGTATAGCCCATTGCCTGTCTGGAGCGTCCGCCTCCCTCCGAATCCTTTCCGACCAGCAGCAGGTTCTGCCCCCTTCTGTTCCAAAGTGTGGGAAGGAAGGTGTTGACCATGGTGAGACTCTCGCCGATATACAGATGATAAGACGGATCTCCCATGTTGAAGGGGCGCATTCCGCTCGCCGCGAATTCCGTGAGCGGATTCTCCGAGTCGTCTTCCGGGCCGGCCAGGAGGATGCGGGGTTTGGGCATCTCCGTCGCCATGATCTCCAGCTGCTTGTCGCGCACCTGCTGCATCCAAAAATCCCTCTCTTCGTCCGTAATATATGCCGCTCTGAAAGTGCGGTTCGCGTCTCTGTCTCCGGCGTTGATGTTGATCACGCCCTGCCCCGGATCCATTCCGGTCAGGCGGTTCGCGATCTCATTGTCATTGTTGAGCAGCAGCTCCGCCGACGCTTTGGTGCTCTTGAGCGCGATGCGCGTGTGGACGTTGCTGTACACGCCGCTGTCCAGTCCTTTGACATTCTCAAAAGTCTGCGTGGACAGGATCAGGTGCATGCCGAAAGCGCGGGCGCCCTGTGTCACAAGCTCCTGGATCAGTGAGACGCATCTCTTGCTGATCTCATTGTCCGTGTCATGCAGGAGGGCCTGCACCTCGTCGAAAATGACCAGGATCCTGGGCATATCCGCATGGCTCTCGCCGCGCTCGCCTTTGTGCCTCCAGTATCCCTCGATCGTGCCGACGCCTATGCTTCTGAATTTGGCACTGCGCCGTCCCATCTCCTTGTGGAGTTCATTGAGGACCGCAAGTCCGAACTCCGGCTCCGTCTCGACGGAGACAACGCGGAAATTGGGCAGTTTGTAGTCCGCGTAGCACTTGAACTCAACGCCCTGTTTGAAGTCCAGAAGATACATCTGCACGTCTTCCGGGCTGTAGTTGAAAATAATGCTCTGTATGATGGTGTGCATCAGGCTGGATTTTCCCGAACCCGTCGTGCCGCCCAGCATAGCGGCAAAGCTGTGGTAGGGATGACCGAACTCCAGATTGACGATCTTTCCCGCACCTTCCATGCCGACCGGCACGGATATGCCGTCGATCGCTGACTTGTGGAACCAGTAGTCCGGCTTCTCCGGCAGATTTCCCGAGATCATCGGGTATGTGATGACGATCTCCTCTCCCAGATGCTTCCTGATCTCCGTCACGATCTCCACATACTGTTCGGACGAGGGCGCCTCGAAGGGGAAGAATCTCATCGGGCCTTCCAGTGTCGACTCGCGGACGCACAGAATGTTCCCGTTCGTCTCAATGGAGTTCTGGATGCGCGTCCTGATTCTTCCGAGATCGCCGCTCCTGCGGTTCATCTCTTCCTCATCCGCCGCGATGATCGTATAGACGCCGGTCATGGGGCCGTTGTCGATGATGCTCTCAAGATAGCCGATGGAGCGGTCCGAGAATCCTCTCGGGAAATCCATAACCATCAAGAAACGCAGAGGCTCCGCGTTAATGCCCGCATCCTCGTTGTAGTCGAGAATGTTCTCGTACCGGCCCTGGAGGCAGCGCTGGATCACGTCCGTCGTGTGATCGACGATCAGTTTCAGGCGCTCCTCGATCTGTTTCTCCTCGCTCCAGATGCGGATATCGATCGCGCGCTCGTCGCCGTTTCCCTTCTCGTCCTTATCTCCCATCGGCGAGAAGACCGCGAAGGTATTGCCGAGGCTGACCGGATCGATAAAGGTGCACCAGCACTTGTTCACCGGGATGGACATATACAGATTGAGCGCCAGATTGCGGATCGATTCTGCCGCCTGTTCGCGATTCATCTTATTAAACGTGAACATGGTCGAGAATCTCGCATCCTTAAAGGAAAATCCGTAAGGCATGACCATGTATTTGCGGCCGTTGGCCTCCTTGATGGAATACCCGAAACGTCTGGAGAAGACCGCGCTCTTGAGCTCATCCTCGGCATGGTCCGTGATGTCATACCCCGCATAGCCGAACTGGATCCCCGTCGGGAACTCTTCCGCCGGCTCGAACACCTCATAGTTGGGGCACAGGCGCTTCATCTCGTCGTATCCGTTCTTGACCGTATCCGGTGCGATCAGGTTCTCGATCCGCTCCACGAAGGCCTCTTCTTCCTGCTCCATGCGGATCGTATACTTGCGGTCACTGCGCCGAAGCTCCTGGTCCCGGATGCTCTCATGGGCGGAATGCTCCATGCTCAGCCGCCTCTCGGCGATATCGATCTCCCGTTTCCGCTGTTCCATCGTCTCCTGGCCCAGACGATTGTTGGTCTCCGCAATACCGGCCTCCGCCTGGTTCTCCCATCTGCAGATGTCGATAATGACCCTGTTGTCATCGCCTTTCCTGCGATAGAGGCGCTGCTGGGTCTCCTCTTCGAGCATGCCGATCGCCTGTCCGGCTGACTGGACAGGCGTTCCGACTGCCTGGGTCAGGATCTCATTGAACTGCTGACGCGTGCTCTCCGTCTTTTTCTTGTACTGATCCAGCTTCTGCATCCAGTTCTGGTAGCGCGCATCCGCCTCATTTCCCAGGCGCTCACGGACTTGCGCGGAAGTAGCCTCCGCAGAATCATAAGTCTCCTGGATGTTCTTCTTCTCGTTTTCGTAATCCTTCTTGATCGCAGACCGGTTCTTTTCAAATCTGTCAATCTCTCTGGAGACCGCGTACGGTACTTTCAACAGACGTGCGTATTCCTGCGTGCTGACTGCCATGGCTGAACCCTTTCTTTTTTATTCCTAAATTCAACAACCCGTCGATGGTTCCTTAACGCCGATTATAATATATCCATAATCCGCTTTACAACATTGTGCACTAAAATTGTCTTTAATGGCACCCAATATTTCGTTCTTTTGCCCAATAATCCACACTTATCTCTTATCTCTGTCAATCCCCTCCAGGAACAGGATCCCGATCAAAGTATAGACAGCGATAAACAGGACCATCAGCCCCCACAGGAAGAGAATATTGGAAACCGTGGGGTCCCAGTGATCGAGTTCGATCGTCGTCTGCGTCATCTGCTCCTGGGCCCTGATGCTTTCTTCCACGCTCTCGTTAATGTATGCGATCGAACCGATCGCGTCCAGTCCCCACCGGCTCACTGTCAGCGAAGACACCTTCTTGGAGAGCCCTTCCAGCGGGAAAACGGCGCCGGACATGACCAGCTGTATGATCAGAATGAACGGCATCACGGTCATCGCCCAGCCCTCGTTCGGAACAATGCTGGAGACCATCACGCCGAGAATATCGGAGCAGAACATCACCAGAAGGAATGTGATGTACAGCTCGATCACCACCGGCAAAAATATGCCTTCTTCCGGCAGATTGTCCCAATACTTGATGCAAACGACCAGCGTGATGATCACTGCCTCCGCAGCACACTGCAGAAATTCAAAGATCACGTGCGCGATCACGAAGGAAGAAATGTGGAGCCCCGTGCGGTGCTCTCTTTTGATGATCCCTCTCTCCTTGCAGATCGACCGGATGGAGTTGAAAAGGCCCACCCAGATGCACGCGCATATGATGGCAAAGCCGCCGTTCTTGGTATCCGTATAGGAGACGAACATGTCATCCCCCGTCACCATTCCTATGATCAGCATGATCAGCAGCGTGGATCCGAGATTCATCCACTGCTTGTCGTTAAAGTAGATTCTGAGGCAGCTCTTTAAATAGATGATGGTCTGCCCGATCCTTCCGATTCTTGAATACATTTGTTTGTCACCTCGTTCTGATCCTGTTTCAGCGAAGCCGTGTCAATACCCTCTGTAGGATCTGAATTTTTCTATGAAGTAATCGCCCATTCCCTCTCCGTCTTCGTCCGGGCGGTTGATCCTTTTCACGATCGCTTCGATCGTATCTGTCTCAAAAAACTGCTTGGCCTCACTCGGCGATCCGAAGAACACCAGGTGACCGCAATTATCCCGCGTATCCTTGGCAAGAACGATGATCTTATTGAACAGCTCCGGTGTCCGGTCCGGATAGTGGGAAATGACCATGACGATCTTTCCTTCGTCCGCGATCATCCTCAGATTCTGCATCAGTCCCGACGCCATACTGCCGTCAAGGCCCGAGTCCGGCTCGTCGAGGAAAAACAGAGACGGATTTCCGATGTACTCTACGGCGATGCTCAATCTCTTTTTCTGGCCGCCGCTCAGCTTGCTGACCATGGACTGCTTTTCCCTCTCAAGACCCAGTACCGACAAAGTCCTGTCGACGGCTTCCTCATATGCGAAAGCCGGCATTCCTGCCGCAAGTTTCATGTGCGCCGCGTTGAGCAGAGTATGGTGCACTGTCTCGTTTACCCGGATCAGCTCCTGCTGGGGAACGTATCCGATCTCAAACATCATTTTCTTATATTCATTGTAAATATCCACATTGTTGTAGACGACGCGTCCTCTCGCCGGCTCATACCCCATGACCGCGTTCATGAAGGTCGTTTTGCCCGCGCCTGATCCGCCCAGGATCAGGACCATCTCTCCTCCCTTGACTTCGAGATTGATATCCCGCAGCAGGGTCTGTTTGCGGAAACGTCTCCACACGCTTCTCTCCATAATATTGATAGAGAGCACGGACCCCGATACACCGCCGGGGCCTCCCCAGCTCCCGGGGCCTGACCAGCCTCCCGGACTCGATCCGCCTCCGGGTCCGCCGTAGCTTCCGGGGCCGCCATAGCTTCCGGGGCCCGACCAGCCTCCCTGGCCCGCTCCGCCTCCGGGACTGCTG
>ODAJ012084633.1_pt1 | contig 10489 bp, 8 predicted proteins | sample 1539241 | NCBI WGS metagenome assembly ODAJ01 (sample SAMN02144231, study PRJEB22623) | gut metagenome | biome: sheep rumen | host: Ovis aries | place: New Zealand
CTCAAAGCCGGGAAATTCAAAACCGCATACCTTGGCCAGTTATACGGCTACCTTCAGGTCCTTGATGACCAGGTCCGCAAGCCGCACGAGAATCCCTCCATCGGCATCATCCTCTGCAGACGCGCCAACCGTGCCTTCGTCGAATATGCCATCCGCGACTACACCAAGCCGATGGGTGTTGCCACTTACAAGACACTCAGCGATATGCCTGAGGCCTTCCGTGAAGCCCTTCCCGACGAAGACGACCTCAAGAAACTCCTGTAGCCGTTTCCATCATTCCCTCACTTCCATCAGTTCCATCAACTGATGGAAGTTTTTTATTATATCCGCCATCATCCAGCCATATTGTGAACTCCATTTGCACGTTATTTATGTTTTCTTATCGTTATCACGCTTTATTTTCGTAAATTTGTTTGTTAAAGCAGAATACCCTATGGCCGGAAACAAACACGCCCTTACCCGTTACCGGGTGCTGGATGCCTGTTTCAGCAACAGAATGCTTAAATACTACGCCGAGGACCTCATCGCGAAATGCAACGAGGCCTTGGCAGAACGCTATGGCACCGACGATGTCGGCATCAGCCGTCGCACCTTTTTCGATGACCTCAACGATCTGGACAGCATAGTCGGAGAATATGGCGTGGAAATTCAGCGCCTCAACGACGGCCGAAAAAAATACTACCGCTACGACAAAGCCGATTTCTCACTCTTCACCAAAGGATTCAATGAAGAGGATCTTCGCACTCTCAAGGAGAACATCCAGACCCTCCAACGCTTCAAGGGCCTCCCTTCTTTTGCCTGGATGGATTCTTTGGTCAGCAAATTGGAAGACAAACTCACCATCAAGACTTCGGTGGGCAATATAATCGACTATGAGGATAACACCGGGTATTCCGGCATTGATTGGCTGAAGGATATTTTTGACGCCGTTATCGGCCAGCAGCCCCTCAAAGTTGACTACCGCAAATTTGACGAAACTGCTTTTGTCTGGACCATTCATCCATATTATATCAAGCAATACAATAACCGCTGGTTCTTGATCGGCTTCAACCCTGAATTTAATGACCTTTCTACAATTCCTCTCGACCGCATTGATGACTTGGAGCCAGTACACATCCCCTATATAGAGAATTCAGAGACGGACTTTGACTCTTATTTCGACAACGTAATCGGAGTAACCATTCCCGATGCACCGTTGGAAACTATCAAACTGAGATTCACACCATCTCGCCTCCAGTATGTCCTCACAAAGCCCATTCACAAGTCTCAGGTATGCACAGATCCTGCATCCGGAATCATAATACTCAAACTCATCCCAAACAACGAGACCGATGCTCTAATACTCTCTTTTGGTGCTGATGTAGAAGTGCTGGAGCCGGAATCTTACCGCAATCGGATACGCGAAAAGGTTCAAAGTGCTTTTGCGAACTATTTTGATGTGCAGGCTGGCTGCACTAAATAACCTTACCTTCGCACCGAAAACAAGAATTAAAGCATATTCGAAGATCCAACACTTATGGCAGAAATACGAGTAAATAAACTGATGAGACAGTTCAATATTGGACTGGACACACTCGTCAGCTTTTTGCGTACGCAAGGAGTCTGGGTTGAAGAGCACCCGAATGCCAAAGTCCCAGATACCGTCTTGCCCGCACTTCACAAGAAGTTTGGACACGACAAGGAAATGGCTGAGGCTGCATCTAAGACGGCCGTCAGGATTTCCACCATTGTGGGTGATAATAAGGGCAAAAAGAAAGTTGTGGCTCCGGAAAAGAAGCATCAGCCCATCTCCACGCAGCGCACACGAAAACCTTCTCCTAAACCGGAGAATTCAACGATTCCTATTGCTCCGCAAAGGGAGTATGCCAAGCGTGTAAAGATTAAGGCCATCAATCGCCCTCATCGCATCATTACCGATGGATTTGATGGCTTCAAAGCCGGTGTTCTGTTCCCCAAAGATATTCTGTATAAAGGCCAGCCAATCGCCATCGCAAACGCCGAAGCGCTCATCAATAGCCGTTTTCGTGTTGGCGACATTATCCATTGTCGTGTGGTCGGGACGTCTCCGGACAGACATATCGCTTACTTGAGTTGTGAAATATCCGGCTTCAATCTGTCTGGCCTGGATGGCTTTGAAACGGTTGCACCTGGCGCGAAATACCCGGTTCGTTTAATAGGAACATCGAACAACTATTTCATTGTAGCAATCGTCGGAACGCAGATTCGCGGTCTTGTTCTCAAGAACCAGTTTGAAGACGGGGCTGATATGGACAAGCGCGGCAATATTCGACTGCAGCTTGTCGAAAAGCCGGAGAATCCATTCCAGTTTGCCCGTTTTGTAAAGCCAATCGCCGTCACCCCCAAAGTTGCTGTCGATGACATTGATCCTATCGTTGAATCTTTCTTGACCGAGCCGGAATTAGATGCTATCACGCCGGAGGACCTGGACATAGTTCGCTCCATTCTCCTTCGTTATCCGGATCTCAAGCGCAAGAAGGCAGATCAGATAACAGGCATACAACTCTACTGCCGTATTCCTGAGGTTAGCCGGCTACACTACTTTCTTAGACAAGAGCCAGACTATTTCACCAAGCACACATTCTGGGTCTCGGTTAATCAAGAAGATGAAGAGAATCCGTCTATCGCATTGTTCACGGAGAGCCCCACAGTTGTTGTGGAGCTGAAAGCATTCAGTGATGATGTCTTCACGGTCGATAACTTTGATTCAAGCAAGACTAACTTCACCAAGAACATTCTTCAAAAGTACAATAAGAGAACCCGCTTAAAAGTTGCTGGTTCCAATTTGCACTTTGTCACGAAATACGACCCCATTCCAGCAGATTACAATACGGAAGAAGTAATCGATTTCTTGGGGAAACTATATGACTTCAATAGCAGCATCATACCGAGTATTCATGAAGCGATTCGGGAAAAGACTCTGCTTAGCGCCAAGGATTATAGCATTTTGTCTTCTTTCTTGAAGTACCAAAGGAACAAGGAGTTCGAAAAAGAAAACGATTTCGTCTTCATCGCTTCTGGGCGCCTTGGAACAGCATCTGGAATTCGGATCGGAGACAGAGCTTCCATTCGTTTCAGACTATTCGAAAATGAGGTGGATTCTTTGATTGGAGAAACCGAGGAAGATACAGGTGCGCTTCATGTTGCGATTGTAGATGAAAACGGCGAAGAGCAACTGACAGGTGTGCTGGACACTGAAGGGGAAGATTTTGTCCTCCGGTTTGACCGTGACCATATCGATTTGACGGAGTTCCTTCACTCTGGGATAAGATTGCAGAAGAGGGCAAATATTAAGCATATTCAGATCCAGATGAACGCCATTGAGGATTTCATCAAAAGGGATTCGTTAAAGATATATCAGGACCTCATCAACAATCGTCTGGAGACTCCGGATATGGAGAAGGCAGATGGCATTGAATTCCACAATCCGTTGTTCCGCTCATCAGCCGGCGACAATACTCAATCTGAAGCGGTAAGAAAGGCTCTCGGCAACAAGAACGTTCTTCTGATTCAAGGCCCTCCGGGCACTGGTAAGACGACGATAATCGTGGAAATCATCGAGCAGCTTGTTTCCAAGGGGAAAAAGGTTCTCGTATGTAGCCAGGCTCATGCGGCTGTAAAAAACATCTACGACCGTCTGCACCTGTTGCGCCCGGACATGGATTTGCTGGCTCTCGACGATAAGGATGAAGTAACAGCTGCAGCAAGAAACTTCGATGATGAAGCCTACACCCAGTTCTTAAAGAACAATATGGCGGTAATAGGCAATTGCCGCAGGGGCGCCTCCAAAGAAGAGCTTGACGCACTTATAGATTCGTTCACATATAAAACACCTGAGAGGACTAAGGATTTCAGAAAAAAGCATCATCACGTCATTGACTACAGAGAGGTAATCTCCAATATACCTCCGCAGAATATCACCTTCCTTTTGGATCGGCTCAAGAGTGAAACCCGCAACCTTGACACAGACCTTCTTAAAGCTCAGGTCTATAGGGAAAAAGACGTTATTCTGGGAACATGTATTGGAATCGGTATGGACCCTGTTATGAGGGACAAAGATGCCGTTCATTTTGACACTGTGATAGTAGATGAAGCCGGCAAGGCAAACTTGGCTGAAACCATTGTTCCGCTCCAGTTGGGCGATCGGTTCATTCTTGTAGGCGACCATAGACAGTTGCCTCCTTACTTTGACCGGGAAGAGATTGCCGATTATCGGGAGAAAGTCAGAAATGACGCCTATTCGCAGAATTATAGTCAGCAAGAAATTGAAAAGGCGATGAACAAATCTTTGTTCTCCGACTTCTTTGACCACCGATTCTTCCCTGAAGCAAACAAGGTGACTCTGAATTATCAGTTCAGGATGAATCCCCAGATCGGTCAGTATATTTCCGATCTATTCTATGCCGGAAAACTTTTTTCCGGCGAAGGAACGGAGAAACAAACCGTCACCGTTGAAGGGTATGCTGATCCAGTTACATTTATCGATACTTACGTTCATACCATTACGGAGGAAAACGATCCGCGAGAAACAAAATCTCCGGATGGCAGTGTCTATAACATGCGTGAGGTCAAGGATATTTGCGAGAAGGTGTTGCCTAATGTCAGCGAAGCCCTTGATTCCAATCCAGGCCTAACCGTAGGTATTATTACGCCCTATAAAGCTCAATATAGGAAGCTTCGTGAAGCGCTGAAGGAAACTCGGTTAAAGGATAGCGTTTATACGATTGACTCTATACAAGGAAGTGAATTCGATATTGTTGTTTTCTCATTTGTTCGCGCATTCTCAAGTCGCTCAAACAAGAAAGTCGGATTCCTGGACGATTTGCGTCGTCTAAACGTTTCTCTGAGTAGAGCGAAGAAGAAACTGATCCTTGTCGGCCACTTGCCTACCCTTCAGAATCCCGACTCACATATAGACGCACCGATTCCCGGCATGGTCAGCCCTGTGGAAGTTTTTTCTTCCATTGCCAGCCGCGTCAAACGATTCGGCGAGCTCTCTCCATTTGAGAAGTTTATGGCTTGTGGTTTTGAGCAGGGACACATCTTCAGTGATTGTGAGTACCACGATGATGGCACATCCTACATTATCATCCACTTTGATGACTTTGACTTCGCTTCGAGAGTTGCACCGAAGGGCTTCAACGGATATGAAGATGGAGAAGCCGTCGAGGTAATCTTGTCGGGATATGATGCTACCGGACGTCCTCAGTTTGATTCGGCAGATTTATACAATTTCCTGCAGAGTCATAAAGAAGGAGAAACATACGAAGGCACAATCTCGCGGATTTACAACAAGAAAGACGGAGGGAAGACCGTATACGTTACGGTTGACGGTTATGAGGACCGGCTGGATATTGCACCGTTCCTGAAAGAGAAGCATCCGGAATACGAGGTCGTGGGGACTGTGCTCCTTGTACGGATTGATCACTATAAAGATGAACCGGAGCGTATTTTCTTCCGTCCTCATTTCTCTGAAGCCGAACAACTGAAATCTGATGGCAGAAGTTACACCTTCTTTAATGCTTCCGTCAAAGAAATCAAGGACTACCCTATGGTTGTGTTTCAGTTCAAGGACAAGTCGGAAGTTACGCTTTCCTGCCCTATCCTTTGGCATACAGCCATTGAAGATGAGTACTACGATCTGATCAAGTTCTCAAATGGTAACTGTAAACTCCACAACCACTATATGGAGGACTTCCTCAAGAGCCACCAGAGGAACACAAAATACGACGGCCTTGTCGTTTCTGAAGACAAAGACTACTATTATGTGGAGGTGGGTGATTACTGCGGTGTAGTTGAAAAGGCCCGTACATGGAGGCGTGGCGTTAAGGTGGATGAAAAGTATCCAGTGGAGATTTCCGGCATCAATAATTATAACAAGTTCGTTTATTTCAAGTTTGTATGAGGATAGAGTCATTTGAAGAATTCGGTAAAAACGCCGACCGTACTATACACGGTGCGGTGAAGATTCAGTATCCTGTGTACAATCTGCACTTGAAGATGCTGACAAAGGATGTAGATCCGTACTTCCCTATAGATCGTGCTATCGTGAAGTATGCTACAATGCAGCCGGACATCAACTATGTGTATCTTTCTGCACTTATTGGACTGGATGAGTCCTTCGTCCGTTGGCGGATTCACACCCTGATGGAAACCAACTTCTTGGCCCTTAAGGACACCGAATACATTGTGACGGAGAATGGCGAACGGAAGTATTTGGCCAAAGATCCTGTTCAGCCCGACCGCACAGTATATGGCAACCTTGTGGTTGATGGCATCACACTGGGGTTGTTGGACATCTCATTCTACCAGAACAAGGCCTGGCTGCTTGATAGGAAGTCCGATTTACTGCCTCATATGGCACTTCTCGGGACGAACGACCCAGCACTTCAGAAGACGCTCAAGAAACTGGAGAAGATGTCGCCGGAAGAAAAGGCCGACCATTGCCTGGAAGCGGCTTCGCATGACTATGAGGTCACAGATTTCGATGCTCAATCTTTGGACGATGTCTTTGTGGTATTCTCTTCAGACAACAAGACGAGACTCTGTAGGAGAGATGTTCTATACAAGAGCAAAGTCTTGAATATACAGAAGCTGACAGAAGAGGCGCAAAAGTTCTATTTCTCTGTATACGAAGGAGAATTCTACAATAACCAAGGATACCATCCTCGCCAGGGCGACCCGTTCTTCAGTTTCTCGGCCGAGCAAATCGCCGCATACTTGCAGAAGCGATACGACGCTTCAGAGATTTTGCCATCCGACTTCAAGTATACAGAGAAAACCGACAAGAACTTCCCTTATCCTCTCTCCATTAAGGTGACACGGAATCTATTGGGACGTGTAAAGAAACGCAAACGCCTAATCATTGACGCCATCAACGGAACAATCAGCGAGACACTGCGTGTCGGTGCAATGAAGAATGTTGAAATAGGCTTCTTTAACATCCATGTCGAGGATAAAGTCCCCGAGTACACATCATTATTCTCAAAAATGGCCAAGTGGGAGGGGCGGTTAAATCGGGCGTTTGTCCAGCAGGAACTTGCCTCCATCCCTGATTGGAGAAAGAATCTGGTTTATCTCGGATGCTATGAGGAACTGGAGGAAATCGACATTGACCAGTTTATCAATTATTATGAAAATGAGTAACTACTTGATAAATGATAAGACGTACCACGAATTGACCGATGAAATACGGAACACTATTCGTGGTGCCCGGGAATACATAAAGACTGGTAATTTCCTGTTCCAGGATAAGGCTATCATTGGTGAACTCATCGAAGCGATGAGCCGTGGCGTTGCCGTATTCATTCTGTCGAACATTTCTGAACTCGAAAGGGATGCATCACGTCAGAAGGAAGGTGAAGGAGTCAATACCCATCTCACCAATTTGAAGACTTTACATCGAAAAGGAGCCCACTGCAGGTCGCTGGATGATCTTCATGCAAAGTTCATTATCGCCGACGGAGAAAGAGGCGTATTGATGAGTGCTAATTTCGCACCCACCAGCCTTGAAAACAATGTCGAGACCGGATTGCTGCTGGAGAATAAAGAGCTGAAGGAACTTGAATATACTTTTGATATTCTGTATATCAACTCCGATGTCTATCTCCAGGAATCCGACAACAGACACCAAAGTATCCGCGCCAAGTCTCCGGTTTCCCGCTCAGCTTTCGATTCTGAACATATAACGAGCGGCCTTCGTTTAACTGTAGCTCAATGTAGTGATGCCGACGGAGATAGTCCCAAGGCTACAAATCTTCGTTATTGCGACGTTCATAGCATCTATGATGACATCATTGGGATAATAGATCGTGCCGAGGAGTTTGTGTATATCGTCACATGGCATTTCAAAGCCTTGAACAGACTCCCCGAGTTCTTGGACGCCATTAAACGGGCTATCGATCGTGGTGTTTGGGTATCCTTGTATTCCAATACACAACAGGAGAATTTCTCGCAAAAAGAATCTCTTCGCCAGATTGAATTCCTGGAATCCATTGGATGTAAATCCCGGGGTGACGATAACAACCATTCCAAATGTGTAATTAGCGACTCTGAAGGGATTGTCTTTACTGCCAACATTGATGGAATACATGGGATGAAATCAGGTTTTGAAGTGGGTTGCATCCTTCAGGGAGAAGACCTTGATAAAGCACGTGAATATGCACAAAAACTAATAGGAGAATAATATGGCAAATACATCAACACAATACGTTGAGAAATGGCTGAAACTCAACCAAGAGGGCCATTTTCAGGAAGCAAAAGATTTCTATTTTGAAAGTCTTTTCGCCGCTGTTATTGAAGATTTCAAGGCCCGGACAGAAGGTCGATTCAAGAAAGGGGGCGTACTATTCTCGATACTCGGGTACACACCTGAACCGATAATCCTCACGCAAAGGGCACTTGAACCGCAGAAGCATGTGATATTCTTCACCAAGAATGGCGAGCATTTCGACAACGAAATTGCACCTTACTTAGAAAAGTATCTAACGAGCAATTACGAACTGGTCGAATTTGAAGATGCTTCGTTTGATACCATATATGGCGTCATGAAAGAACAGATGGCTCTTCATCCTGCGCGGGAGTATTATGTTGACATTACCGGAGGCAAAAAGTCTATGGTGGGAGCTGCTTCCATTTTCGCCAGGGATTACGACTGCAATTTACTTTATGTCGATTACGACGATTATATCGCAGAACTACGTCGACCCAGACCAGGCACGGAAGATCTCCTTCTTGTATACAACCCAATGGTTAATCTTCCTGATGTAAAGTAACACATCGGATTTGTTGTGCAGGCTGACTGCACAGGTCAATAATACCTTTGTACCGTCAACAGAAAACAACCCTGTTGGCGGTATATTATTATGTTCATCATTGTCTACATCCTCTGCGGTCTCGCTTTCATCCCCGAGCTTTTCAACGAGAAGCGCTAATAGCACTCATATGTTTAACCAATAACCTTATCTACAATGAGAAAACTCATCCTCTGCGCCATCATCGCTATGGCATCCATCTCCGCATTTGCCCAGAATAAGGGCTTTGAGAAGGCCGTCGAGGCCACCGGTGGCATCGGCCTTGACAAGTACCAGAAGTTCTCCTTCGGTGTGAACTTCGTCGGTGGCTACCGCATCAACGACTACTTCTTCGTCGGCGCAGGTGCGGGCTACGAGTACCTCGATGGCCTTTACTACACCAGCTACGAGTACCACAGCGGCGCTGGTAACTCCTACCACGGCACCAGCGATGATGTTCGCAACAACATCAAGGTTTTTGGTCGTCTGAAGGCCAACCTCACTGCGACCAAGGTTTCGCCCTTCTTTGCCGTGGATCTGGGCGCCAATTTCGGTCTCAGTTCCAATGAGATCAAGATGGCCAATGGCTTCTACTTCGAGCCTTGCTTCGGCTGTGATTTCGCCCTGACTCCCAAACAGGCTATTTATGTCATGCTGGGCTACAACGGCATCGGCTACGACTACAAGGCCTTTGACACCACGCTGGGCAGCGCAGGCTCCGAAATGCGCCACGTCCTTGCTGGCAAGTTCTCCATCCACCTGGGCTTCAAGTTCTAATTTCACCGCGTTTATCCATACCCGCTACGGCGGGTGTGGATATAAATTAGTATATTTGAGTCATTATTAATAATCGTCAGAATATGCTGGAAGAGAAATCAAAAGCGGTCTCCTACTTGATTAAGGGATCTGAAAAACAATTCATCGAAGAGTTGTTATATGAGGGGAAGGTTTGCCTTAACACATTCGGCTTCTTTGCCGATTGTGAGACAAAGAATGAGGCAATCGATGACAAAACCGAGGGCTTATGGATGAAATCAGGTTACATCCAATTTCCTCCAGCTACAGACTATATCAGAGTCGAGAATGTTCGACATACTGGGCACTTGTTTTGCGCAACAGCTTATTCTGATTCCGTTTTTCATAAGGGTGGTTCTTACAGATACATTTATCCCCACGATATGCGAAAGCATTTCAAGGAGTTGTTGTTGATATGGAACCCAAACGAGTTCTACAATAGACTAATTGCAGCCGCCAAGAAGAAGGGCCTGACATATCGCTATGGCTGGGTGAAATATGACATCACATCAGAAAAACAATTCATATCCGGTGAGTTATACGATCCTTTCCATAAACAGGAGCATTTAAAATGGGAACAAGAGTATAGATTTGTGTTTTACGGCTATCCTGAGGCAAAAAGAGAATTTCTTTATCTTGGTTCGCTGGAAGACATCGCATGCATCTTTAAGGAAGATAAAAGATATGACATGGTCAATCTCTACGATGACAAATACGATGTTATCTGCTCTGACTTGGTTGCCTCTCAATGATACAAAGCGGTCAAAGCCACTTCGCTCCGCTGCCGCTGCGCTGACTCGTTTTGGCCATGTGGCCCCTGCCACATATAGAAACAATCATTGCTCGGAAATCCATTGGATTAGCTTTTCCAGGACCTCCGGAGC
>ODAJ012119699.1_pt1 | contig 10487 bp, 9 predicted proteins | sample 1539241 | NCBI WGS metagenome assembly ODAJ01 (sample SAMN02144231, study PRJEB22623) | gut metagenome | biome: sheep rumen | host: Ovis aries | place: New Zealand
GTAATGGTTATCCTGATCCTATTGACGGAGGATACTATATAGAAACCACTAATGGGCAAGATTATCAAACGTCAGTAACTGTAGGCGTGCCGACCTGTAATTAAAAGATATTGTCAAAAAAAGAAAACCATTCAAAAAAAAGCCCTTTTGGGGCTTTTTTTGTGCTTTCTCCCACGAAAATTTGCATTTCGCTACCGCTTTTCCGTGGAATTATTTATTTTTTCCCAAAAGAGGTTTTGTATATGAACAAGAAACTCGTTTTAGGTATTTTTGTTGCTTTCTCGGCAGGTGCCTTCTGGGCCTGCGGCAGTGGCGATGTCGTCGAATCCGACGACAATCTCGAAGGTCTGGCTGTTGCCCTGTTGGACCAGATTGGTGATGTTGAAGTCGCAAAGGCTGTTTCTACTTGTGCGGAAAACCCCCAATGTGCGGCCGAAATGGGAAACGCACCGAGCCTGGCGGTTCAGTCTAGCTCGTCCAGCTCCAAGCCGGCTTCTTCTTCGGCTACCCCGAAGTCGTCTGGCACGATGTCTTCTTCGGGCCTGAATATCAGCTTTGGCCCGATTGGCCAGAAGTCCTCTTCTTCTTATACTCCGCCTCCGAGCAGCGCTACGGTTCAATCGAGTAGCAGCATTGTAGTTCCGGCTGGCCAGTACGGCTATTGCACGCCGTCCGCGAAAACCGCCGAATTGAAGGAGAAGGTGACTTGGACCTTTAACTGGGATACCAAGACCTCCGGTGTGGGAACGTCGGACATCCTTGCGGCAACCTATTCATGGGAGTTTCCTGATGGTTCACCTGCAACGGGGGCTGCCAAGGCTTTTGCAACCGAATATGCTGTTTCTGGTCCCAAGACGGCAAGCGTGACGGTGTCTACTCCTTCCCATGGAGCGCAGACGATTGCTTGTGCTGAAGGGATAAATATCAATGGCTCCCCGATTACGGGATGCAAATGTGAATCGACCAATATTGAACCGGATGTCTCGACGGGTGAAGTTGCTAAATGGACGGCCTCTGGTTGCACTACGGGCACAGGCTTTACCCTTACTTATGCATGGACTGGGGCTACGCCGGATGCCACTGGCTTGGTCGCTACGGCTCCGGTGGCTGAGAAGGGAGATGAAGTGAAAGGCGTTGTCCTTACGGTTGCGAATGATGATAACACCGTCGTGAACATTCCTTGCGCAGATGCTAAGGCACAAGATAAAACAAAGCCGGACTATGAATTTATAATAGCAGATGCCTATCCTGAAAAGCCAATTACAATTGGAGAACCCGGTTGTATTACGGTACATGGTACATGGACGAATGAGTATTATAAACCAACTCCGAAAATGCAGTGCGAAGGAAAAATCACAATTACGTATGGAACAAAAACGTGGTCGAACATGAATAACAATGATGGCAGTGTGACGACTGATCCGTTAAAGGCCTTGGTTGTTTCTGCGGAAGAAACGGTGTTTATAGAGAATATCTGTGTGGAAGGCGCAGGAGCCACCTGTAAATTGTCAAATTAGTTTTGCTTAGCAAGAACGATCGCTAAATTTTATAACAGAAAGACCCGCTCAAACGAGCGGGCTTTTCTATATACTATTCACTAGTAACTCGGAACTAGTAACTAGCCCGTAGCGGCGCGATTACATAAACCAGTAACCGGCGCCGAACTTGAACGTCATCTGCTTGCCGCCCTTCAGGTCGATCAGCAGGCTTTCGCCTTCGTAGACGTCGTTCATACCCATGTTCATGCGGATGTCTAGGCTGAGCTTGTCGATGACATAGTAGCCAACGCCGAACGTAAGCCCGAACTGGAGCGACTTGCGGTCGTAATCTTCGGGGAAGTCGTGGTGGAACGTTTCCGTACCGGCCTTCATTTCGCCGCTCTTGAGCTTTGCCTCGTCCTTTACGTTCAACTCGAAGTTGGGGCCTGCAGCGAGGTAGAGCTTGTCGATGGGGGTGATGCGCAAGAGCAGCGGGAATTCGATGCCCATCTGGGTGAACTTGCGGTCCATCTTGCCGTCATCCTGGACCAGCTTCGCGTAGTTGAAGAGGATTTCGGGAGTAAACTGCATGAACGGGAGCAACTGCAGGCGGAAACCCAGACCGCCTTCCACGCCGATTCCGGAGGGAACATCGTCGTCGTCGCTGTCGCTGTAAATGTTCCAGTCGTCATCCAGGCCGAACATCGTGTTGTAGTTGAATGCGGCGTGTATGCCGACGCCGAAATTGTTCATCGCCTGCTTTTGGGGCTGCTGTTCCATTTCCGGCTGCTGAGCCATGGCGACCGATGCCGCGAGCAGGGCTGCAGAAAATGCTTTTGATAAGTGCATTGCTTTTCTCCTGTTTTTTACGACAGAAATATAGGAAAAGGGAACGATGTCTTAAACCCGACGCAGGAAGATTTCGAAATCTTCGGGGGTGGTGAGCTTGTCGTTTGTCGAATTCCCCTTGACGATATAGACGGGCACTCCGAAATGCTCCAGGATGCTTGCCTCGTCGGTGGGCGTGAATCCCAGCGGTTGGGCAGATATCCTTGCATACAAGCTTTTTAGCAGGTCGATGCGGGCTGCTTGCGGTGTCTGGGCCATCCATACGGTGTTGCGGTCGATCGTATTTTCGACGATCCCGTTTTGGACAATCTTGATGGTGTCGATGGCGGGCTTTGCCACAAGGCAACTGCCTTTCTCGACAAGCGTCTTGCAGACGTCGCGGATAATCTCTTCGCTCACGAAGGGACGGGCCACGTCGTGGACTAGCACGTATTCGGCGTCGCCGGTAAGCGCGTTTACCCCGTTTTCTACGGACTGCCAACGTTCTGCACCACCCACGACAATCTTCAATTTCGGGTGCGAGAAGTCTTTTTCGAAATGATCCTTCCATTCGGCGGGCACGGCCATCACGACTTCGGCGATTTCATCCATCTTGAGGAACGTCTCGAGAGAGTATCGGTAGACGGGCTTGCCGTTCAGTTGCATCAGCTGCTTGGGCAAAGTTCCGCCCATGCGCTTGCCCAGTCCCCCTGCGGGGAGCACCGCCGCAAAACGGTTCTTTAAGTTCTCGGTCGTCATGCCCTAAATTTATAAAATGCTAGACTTCCCCGATTCTCGAGAGTTTCAAAAGGGGCATTCCCGCCTCGCGGCATTCGTCCAGGTTCAGCTCGAAATCGATGCTCCAGTCGTTGAAATCCTCCTCGTCCTGGAGCATCTGCTGTATGTGCATCGTATCGCCCTCGTAGGTGACGATGGTATGGGCGAGGGCGCGGCCTTCCACATCCAGGCGGAACTTGTGGTGTTCGGCGGTGTAGGCGGCCATGATTTCCATAAGGCGGTTCTCGGTCCATGGCTTGCCTTCGGCATCGGCCAGAAGTTCTCCTTCGGCGAGGTCGTCGGCGAGGCTGTCAAGGGTGGCGGCGAAGTCCTGCTTTGCAAGGTTGCCCATAATCTGGAAGATGCGCTGGCGCACCATGCCGAGGAAACGTTTCTTGTCGTAGGTGATGTCGGCGGCGGCCTTGTCGGCACCGAAAGCCTTCTCGGCCTCGTCCTCCGCGGTTCCCGCTTCCAGGCGTTTCTGGTAGTCTTCGGGGTGCGCCATCTTTTCCCATTCTTCCAGCAAGCTCGAGTCGGTACGGCGGATCATGTCGCCCAGGTAGTCCTGCATTTCGAGCAGTTCCTCGTTCTTGTAGCCGTCGGGAACGGTCTGGCTCAAAACTTTATATACGTAGTTCAGGTGGCGCAGCAGGATAGCTTCCATGCGCTGTAGGTTGTACTGCTTCACGTAGCCGCTGAACGTGCTAAAGTTCTCGAACATCTCGCGCACGATGCTCTTGGGTTCCACGTTCACGTCGACCCACGGGTGCACTTCGGCGAAGGCGTTGTATGTATCGTAGATAAAGTCGCGTAGCGGCTTGGGGTATTCGACCTTCTCGAGTTCCTCAAGGCGCTGGTTGTATTCCATTCCCTGCGCCTTGAGCTCGTTCATACGGGTATCGCGGGCCTTGCTCAGCTGGATGCGAAGTATTGTTTCCGGGTTCTCGACAATGCTTTCGCATAAAGTAATTACGTCAAGCGCGTATTCAGGAGAATCCTTGTCGAGTTTCGGGAGCGTGTCGAGCAGATACAGCGAGAGCGGCTGGTTCATCGCGAAGTCGTCTTGCAAATCCATGTTCACGCGCAGGTGGCTATAGCCGGGGGCGACAGCTGGGACGAACTCCACGATTTTCTTTTCCACCAAGCTGCGGAAAAGCTGGAAGGCCCGGTGGTTCAGTTTTTTCTTGTTTGCCGCGCTCTCGTGGCAATCCTTGATGAGGTTTCGCATCGCGCGGCACCCGTCGGTCTCGCGGCTCAGTATGTTCAGGAGCATCCCGTGGTCCACGTGGAAGCTCGAGGTGAGCGGTTCGGGCGAGGCGTCGATTAGCCGCTTGAACGTGTTTTCGTCGAAGGGGACATAGCCGTGTTCGGGCGGCTTCCGCTTCTGGAATTTTTTCCCGGTCTGGCGGCTCTTCGCTTCGAGTTTCATGTTCTCGATCACATGCTCGGGAGCCTGTGCCACCACGTAGCCTACGTCGTCAAAGCCCTTGCGACCGGCACGTCCTGCGATCTGGTGGAAGTCGCGTGCGGTGAGGATTGCAGTCTTGTCGCCGCTGTACTTGCAGAGCTGCGTAAAGAGTACCGTGCGGATAGGGACGTTCACGCCCACTCCGAGCGTGTCGGTGCCGCAGATGACTTTTAGCAATCCCTTCTGGGCGAGCTTTTCGCAGAGGATGCGGTACTTGGGCAGGAGTCCCGCGTGGTGCAGGCCGATTCCCTGCTTGAGCCAGCGCTTGACATCGGGGCCGTAGGGGCTGGAGAAACGTACTTCCTTGATGGCTTCGTTTATCGCCTGCTTTTCTTCCTTGCTGCAGAGGTCGAGGCTCATGAAGTTCTGTGCGTTGGTGGCGGCCGCGGCCTGCGTAAAGTGTACCACGTACACGGGCGCCTTGCCTTCGTTCACCAATTTCTGCACTTCGGTTGAAATCTCGGAGGTGCTGTAGCTGAAGTCGAGCGGCACGGGCCTCTGCGTGGAACGCACGGTCACGGTCTCGCGCCCGGTATGCTTGGTGAGGTCGCGTTCGAAGAATTCCGTTGCACCGACGGTCGCGCTCATCAGCAAGAATCTCGATTGCGGGAGCGTGAGGAGCGGCACCTGCCAGGCGACGCCGCGTTCGCGGTCGGAATAGTAATGGAACTCGTCCATCACCACGTCCATGATGTCAAGCTTTTCGCCCTCGTTGAGTGCCATGTTGGCGAGGATTTCTGCAGTGCAGCAAAGGATGGGGGCGCCGTGGTTGACTGTCGCGTCGCCGGTAGAAAGACCTACGTTCTCGGCGCCGAATTCCTTGCAGAGCGCCATCCATTTCTCGTTCACCAGCGCCTTGATGGGGCAGGTGTACACGCTCTTGCGGCCGTGCACGATGCTGTCGAAGTGGAGCGCCAGCGCGACCATCGACTTGCCCGAACCCGTGGGCGTGTTCAAGATGACGTTCTTGCCGTCCAGGAGTTCGAGGATGGCTTCTTCTTGTGCTGGGTACAGCGTGGTGCCGCGCGACTCCGTCCACTCCATGAACTGTTCCAGGATTTCTTCTGCGCCGATGCCGTTGCGGTTCCCGTCTGCGTTTTTGACGAGTTTAGCGAGGAAATCTTTGAGAATAGCCTTGTCTTGGTCTGCCATGGTTTCAAAAGATAGCTATTTTAGTTTCAAAGGATTATACTATGAAAGGAATCGTTCTTGCCGGTGGATCCGGCACACGCCTCTATCCGCTTACCATGGTCACGAGTAAGCAACTTTTGCCGGTGTACGACAAGCCGATGATTTATTATCCACTTTCGACGCTGATGCTTGCGGGTATCCGCGACATCCTCATCATCTCGACTCCTACGGACTTGCCGAATTTCGAGCGTCTCCTCGGTGACGGTTCCGCGATGGGCCTGAACCTCAGCTACAAGGTGCAGCCGAGTCCCGATGGCCTTGCACAGGCTTTCATTTTGGGGGAGGAGTTCATCGGTAACGACTGCTGTGCGATGGTCCTGGGCGACAACATCTTCTACGGGAACGGTTTTAGCCCGCTATTGAAGGCGGCTGTGAAGAATGCCGAGGAGAACGGGCGCGCGAGCGTGTTCGGCTATTACGTGGAAGATCCCGAACGCTTCGGTGTCGTGGAATTCGACGAGTCGGGCAAGGTGATTTCTGTCGAAGAAAAGCCGAAAGAACCCAAGAGCAACTACGCCATCACCGGCCTGTATTTCTACGATAACCGCGTGTCCGGCTTTGCGAAGGCGCAGAAGCCCAGCGCCCGCGGTGAACTCGAAATCACCGACCTCAACAGGACATACCTCGATAAGGGTGAACTTGACGTGAAATTGCTCGGCCGTGGATTCGCGTGGCTCGATACCGGTACGATGGACAGCCTCATCGAGGCGGGCGAGTTCGTGAAGATGGTCGAAAACCGCCAGGGAATCCAGATTAGCGCCGTTGAAGAAATTGCTTATAAAAACGGTTGGATTACCAAGGAAAAACTGCTTGAGTCAGCTGCCAAGTATGGAAAGTCTCCCTACGGACAGCATCTGCGTAAGGTGGCTGAAGGAAAAATAAGGTACTAACATGGGAAAATTCAATTTTGTGAAGACCTCCATCGAGGGGGTGACGATTGTGGAGCCGACGGTCTTTGGCGACCATCGCGGCTATTTCATGGAAACCTACAACAAGGCGGAATTCGACGCCGCCGGCCTGGACGTGGCCTTTGTGCAGGATAACGAATCCCGCAGCAAGAAAGGCGTACTCCGTGGACTGCATTTCCAGAAAAAGAATCCGCAGGGCAAGCTTGTCCGCGTCATCGAGGGCGAAGTCTTCGACGTGGCGGTGGACCTGCGCAAGAACAGCCCCACGTTCGGCAAGTGGGAAGGCGTGACGCTTTCTGCCGAAAACAAGAAACAGTTCTATATTCCCGAAGGTTTTGCCCATGGATTCGTGGTGCTCAGCGAGACGGCGACATTTGTGTACAAGTGTACTCGTTTGTACGACCCGAAGGACGAGGGCGGGCTGATGTGGAATGACCCCGCCATCGGTATTGATTGGCCGGTGGGAAACGGTTTTGAACCCCTCCTTTCCGAGAAAGACACCAAAAATCCGTTGTTGAAGGATTTGGGCTTCGCGTTTGAGCTGTAAGCCGTACTAACCCATAATTCACTAGTAACTAGTAACTTAGAACTAGTAACGACATATTGTTTTTTTCTATCTTAGATGCCAATGAAGAATATTCTTGTTGTTTGCACCGGTAATATCTGTCGCAGTCCGACAGGGGAGTACCTTCTGAAGAAGGAACTGGGTCCGGATTTTAACGTGATGAGTGCGGGGCTTGGTGCCCTGGTTGACCATCCTGCGCATGAAATCGCGCAGAAGATTGCTTTGGAACATGGCGTGGATATGTCGCCCCATAGGGCTCGCCAGATTAACCTGGATATCCTCAAGTGGGCCGATTTGATACTTGTGATGGAGAACGGCCACAAGATGGAACTTTTGCACAAGTATCCGTGGCTCGAAGGCAAGGTTTTTCGTTATGGGGAACCTCAGAAGGTGGATGTTCCAGACCCGTACCGCCGTCCTGAAAATGCCTATGTCCTGGCTTGGAATTTTATTTCGAAATTGACTCCGTATTGGGTGGAAAAAATCAAACAGAGCGAGACTGTAAAATGAAAAAATTGGATTTCTTGATGATGGGCTCCGCCGCCCTTGTTTTGAGCGGCTGCTTTGCCGCCCCGCAGATGCGCATGTCCGCACCCGAAGGGGACGATGCGGAGTATAACGGCATTAAAGTTGTCATGCATTCCATCGACGATGGTGATTTTGGGAAGGGTACTAGCGTTCAGAACGATTCCGCGGCCTTGGGCGACCTTGCGGATTTGGTCGTGGATTCGTTGCCGGAACTGGAATACCGCATTGGGCCGCTGGACATGGTCCAGGTGGTGGTCTGGGAGCATCCGGAACTGACTTCCCCGATGGGGCAGTACCAGCCGGCTGGCCAGAAGGTGACTACCGATGGCAAGCTGTTCTACCCCTATGCGGGTGAACTCCAGGCTGCCGGTCTCACGGCTCAGGAACTCCGTGCCGAGATTACCAAGCGTCTTTCTGACAAGATTTTGAACGACCCTCAGGTGGATGTCCGCGTGACGGGTTACAACAGCCTCAAGGCTTTTGTTTCCGGTGCGGTGAACAGGCCCGGCTACGTCTCTTTTGACGAAAAGCCGATGACGCTCCCGACCGTGATTGCCGCTGCCGGAGGATTCTCCGAAGAGGCGGACCCTGCCATGATGCAACTTCGTCGCGGCGACAAGGTATACAACATCAATTACCTGGAAGCGTTCAAGAGCAACCTGCCGCTCGACCGAATCCTCCTGAAGCCCAACGACCAGATCTTTATCCCGGCGCTGAGCGAGACGCAGAAGGAAAATCGCGTATACGTGATGGGTGAAGTCCAGAAGATAGGCATCGTGAACGTGAACCAGGGCCAGCTTTCCCTGGTCGAGGCGCTGGCTTCCGCCGGTGGCCTGCAGACGCTCAACGCTTCGGCAAGTTCCATCTACGTCATCCGCAATACTACGGAAGAACAGATAGACGTTTTCCACCTGAACGGCAAGAATGCGATGGCGCTTGCGATGGCGGACCGCTTCGACCTGAAGGCGCACGACATCGTGTACGTTGATGCTTCCGGCATCGCTACATGGAACCGCCTTATCAGCCTGATTATGCCGTCTGTCCAGACCGTTTACTATGGTACTCTGACTGCACGTACTGTCCAGCAGATCAGCAATGGCAAATGGGGTAAATAAATAGAGGTCTAGCTTTATGATAAACTTGATTCTTTGTGGCGGTAACGGCACCAGGCTTTGGCCCATCAGCCGCTCTCTCATGCCCAAGCAGTTTGCGCGTTTGTTTGATGGATCTTCCCTGTTCCAGCGTACGGTAAAGACCAACGCCCGTACCTGCGATACGCAGTATATCGTGAGCAATGCGGAACAGTATTTCTTGGCGAAGGACCAGCTAGAAGAAATCGGTGCGAACGATACGCGCTTCTTGCTCGAACCTGTCGGCAGGAATACCGCTCCGGCTATCGCCCTGGCGTGCCTCGGCTTGAAACCGGACGACATTGTTCTCGTTTCCCCGTCGGATCACGTTATCCGTAAGGGCGAGGCTTACGAAGCCTGCCTGCGCAAGGCGGAAACATTGGCGAAGGCCGGAGCCCTCGTGACGTTCGGCATTACACCGACGGGCCCGGAAACGGGTTACGGCTATATCGAGGCGGACGGCGAAAATAGCGAATGCGTGAAACGCTTCGTGGAAAAACCCGATCTCGAAACCGCAAAGAAGTACGTGGAATCCGGAAGGTTCTTCTGGAACAGCGGCATCTTCTGTTTCAAGGTTTCTACGTTCCTCAGCGAACTCGGAAATTTCTCTCCCGATATCCTTGCCGCGGCGAAGCTTGCCTATGCCCGCTCGAAAAAGGAAAATCGCGAAACTCTCGTGCGTGTTCAGCATGACGACATGATGAACATTCCTTCGAATTCCATTGACTACGCGGTCATGGAAAAGTCGAACAAGGTAAAGGTCGTGCCTAGCGATATCGGCTGGAGCGACCTCGGCGCGTTCGACAGCCTCTACGGCGAGTACGAACACGACGAGAACGGCAACAACAAGAATCCGAAGCACCTCGGCATCGGTTCTAAGAATTCCCTGGTTCTCGGTGCGCAGCGCCAGATCTGCACAATCGACCTGGACCACATGCTTATCGTGGATACTCCGGACGCCCTGCTCGTGGCTCCGCTCAGCAGCAGCCAGAAGGTGAAGGCTGTCGTGGACGAACTGAAGGCCCGCGGTTCCGAACTTCCGCGCGTGCCGCAGACGGTGAACCGCCCCTGGGGTACGTATTCCGTCCTGGAAGCCACCGACAACTACAAGATGAAGCGCATTGTCGTGCGTCCTGGCGAACGCTTGAGCCTGCAGAAGCACCTGCACCGCTCCGAACACTGGGTCGTGGTGAGCGGTACCGCGACGTGCACCGTCGGCGACAAGGTGTTCTACGTGCGTCCGAACGAATCGACGTATATACCGGTGGGCAAGGAGCACCGCCTGCAGAACGAAGGTCGCCTGCCGCTGGTCATCGTGGAAGTTCAGGTGGGCGAGTACACCGGCGAAGACGATATCATCCGCGTGCAGGACGACTACAAGAGAGCGTAGTTAGTGGTCTTAACTCTAGCTAAAAAACGGACCCTGCGGTCCGTTTTTTTATACTCAAAGCGAGCTGTAGGCGAGCGGCCTCATACCTCGAAGGCACGAAGTGCCGTGCTCACTACTCTTAGAACTGGCTCAGGAATCTCTGGTCGTTGCTGGTCAGGAGGCCGATTTCCGGAATCGCGTGGCGCAGCATGGCGATACGGTCGAGACCGAAGCCGAAAGCAAAG
>ODAJ012070931.1_pt1 | contig 10482 bp, 8 predicted proteins | sample 1539241 | NCBI WGS metagenome assembly ODAJ01 (sample SAMN02144231, study PRJEB22623) | gut metagenome | biome: sheep rumen | host: Ovis aries | place: New Zealand
GGGTGGAGCCGATGTAGTAGCGGGCGTAGTTGGTGTAGTTGCCGTTCTGGAGCTTCCAGAGATCCTCATAGGACTTGTCGGAGATGACCGGCCATTCCTTACCGTTGAAGGTGAAGGTTTCGACATTGCCGGAAGCATCATGCTTGACAAATGCGTCGGGGCCGTAGGACATCATCACCTGTCCCTCGGGGCTGTAAGCGTAGTCGATGAGCTTCAGGCAGGCGTTCAGCTTGTCGGCGTTGTCCTTGACGCCTGCTGCGGAGATGCCCCAGCCGTCGGTCTTGACGGAGCGCCAGGATTCGGTGAATCTCATGTACTTCTCAGAGCCGTCATTCCAGCGTGCGACCGGCACCATGACAGCCATATACTTTTCGCCGGAAGCGTTGTCCAGCGCGGTTGCGTTGTAAGCGGTCTGGGTCTGGTTGTAGTCGTAGTGCATGAAGCCGCTGTCATCGGAGAGATACTTCTCGGTCTTGACATCCTCCTGATTCACGAATGCGCTGGAGATCAGACCCTCCGTGACCATGTCGTGCATTCTGGAGAGTGCCTCATAGGTCTCAGCTTCGCCGCGGCAGTCGTGCAGCGCGCCGTCCGTGCCGACATAGAGATAATCCAGTCTGGACTCCATGCCGCGGATGCCGTACAGGGTGCCTGCCAGACGGTACATATCGACGCGTCTCTGGGTATTCGCATCCTCGCGGCTGAAGAGACCCTGCACGCTGTCTGTGCCGTTCAGTGTCTGCGGATTGGCAACGACGCAGCGGAGCAGTGCGACCAGCTCGTCTGCATCCCATGCCGCATTCTGACCGATGAACAGGTCTGCGCGGTTTTCGCCGTAATAGCCGTCGTAGGTCTTGTCGATGTACTCGCGGAGCATGTTGACTGCCGCGGCACCGTCCATCGAACCGGCTGCATTCATCTTGTCCACGATGTTGCCGTATGCGTCATAATTCTTCTTGATCGACTCAACTGCGGAACCGTCCGCCTTGACAACATCAATGTCGATGCTGCCGGAGGTCGGCATATAGGGCTGACAGACAGGCGCTGCGGTCTTGTTGCTTGCATCTGCGGTGAATTCGCCGGAGCCGTTGAGCAGCTTCTCGACCCAGTCAGTTCTCATCAGCGGCATGCGCTCGATGTCGTTGACGCCGTCAAAATAGGGCGAGAAATAAATGGCGCCGGAATTCGGACCCGCTGCCGCGCCGGTGATGGACAGGCGGACAATCGGGTTCTCTGCAAGATATGCCTTGAAATTCGGCATCTTGTCAATGTACTCTGCGAGATTGACGAGCTTGCCCTGCTGACCGTTCTCCGAAAGGAGCATTGCGGTGCCGCTGAGCATATCGACCTGATCGAGCTGTGCATCCCAGTACTGATACTCATCGGCTGCCTTGTTGCCCTGATACTTGTCTTCGATCTTGATCTTGAGCAGCTCCTCGACCGCCTGCCAGGTAGGCTTTAGGTCGCCGGAGTTATAGGTCTTTCCGTCCGCAAGGGTGATGCCCTCGCCGGCGAGATCGGCAGTGAAGCTCATGCCGGTCTTATCGCTGTTGTAGCCGCATGCCATGCGCAGCACGGTGCCGTCTGCATAGGTCAGCTGATCTTCCGCCGACGAATTTTCCGCCGACGAAGCCTCGGAGCCGGACGAATCGCCCGCAGCGGATGACTCCGCCTTGCTCTCAGAGGTACTCGATTCCGGCTGCACGCCGCAGCCGGTGAATGCTGTTGCCGTCATAACCACAGCCAGCAGCATTGCTGAGATGGATTTTGCTTTCATGGTGGTCCTCCTGTTTTTCTTGAGATCTCTTTTCTGCTTATATCACCGCGGCACTCTGCATCGCGGCTGATAACTGGATGAATGCGTTATTCCTTCACGCCGCCGACATTGACGCCCTTGGCAAAGTATTTCTGAATGAAGGGATAAATAACAAGAATCGGGATGATCGAGCAGATGATCAGTGCATAGATCACGGAATCGGGTGCGTAGCTGTGACTGAGCTGCCAGTTTGTCGTCAGCTCCGGGTCGGAGTATTCCTCCAGCCTGAGTCTCATGTAAACCTGAAGCGGCTGCTCGTTGGCGCTGGAGATCATCTGTCTTGCCCAGAAGTAACCGTTCCAGCGCGAGATGCCGAAGAACAGCGCAACGGTCGCCAGAATGGATTTGCTCATCGGCAGATACACCTTGGAGAGCACCTGCATTTCGGTTGCACCGTCCACAATCGCCGCCTCTTCAATTTCAGACGGGACCTTCTCAAAGGCGTTGCGCAGCAGGATGATGTTCATTGCCTGCATGCCCATCGCAATGACGACCAGCCACTTGTCGTCCATGATGCCGATGCCCTGAAACGCACGCTTTGTCGCTAGATAATTCAGATACTGCGGAACAAGACCCGCGCTGAACCACATCGTGAACACAAGGAAGAAGTTGAAGGTCTTGCGGAACAGCAGACGCTTCTTGGAGAGCGCATATGCGCCGAGAACCGAGAGGATCATCTCCCAGATCGTGCCGTAGAAGGTCAGGAACAATGTGTTTGTGTATGCGTTCCAGAACACATTGTCATTGAACACATCCCGGAACGCGTCAAACTGCACATTCTTTGGGAGCAGAACGATCGTGGAATCACGCACCTCGTTGTAGCCGCTGACCGCAGAGGACAAAGTATACACAAACGGATAGAGACATGCGACTGCGAACATCGTCAGCAGCAGATAGCTCAGGAGCCTGAAAATCAGCTCGGACATTTCAAGTTTTCTTCTCATGAGCCTACCTCTTTAATACAGGGATACATCCGAAGCCTTGCGGGCGATGGTGTTCGCACCGATCACCAGCAGCATTCCGATGATATTGCTCAGCATCTCCGCGGCGGAAGCCATGCCCTTCAGGGCGCCCGCGATGCCGTTGCGCTGTGCAAAGGTCGAAACAACATCGGCAGTGACATAGGTATTTGCATTGTAAAGCAGCAGCACCTTTTCATAGCCGACATTGAGCAGCGAGCCGATGCGGGTGATCAGCATGATGACGATGGTCGAGAAGATCATCGGCAGCACAACATACCGCATCTGCGAGAGCTTGCCCGCACCGTCGATCTGCGCCGCTTCATAGCTGGTCGGCGAGATCGCGATGATCGCAGCAAAGAACACAATGCTGTCATAGCCCGCACCCTCCCAGATGCCGCTGATCTGATAGATCGCGCGGAAGAACGCGGGATTGTTCAGCAGACCGCCGTAGGCAGCTTCGGTGGAAATCAGCCCGAGATGGGAAAGCATCTGCGAAATGACGCCCGGCTGCATGCCCGATGTATCGGAGCCCTGCTTGACCAGCATGATCACCAGCGAGGTCATGACAACCGTTGACATGAACTTCGGCAGATAGGTCAGCACCTGATAGATGCTGCGCGTGATGTTCGAGCGGATCTCATTGAAGAACAGTGCAATGAGAATCGGCACCGGGAATCCGAACACAAGGCCGTAGAAGCTCAGCAGGAATGTGTTGCGGAATGCGCGCATGAACTGCATGGAAAGCTCGGCATTGCCGGTTCCGAAGAGAAGTGTGCGGAAATAGGAGAAGCCGGAGTAATACTGCTCCGCGACTGTTTTTGCATCCTCCGTCTGCTTGAAGCATCCGAGCAGTTCATACATCGGGAGATAGCGCCACAGCAGAAACACCGCGATCATCGGCACAAGCATCAGATAGAGCCGCCAGTCCTTGATCACAGTCTTTGCCACATTCCGCCAGTAGTGCTTTTCCACATCATCCCGGACAATCTGCTCAGGGTTTTCGATGTAGGTGCCGCTTTCCTCATCAAATATGAGATAATCGGCAGCTTTGATGTCCATTTTTTATCCTCCCTTTTATTTTGTCTGTCAGAATCTCAGATGTTACCGTATTCCGTATCTCCGCCGTCGGGCAGATCTGCTTTTCTGCGCTCTGCCTGCGTGCGGATCAGATAGGCGATCTGATCTTCAAACAGCCCGTCTGTTCTTCTCGCGATCTGCACCGTCACCAGCGCAAACACCAGCGAAAGCGAATCCGCCGCAAACAATGACACGATATCGCCCGCCGTTCCGCCGAAGCAGAGCCCGACGAGCCATCTTCCGATCTGCACCGCGCAAAATACCGCGGCTGTATACAGCGCCGTGAGCAGCGCGCCTGAGCGCACCCTTTCTTTTTTCAGCTTCAGCAGCAGCGGGAGCGCCGCCAGTGCAAAGCAGTTGCCGAGGCAGTAGACTGCAAACTGCTTCGGGCTCGCGCCGGATGCGATGCAGTATGCAAGGCCGCCGCCGAACGCATGCAGCGCAGCATATGCACCCCAGCGCATCATCACGATCGCAGTCACCGCGACTGTCGGCGAAAGCACATAGAGCTCACCCGGAAACCATTTCCCGGCAGCCACCGAAATGAGCGCCTCCGCAGCGGCCAGTATAAACAGCAGAATGCTGAGATCGACCGCCCGGTATTGTTTCAAGCTTAAGTTCATTCTGTTCATTCCTTTGATGTTTGACAGGCAGGCTTTGAACCGTTTGCAGACACTGCCCGCCTCTTTGTATTTATTGTACCCAAAAACAGGAAAACAGTACATTTCAAATAGCAGACTGTTTATGCACATTTCGGACATTCTGCAAAAAAATGATCCATGCGGAGTGCATGGATTTTCAAGTCTTTTCAAAACGAAAAACGCCGCAGCAAAATGCCGCGGCGTTCAAAAAATATAATGCTCCGATGTGATTTTTCCGATTGTACGGCACGCAGCATACCTGATTCAAAAATCAGCACTCACCGCACAGAAATAACCGTTTCCTTTGCCTGACAAAAACGGTTATTTTGACACATCAGACTTCCTGCTTTTTTAAGCTGCAAAGATACTCATCCATTGCCTCTGCGACCTGCTTGGAATAGTTGACCGCCTCCACAACGGTTCTGGCGCCGAGCACAACATCTCCTGCCGCAAATATTCCGTCGCGCGTTGTTTTTCCGTAGGTGTTTGTCACCAGCAGACCTCTGTCCGTCACATCAATGCCGGTGGTTGACGACACAATCCTGTCACGCGGCCCCTGCGAGACCGCAATGATCGTCGATGCCGCCGGATAGAGCTTTTCCGAGCCCTCGACTCTGTGTCTGCTGCCGTCCTCCCCGCGCTCGACCTGCACAAAGATCACGCCTTCATCGGTGATCTCAAGGGGCTCAACGCCGGTCACAAATTTGACGCCGTCGATCTTTGCGTATTCCACTTCGGAGACACTTGCAGCGATATGCTCCGACCGCGCAAATACCGTCACCTTCCGGCAGCCGTGCCGCAGTGCCGTGCGCGCAACATCCATTGCGGAATTGCCCGCGCCGATCACATTCAGGCTGTCGCCGAGCATGTAAACATCCGGGTTCGTCAGATAATTGATCGCGAAATGCACATTTCCGAGGCTCTCGCCCTTGATGCCAAGCGTCTTCGGTCTCCAGACGCCCGTGCCGATGAAGATTGCACGGTAGCCGTCGCGGAAGAGATCGTCCACGGTGATTGTGATGCCGACGGATGTATTCGGGCGGATTCTGATTCCAAGCGAAAGCATCATGTTTTTGTAGCGCTCAATGTTCTGCTTCGGCAGCCGGAATTCCGGGATGCCGTAGCGGAGCACGCCGCCGATCTTCTCGCGGGATTCAAAGATTGTAATGTCATAGCCCTTGCGCGCCAGCAGAATCGCGATTGTAATGCCTGCCGGTCCGCCGCCGATGACGCCGACCTTCACGCCCTTTTTCTCAATGCTGCCGAAATCAATTTTGTCGAAATAAGCATCGCTGATGTAATTCTCAATATTGCTGAAAATCACCGGCGAGCCTTTCCGCGCAAGCACGCAGTGTCCTTCGCACTGCTTCTCCTGATTGCAGATCAGCGAACAGATCATGCTCAGCGGATTGTTTTCAAAGAGCATCGCGCCTGCCTTGTCGATATCGCCCTCCAGAAATGTGCGGATCACATCCGGGATCGGCGTGCTGATCGGGCAGCCTTTTTTGCAGGTGGGGTTTTTACAGTTCAGGCAGCGGCGCGCCTCATTGATAATACTGAACGCCATGATGTCCTCTCCTTCTCAGCGCGCGCTCACGATCCCCTTTCTGTGTGAAAGCGCAAATTGCTTCGGCGAACAGCCGTAAGTCTTTTTGAACACTCTTGAAAAATAGAGCGCATCGGAATAGCCGCAGTTATAGGCGATCTCCGAGATATTCAGCTCGATCAGCCCGGAGGAGCGAAGCAGCTTTTCCGCCGTCTGCATCCGCAGGCTTGTCAGAAGCGCATGCGGCGTGATGCCCATTTCGCGCTTGCAGAGCTTTCGCAGATAATCATAGGTAAACGGCACGGTTTCCAGATATTTGTCCAGTTCAAAAGTACAGTCCGTAAAATTGCGGAGGATCGTGCCCTTGATGTCATCGACCACGCCGGGCAGCGGCTTGAGATGCCGGAACGCCGAAACATAGTTGACGATCAGATTGCCGAGTGCATCTGTCAGCAGCCCCTTCGTGTCGAGGTTACTGTTGAAAAAGAAAAATGAATCGTTGAACGCCTTGAGAATATGGCCGTCGCCGTCATCGGTAAGCAGCTGCGGCTCGCGGAAGCGGAAGGCTGCATCGGTAATGTTCAGATGCACATTCGTGAAACCCTCGTCGCTGACATTTGCGTGCTGCACATGCGGCGGAATGATCACCAGATCGCCCACTCCGTATTTCAGCGTGTGACCGCCGAATTCAAACTGTCCCTTTCCGCTTGTGCAGTAGACAAGCTCCCATTCGCTGTGCGTATGCTGCTTTGTCGAATAGGTGATGAGATGCTTGCCGGCGTAGACAATGCTGTTGTTCATAATCCACCTTCTTTCCGTGTCAGTCAAAAAAGTGCAGGAGCGCATCCTTTTCTGCGGGTGTCAGCGTCATGCTCCAGGGCACTCTGCCCGGCGGAATCTCGCCGTATTCCGCAAACCGCGCAGTGCGGTCGCGCGCCGTATCGTTCCATTTGTTGAAGCCTTCCGGCGTAATGTGTCTGCCGTAGGTGCAGGCAATGAAGCTGCATTTTCCGTAATCGCGCCAGGGGCGTGCGAGGAATACCGTTTCATCGGCAACCGCACCGTCACAGGTGAAGCGGCAGTCTGCAAAGACAAATCCGATCTGCTGCTCTGCCGCATGTGCGGGTGCCGCAGCATATCCGCCGCCGCGCACATCCGCGACCGAACGGATCTCACAGCCGGAGAAAAGCGCATCGCCGCAGCCGAAAATAAAATCGACATTCCCGGCAATGAGACAGTCCCGGAACACCTGCCGCATGCTGCCGCCTCTGCGCAGCGCGGGCTTCAGAAAGCCGTCATAGCGCCGGATCAGATCCTCCGGCAGCGGTCCGTAGAAGACCGTATCCTGCGTGGAACGGAATACACAGTTCTCTGCGGTGAAATCATCCGCAATGACAGACAGCGCAACCTCCTGCCCTTTGACCTCCGGCTCCAACGCATCGTTTTCGACCGTCAGCCCGCAGAATGAAACATGCGGCGCAAGCACGGCTGCCGTGTAGGTGCGGAAGGTATTGTATGCAGTGCCGGTCTCATCGCGCTTTTCCGCATAGTCGCCGAACACGATTTTCGTATCCTGCGGCGAATGCCCGATCAGCCGAATCCCCGGAACGGATATTTCAATCTTTTCGCGGTAGACCCCCGGCTCCAGCAGGATACATGTGCCGGGAGATACAGTCCGCAGTGTCTCCGAAAGGCTGTCCTGCGGCGTGATCCGCACGCTGTCTGATGCTGCCTGCATGTCTGCGTTCTCCTCGGGAGCGTTATGATCATATGCGGTACGGATCCCGTTCAGGGATGCGAAGCCGCACAGGTTTTGTTGGAAAAAGATGTGACGCAGACAGCTCTGAGGGGACGGAGCTGCCTGTGTCATCCATACAAACGAGAGGGAGTTTTTCCAATTTGCATTTTTATCATAGCAATTTTGCAGGCGCTTTTCAATGACAGATAATCCGCAAATACTGCATGATTATCTGTCTTTGATCTGATAACACTTCAGCATGCAAAAGAGAACCGTGCCGGGAGAACGCAGCCAGAACCGTCGTATCTGCGTTGTTTTGCAGTCCGCATCAGAAGAGCTTTTCTCCGGGATTCTGATACTGCACTTTTCTCCTGCGGTTGTGCCGTATGATGAACTGTGCAATGATCGCTGAAAACTGCATTCCGTTTTGGACTCTGCTGTCTTCATAAATGTTCACACCGCGCCTTTCTCATCTCTTTTTCGTGATTGACAACACCCCGCAGATCGGGTATAATAATCATACAGCAAGACGCATTTTGATGAATCAGAACGAAAGGCATGCGCTATGAATCAGATTACACTCACAGAGGAAATGCAGGAAGCATTCCTGCGGCAGCAAAACGAGCTGCGTGACAAAATTGAACAGACAGACAAATTTGCGATCGGTGATGTGAAGCGGGTCGCGGGCGTTGACCTTGCATACTGGAAACAGGGCGAGGATGAATATGCGGTGTGCTGCATTGTCGTGATCGACTTCGAGACGCATGCAGTCCTTGAAAAGCAGCATGTCAGCGGAAAGATCGAGGTGCCGTATATGCCGGGATTTCTCGCCTTCCGCGAGCTGCCGCTGATCCTGAAAACCGCAGAGCTGCTCGAAACCGCCCCCGATATTTTCGTATTCGACGGCAACGGCTATCTGCACCCGCGGCACATGGGCATCGCGACGCACGCATCGTTTTCTCTGCACAAGCCGACGGTCGGCATTGCAAAGACCTATTTCCGCGTCGATCAGAAAACCGACTTCACCGAGCCGGCAGACGAAGCGGGCAGCTATACCGATATTGTAATCGGCGGCGAGGTTTACGGCAGAGCGCTGCGCACGCAAAAGCATGTCAAGCCTGTTTTCATCTCCGTCGGAAATTACATTTCGCTCGGCACTGCCTGCGCTCTTGCCATGCAGCTGACGGACAAAGAGAGCCACATCCCGCTCCCCACACGCCTTGCCGATCTGGAAACGCATATTGAAAGGGAAGCGGCGAGAAATGCAATGCCGTGACTGCGCCGGGCGGCAGCTTGCCGTCACAGAAAGACTGATCGTATTGTAAGATAAAAACTGCGGGTGTCCCGACCTGGGGCACCCGCCTGTTTTTTGTATTTGTCACTCTGTCATCAGCGCCTTGATGCAGCAGTTGTTCGGCGCAAAATCCGTGTGCAGCACCTGCTGAATGCCGCTGTCGGTCAGATCCTTCCAGCCGTCCAGATATACAAAGGACTGTCCGCTTTCGGAAACGGTCTGATAATACACATCGCCGTAATCCCGCATCTCGCCCTCGACAGGCGCACCCTTCTCATAGGTGACTGCGACCGCAAAATCCGTCACATCCAGCGGCGTGTCCAGCTCGATTGTGTGATAGCCGTAATAATCCAGAACGGCATCCTGCGCAGAGAGCAGTGTCGTGAAGCTGCTGTCGTAGATCTCAATGCGGATATTCTGCGGCTCAGGACCGTTGCAGGTCCCGACTGCCGCGAGCTTTCCGGCACGGTGAAAGACATTTGCAGTGCGGGTGCTGTCCCCGGTTCTGATGATGAAATCCGGATCTGTGCCGGCGTCATAGCTGAGCACCTCGGAATATCTTTCCGTGACCGAATGGCTGTATGCGTATTCCAGCAGCGTGCAGTAGGAGACATAAAACGGTTTTTCCGAACTGAACCCGCTGTTATAGCAGATCCATGCACCGTCCTCATCTGCCGGAACATTGAAATACGACTTCGGAAAATGATCATCATATCCGACGATTGTGATGTCGTGATTAAACTCTGTGTTTTCGGTATCGTTCAGAGTATAATACTTATGGTGCAGACCCTGCTTGGTTCGGTCGCTGCTGACAATTCCGATCGCAACCCCGCCGCGGTTCCTGACATTCTCCTTGATCGCCTCCCGGTCATTCACATCGAGGATCACAGAGCTGTCCAGCGTGAGATCGTCAAAGCCGCGGGAGAGTGCTGCGGCAATGATCCCCTGCCAGCCGCCGACCCATCTTCCGTTGCAGCCCTCTTTGACCATAAAGCCCTCATCTTTTGGGTTCAGGTAAGTCAGGCGGAGCAGATCCGTCGCGTTGATGCAGCGGATACTGCCGTTTTCCTTGAAATAGCCGGTTTCCATGCTCACGCCGCCGGCATGGAGCCAGCAGGTGCCGGCTGTCTGGTATCTTCTCTTATATCCCGGCATTTCATCCAGCAGGCAATAGTAGCCGTCTGATCCGTGGACATAGTCTTCCTCCGGCTCTGCGGTGGTTTCAGCGGGTGCGGTGGTTTCTGCGGCAGTGACAGAGGTTGTTGTTTCTGCGTTTGTGGTTTCCTGCGCCGGTTCGGACGGTTCTGCGGACGCACAGCCTGCCAGCGTGAGCATGCTGACAAGCAGAAGCGCACAGCCTGTTTTCTGCATTTTCATTGCGGCACCTCCCTCATGCATGACAGGGTTT
>ODAJ012079346.1_pt1 | contig 10482 bp, 7 predicted proteins | sample 1539241 | NCBI WGS metagenome assembly ODAJ01 (sample SAMN02144231, study PRJEB22623) | gut metagenome | biome: sheep rumen | host: Ovis aries | place: New Zealand
CCCGCCACTGAGTAGGCGGGCGGAGGGCTGGGTGCATGCTGCCAGGACGAAAACGGCAGCGAGAATGGGAAAGGACTTCATATTCGCTAATATGGCGAAAATCTGCGGATTTCTTTCATTTTGGGCCTGTTTTTCAAAAAAATATATTTCGTTTTGTTTCATTTGAAATAAAGTGTTACATTTGCAATAATAACCGAAACAATAGCTTATTATGACTATTTACGACTCCGCCCAGGCACGCCGCAGCGCCATCCTTCAATCCCTTCAGCAGAACTCTTCAGTCAACGTCACGGAACTGAGCGAAAAATTCGGGGTTTCGGAAGTAACCATTCGAAAGGATCTTCGTATTTTAAAGGAGCGCAAGCTTCTGGTACGCGTTCACGGCGGAGCAATCAAAGATGTCCGAGCGGATGAGGAGGATCAGCCTGAGTTTGATCCCAGCGTGAAGCGCCTCTCGCACATACGCGAAAAGGAGGCCATAGGCCGCGCTGCGGCACGGCACATAGTGGATGGCGAAACTATTCTTGTAGACTCCGGTAGCACTGCCCTGGAGGTGGTCAAGAACCTTCATCGTTTTAACGACCTCACTATAATCACCAATTCCGTGAACGCCATGCTGGAGGCCATCAAATACAACCGATTCAGGGTTATTCTCCTTGGCGGAACGGTGCGCGGAAACAACCATTCGGTAGTGGGCCCCCTCACTGAATCCAACCTTAAGGTGTTCTATTGTGACAAACTCTTCCTGGGCGTGGATTCCTTCAGCGTGGAATCGGGTCTTTCCACCCCAAGCGTAGAGGAGGCCAGCACCAATCAGGTTATGATTTCCCAGGCCCGCGAGGTTATAGCAGTGTTTGATTCGTCCAAGGTTAACAAGCGTGCGCTGGCCTTCATCACCGGGGCGGACAGGATCAATACCCTCATTACCGACGACAAACTCAGCATTCAGGTTAAGAGCCAGTTGAGCGCCATTGGAGTCAAGGTGGAAACGGTCACCGTTTAAAAGTGAAAAAATTCGAAACCACACGAAACGATTTCGTTTTTCAAAAAGGGCTTCAAATGAAAGGTTTTGTCATCATTTTTTTAAATTTGTCCCGATAATATAGTCATTCTAACCACAAATGTCCCTGAATTTCCACACATATCGGGAAATCCTGCAGCAGCCTGCCACATGGCTCGCTTCCTATGAGATTGTGCGTGAGCGCAAGAAGGAAATCTCCGAATTCATTCACAAACACCTCGACGAGGGTTATTCCGTAGTGCTCACCGGTGCGGGTACGTCCGCATATATCGGTGACGCTCTTGAGTGCTCCCTTTTCTACACCCTGTTCAGGGGAGCCCGCGCCATTGCCACTACCGACATCATCACGAACCCGCATCTGTATTTTGATTCCCAGAGCAAGGTCCTCCTGATTTCGTTCGCCCGTTCCGGCAACAGCCCCGAAAGTGTGGCAGCCGTGAATCTCGTGGAAAAGACTGCCGGAAAGGTGGCCCACATTTTCATCACTTGCAATTCCGAGGGCGAGCTGGCAAAGAGGAAGGGCAGCAACATTCTCACTCTTCTCCTGCCTCCCGAAACCAACGACAAGTCGCTTGCAATGACCAGCAGCTATTCTTCCATGCTGCTCACCTGCTCGCTGATTTCCCATATCGACACCATCGACAAGGATTATGCTCTCGTGGAGACTGTCGCAAAGGCTGTGGGCAAGGCCATAGAGCGCTACGAGAACGACATAAAGGAAATCGCAGGGCGTGATTTCAAACGTGCGGTGTTCCTCGGTTCCGGTCCACTCAAGGGAGTTGCGGAAGAGTCGCGCCTCAAGCTCCAGGAGCTCACCGACGGCGCGGTGATGTGCGCTTTTGATTCATTCCTCGGCTTCCGTCACGGCCCCAAGGCTGTGGTGAACCAGGATACCCTGCTGGTATATCTTCTTTCGCCCAATGCCGACGTAAGAAGGTACGAAATGGACCTTGTAAACCAGATTCACAAAGGCAACAAGATCAAGGGAGCCGTTGCCGTGTATATGAAAGGCTGCGGTGTAAATCCCTCCCCGTGGGATCTTTCCGTGGAACTCGACATTCCGGTAAGCATGCCGTCCTGCTTCGGCGCTGTTGCCTATGTGTTCGTGGCTCAGATGCTCGGTTTGTTCAAATCCATGGACATTGGCCTGAATCCCGACACTCCTTCAGTCTCCGGAAACATTTCCAGAGTTGTGGAAGGTGTAACACTTTACGATTAAAACAATAACCATATAATCTTACCAATGAGAATCAACACAATTATTCGCGGGCTGGCTGCAGCTGCAATGCTTCTGGTTGCACAGCTGGGTCTCGCCCAGAACATTACCGTTTCCGGTAGGGTTCTCGACGCCGCAAACGGCGAACCCCTCATCGGAGTCGGCGTAGTGCTTTCCTCAGGCAATGGCGTGGTAACCGACTACGACGGTAACTACACCATCCAGGCTCCGGCCGACGGCGTCCTCACATTCTCCACCGTAGGTTACGAAACCGTCACGGAGAATATCGGCGGCCGCAGGGAAATCAACGTCAGTCTCCACGAAGACAGCGAATTCCTCGAAGAACTCGTCGTCCTCGGTTACACAACCCAGAAAAAGGCTGAACTTTCCAGCTCCGTGGTTACCATGTCCGGTGAATCCCTCCGCGACGTTTCCACTTCCGACGTGGGAAACATGCTTCAGGGTAAGGTCGCTGGTGTTGTGGTCATGAACGGTTCCGGTCAGCCCGGTGAGGCCGCCGACATCCGCATCCGCGGTACAGGCTCCATCACCGCAGGCGCAGGTCCGCTCTACGTGGTCGACGGAGTTGCCGGCGGCAGCTTCAACCCCAACGATATCGAAACCATCACCGTCCTGAAGGACGCTTCGGCAACCGCCCTTTACGGTGCCGCGGCATCGGGCGGCGTTATCGTCGTCACCACCAAGCAGGGTAGCTCCGACAAGACCGAAATCAACTTCAAGGCCAGCGGCGGTATCAAGCGCGCTCTCATGGGCCGCTTCCACGCCATGAATTCCGAGGAGTTCTACGATTTCACAAGCTCAATGTATTCCGCAGCCGTGTTCTCCATGAAGTTCTCGGAAGACCTTCTCGACCGCGACTTCGACTGGGTGAACAATTGCTTCAAGACCGGTTCGGTTCAGGACTACTACGTTTCGGTTTCCGGCAAGTCCGGCAAGGTGAACTACTATGTGAGCATGGACCACTACAACGAAAAGGGTACCCTTATCAACACAGGCTACAACAAAACCGCCGCAAGGGTTAACCTTTCCGCTCCTCTCACCAACCGCCTCACCATGCAGATGCGCGTGAACTACGCTCGCACCAACGATCAGGGCGCCTCTTCATGGCGCACCCTCGAGTCGGCATACTACACCATTCCTTGGGATGTTCCATACAAGATGGGCGTAGACGGCAACTGGACAGATGAATTCGTTTTCGCCGACGGTACCGGTACCCGTAACGACGGTCTTGGAGACTGGTATACCACCAACCCCTCCAACATCCTCCACAGCGAGCAGTACAACTACGCGAAGAGCCGCGGTGAGAGCATCACCGGAGACCTCCAGCTCGTCTGGACAGTCACTCCCTGGCTCACCATCACATCCACCAACCGTTACGATTCATCCAATTCTTACTACGAGGAATACACCGATCCCCGCACCTACGACGGTACCTCCAATCACGGTATCCTCACCAACAGTGACGGTGAATGGTACGGCTGGGGCACCACCAACCTCGCCAAGTTTTACAAGACCTTCGGCGTGCACGACGTGAATGCAATCGTGGGTTGGGAATACAGCAACGGTTATTCCCGCGGCATGTCCGCCACCGGCAACAAGTTCCCTGTCGGCCAGCGCTCGCTCTCCAGCTCCGTAATGCAGAGTATTTCCGGTTCCGATTACCAATCCCGCGCATGGGCAGTCCTGAGCCAGGCTCAGTACTCCTACCTGGGTAAGTACGTCGCCACCGCATCTCTCCGTTACGACGAGAGCTACAAGTTCGGTCCCCTCAACCGCGGAGGTTTCTTCCCCGGCGCTTCTGCTGCCTGGCTTATCTCCAAGGAAGACTTCATGCAGGGCCAGGGCTTCCTGTCCTTCCTGAAGCTCCGCGCCGGTTACGGTAAAACCGGTAACGACAACATCGATCCCTTCCAGTATCAGGGAACTTATACTCTCAGCGCACAGTACAATGGTGAGAAGGCCGCCGTTCTTGAGCGCATGGCCAACAACAACCTCGGTTGGGAAGAGGCTTACATGACAAGCCTCGGTATCGACGCCACCATAAAGAACAACGTGAACGTCACCCTCGATCTCTATCACACCATCAACAGCCGCATCCTGCTTCAGGCTCCCATGGCTCCGTCCACCGGTTTCTTCGCAGTCATGTCCAACGTTGGTAAGGTACGCAACATGGGTGTTGAACTCGCTGTTGACGGATCCATTATCAACAAGAAGGATCTCGGCCTCACCGCAGGTCTGAACCTCGGCTTCAACAAGAACGCCGTTCTTGAACTGCCTGAGCATCAGGATATGATCATGAACAAGAGCGGTGTGAACCAGATTCTCCGTGAAGGCGAAGACGTGTACACCTGGTACATGGCCAAGTGGGCGGGTGTGAACCCCGACAACGGTCTTCCCCAGTGGGAAAAGATTGGAGACGACGGTAAGATCACGCTCGTCAACAAGCAGTCTGAGGCAACCCCGCAGATTGTGGGCACCGCTTCTCCTCTGTTCAGCGGCGGTATCAATGCCGCTCTCCGCTGGAAGAGCTTCACTCTCACCACCCACGGAAGCTTCGTGGTTGGCAACAAGGTTTACAACCAGGTTCGCGAGCAGATGGATGCCGACGGTGCCCAAACCGGCCTTAACCAGATGTCTATCGACAACGGCCTCGGCTGGAGCCGCTGGGAGGAACCCGGCGATATCGCCACCCACCCGAAGGTTAAGGCCGCCCGTGCCGACGGTTCGCAGCTCACGTCTTCCCGTTACCTCGAGGATGGCAGCTTCTTCCGTCTGCGCAATGTCACCCTTTCATACAACATTCCGGAGAATATTGCATCTAGATTAAGGATGAGCGAAGCACGCGTATATATTTCCGGAGACAACCTTCTCACTCTCTCCAGATTCTCCGGAATGGATCCGGAAGTCCGTCTGGATGCTACGACATGGCAGCATGCCGGTTTGTATTCACACAACTATCCCGTTCCGCTCTCGGTGGTCATGGGTATTGATATCAAATTCTAAAGAACTGCCGTTATGAAAAAGATATTAGCAATCTGCATCGCCGCCCTCGGACTCGCTGCCTGCGAAATGGATTTCTTCTCTTCGGATACAATGACTCCGGAGCAGCTGGCCGCAAATCCGTCCTCGGCTGTTTATACCACCGACGGTATCTATACACTTTTCGCCGATAATCTCGAGTATAAGGGATCTTCGGAAGACGGTAACTACTATGTCCGCCACTATTTCCAGCTCGCAGAACTCCGCGGCGACAATGTTTCCATTTCCGGTTATTCGGAAGATCCGTTCTGCTTCCCCTATGCCTACGAGGACGCTCCCACCGAAAAGAACATTTACTATCCCTGGTGGATTGCCTATAAGATTATCAATGCTGCGAATTCAAACATTTCGGCAATAACTCCCGGTGCCTCCGCCTATACAGACCATCTTCTCGGAGAGAACTATTTCCTCAGGGCCATAGCTCACTTCCATCTGGTCACCCTCTTCGCAAGGCCTTATGTCTGCGGCCGTGACAATCTCGGAGTTGTCCTCCGCAACAGCATGGACTACACCACCACTACCCGTGCCACCGTTGGCCAGGTCTACGACGCTATCGTTGAAGACCTCAAGAAGGCGCAACTGTACATGTCCGATGCCAATGGGGAAAAGGAACGTGTCAAGGGTTATGGCACTGAAACGGCTGACAAGAGCTACGCCACATGGGATGCGGCAACCGCACTTCTCGCACGTGTATATCTTTACATGGAGGAGAATGACAAGTGCCTTGCCGAGTGCAATAAGCTTCTGGATCCCGCCCATATTTCCAGCTCCGTTACCAAGGGCTACGATTTCGCGGACTATCCCACGCACACCTACAACCATCCCGAAACCATCTGGTGCGTCCATTTGGACACTAACCATCCCTGGGCTCAGGCAAACGGCGGTGCATCCATCGCTTCAATGTACATTCACGACAACGACGAGAGCGTGGGTTGGGGTGAGCACTACTGGAGCGATATCCTTATCGACAACTTCCAGCGTTATCCCAATGACAAACGTTTCAAGGCGTATTTCCGCATGAACGACGTTCTGGACGACGGCAAGGTCTGCATTTCCGTTCCCTACAAGACAGCGGAAGATAACAACTATTGCTCGAGCTATGTTGTCAAGGACCTCACTTTCAAGGGCGACGGAAGCCTCGATTTCAAGTATAACGTGGAAAGCGGCAAGCCCACATACACTGCGGTTCCCACGAATGTAAACGGTTACACCGAATATTATGTGAACGGAGTCGACTTCGTAACGGGCGAGAAGGGCGCAAGCAAGAGAACCCGCGTGTTCGTACGTCCCAACATCGGCGCTTCCGGAAAGCGTTCCGGCCGCGACTACATCATCTACTACAACACCAAGTTCAGCTATCAGGATGGAAAGTCGATGCTCACATCGCCGGTATTCCTCCGTTGGGGCGAGGTGGTGCTCAACAGGGCCGAAGCCAACGCAAAGCTCGGTAACGACCAGGATGCCCTCGACGATGTGAATCTCATCCGTCATCGTGCCGGCCTCACAGGTGCCGGTGAAGACATGACTCTCACCAACTACAATGGCCGCGGTTACGCAACCGTGGTGGATGTAGTCCTCGATGAGCGCCGTCGCGAACTCTGCTTCGAAGGCCACCGCATGTTCGACGTGTTCCGTAATCGTCAGACTATGGATCGCCGCTATGTAGGCTACCACGAGTGGGGAACCATCGACTACACCGATCTCCGTGTGGCCCTCCAGATTCCTACCGACGAAATCAACGCCAGTGGTATCGCTCCGAATCCTAGATAATGTTACTAAAACATAACATATTTATTTTCAATCTTTTAATTAATTAAAAAATGAAAAAAGTATTTGTATTTATGGCTGTTGCAGCCATGGTGTGCCTCGCCGCAGCTTGTGGCAAGGACGACAACGGCAAGAAAAAACATGGTGGTTCCGACTACAACGCTCCCGTTAAGATTGACGGTGACTTCGCAGACTGGGCAGCTCTCGACGCTTCCAAGGTTGCTACCGCAACTTGCGCAGAGACCGCTAGCTGGGAGGCTCTCAAGAAGGTGAAGGTATACGCCGACGAGGTTTGCGTGTACGTTTACATCGAGTGGGACACCGAGGCTATCTCCTGGGAGAAGGACGTAGAGCACGTTCCTTTCCACATGTATGTCAATGCTGACGGCGACAAGACCACTGGCGGTTTCGCAGATCAGTGGCTCACCGGTTGCGCAGACTTCCTTTATGAAGGCTTCCTCACCGACGGCGACAACATCGCTTCCTACGACCCGGGTGCATACCTCTGGGAAGGTGAAGCAGGTGCCGAGGGATGGAGCTGGAGCGATCCCGCTGTTATCGCTGCCGGTTCCGGCCTCTGCAAGGGCGCTGGCGTAAATGGCAAGTACGAGTTTGTCCTGTTCCGCGAGCTTGCTCCCGTGGAAATCGCCGACAACTTCTCCATCGGCTTCGACATTCAGCAGGCATGGGATTCCTGCGGCGTTCTTCCTAACGCAGATGTTACCGAAGATAACACCGCCGGTAAGGCCGAGATGCTTGACGTTGTCACCGACAAGTAATTGTCCAACCCTATTTAAAACCATAGGCTGGCCCTGTAATGGGCTGCCTATGGTTTTTTATCAATAATGAAAACAATCCGTATCATATTCCTCCTTTCCGTAGTCCTGCTGTGCTCCTGCAAGAAGGAAGATCCTCTTTTCAAGGGGCTCGACAAAGTGGATTACGCATCTACGGACGAGATTTTCCCGAATCCTGAAAGGGGATTCTATTCTCCGGTTTACGTCCATGGAGCCACGCCCAGGCCTATTTCCCAGGCTGCTCTCGACTCCAACCGCAAGATGGGGTACACCCTCTTCCTGTTGGAATTCCATCTTACCGAGTTTGTGAATACGGATATCTCCGACGATTATCTGCAACTCATCAGCAGAGATTTCGAATTACTTCGTTCCTCGGGCGCAAAATGTATCCTGCGTTTCGCCTATTCCGACGGCTTCGACGAGTCTGACAAGCCCTGGGATGCCACCGAGGAATGGATGCTTCGCCATATCGCCCAGCTCAAGCCTCTGCTTCAGAAATACTATGATGTGATCATGGTGCTCCAGGCAGGCTTTATCGGCAGCTGGGGAGAATGGTATTACACCGAAAATTTCGGTGCCAGGTCGAAGGAAGACTACGCCGCGCGTAAGCGCGTTGTAGACGCCCTTCTCGATGCCCTTCCGGAATGCCGGCAGATTGCCCTCCGCATTCCCACATACAAAATGAAAATGTACGGCTACTCCGCGGCCGATACGCTCACGCGTGCGGAGGCTCATAAGACAACTCCCAAGGCCCGTCTGGGAGGACATAACGACTGTTATCTGGCCGATGCCAACGATACCGGCACCTTCACCGGCCAGAGCACCCGCGATTACTGGGCGGCGGAATCCGCCTACACCATAATGGGTGGCGAAACCTGCGGCACATCCGCTTTTGCCCATTGCGGCAAGAGGGATGGCTATGATGGTGCTCACGGCGTTGTTGCCGACATGGCAATATATCACTTTACATACGTCAATATAGCATACCACCAGACAGTTATCCAGTGGTGGAAGAGGGAAGGCTGCTTCGAAGAGTTGCAGCGGCGTCTGGGATACCGTTACTCCCTTGCATCCGCCGGCTTTACCGAAAAGCCTTCTGCCGGCTCTCCGATGCGTGTTGTAATGAAGATCCGCAATGAGGGTTTCGCTCCCGTCCAGAACCCGCGCGATGCCGAACTTGTGCTTACCGATGCCAACGGCAGGGTGTTGGAAAGCTGGCCCCTGGAATCGGATCCCCGTTACTGGATGCCGGGAACCACTGTTGTGGACCAGACCATAGACCTGCCGAGTGGCGTTTCCGGCACGGTTAAGCTTTATCTCAACCTTCCCGATCCCTGCGCCACCATTCACAACGACCCGCGTTACTCCATCCGTTTCGCTAATGAAAAGGTATGGGATGAAACCACCGGATACAATCTCCTGAAATCATTTAAGCTTTAATCCATAGTACTATGGAAAGAATCGCTTTTATTCTGATGGCTGCTATGTTGCTGGCCCTTTCCTGCGCTAAAGAAGGAAAGCAGAAAGAGAATCAGCCAGAGGAATCCGGTCTCCCTGTTATAATTGACGGCAGTTTCGAAGACTGGGAGGCATTGTCTGGGTCTTCCGACGTATATGTGGCCAAAAACGCTTTGGATTCTCAATGGCCTGCGGTCAAGGAGATGCGCGTCTATGCCATTGCAGACAAGGTGTTTTATTATGTCCGTTTCGACAGCATCGAAATGGAGCCCTATATGGAAGAAAACGACGTTCTTCCGATGCGAATCAACCTCAATACAGACGGGGAATTCACTACCGGCTATTCGAACTATTTCACCCAGTCCTACGACTTTATGATCGAGGGCTCTCTCGGTAATGGAGAGGGCGGCTGGGCCAGTTTCGACGGCACACTCTACCAGAGGATAGATGGAAAGTGGGTTGATCTTCTGGCTTCCGGCAGCGGACTTGTTAGCGGCGCCGGCACCGGATACCAGTACGAGATGGTGCTGGACCGATTGGTCTTCAATGAAGCGGCAGACAAAAGCGAAGCCCCCATGCCCATGCGGGATACTTTCCAGACCAGCCTGCGCTTCTATGAGACATCTTCCACCGGCAAGTGGGTGGAACTTTCCAATATCCCCAATACGAGTGAAGGGTATGGCCCTCTCCTGGAGGTTAACTTTGCAAAATAAAGAATGAAAGATTTACTTCGCGTATGTGCCGCTCTGGCGGCAATGATGCTGCTCGCCTGCTGCGGAAACAATGAAGGAGAGGAGCAGCAAAAGCCTGTGGAGGAACCGAAAGGCCCGCAGCCTGGAGAGTATTCTTTCGTTATGCCTTCCGATATGAAGGTAAACGGCGAGGCTATGGATATTGGTCATCTTGCTTGGAAAGAAGGCGACAAGATTTGCCTTCACAGCGGCTACGGCCCGGCCACGCAGATACTCACCCTTAAGGCTTCTGAGATCTCTTCCGACGGCAAAACCGCCACTGTGAATATTCCTGAGATTCCCGTAGGTATCTGCGAGCCCGACTGGCTCTATGCGGCCTATCCCGGCGAATGGACGGTGGCATCGGATGGATTTGCCGATGCAGCCACGGAATTCAGCCGTTGGGACGGATTGATCATGGCGGCATACCTC
>ODAJ014765701.1_pt1 | contig 10478 bp, 6 predicted proteins | sample 1539241 | NCBI WGS metagenome assembly ODAJ01 (sample SAMN02144231, study PRJEB22623) | gut metagenome | biome: sheep rumen | host: Ovis aries | place: New Zealand
CTGTTTTCTGCAGAAAAAGTGGGGGAATTTATAAAATGGAATCTCTGAGAGCCAGTAGTTATGCGGCTTAGAGATTCCGAGAGTCTATAATACAGAAAAGGGGGTGTTTCCTCCTGACGCTAACAGAATAAGAGTATATCATGTCAGAGAAGAAAATCTCACTGAAATATAAACGAATATATGCGTCAAACTCGAAAAGCAGAGCCCTCGTAAAACTATGTGAGAGTGGACACGCTGCAATTTGCGAAGTTCAACGATCTCAGTTGCGATGACGAGTGGTCGCGCTGCGTTTGTCTAACGGTCGGTCTGCAAACTTTTAGTATCGCCTCACGACCAGGAAGAACTTCGTACAGATCGATACAGTTGCAGGTGCGGATGCAAGTGCTATTTTGTTTTCATTGTCCGAGACGGCGCGGGCGAATAACCTGTAGCCGTACGAATATTTCAAATATCTTCTGGAAGAGATGCCAAAGCACATGATGGATGATCACCGGGACATGTCGTTCCTCGATGACCTCCTGCCCTGGTCGGAAACTCTCCCAGCGAAGATACGGAAACCTATTAAATAGAATAGATCAGCTGCCTCGTAAGGAGGCAGTTTTCTTTGTTTTACTAAACATCTACGTTGTACCGTTTACCTTTGAAACAATTCTGGTCTTCAGCATGACTATGTTATTATTGAAGTAATAGCATAGCCTCATTTTTATCATTTAACTGATCACACATGACTTGAAGTTCCATTTTTGATTCCTCATCAATAGAACATATTAATCTGGTTGTTAATATCAGTTCTTCATCAACAGATTCATAGCGTTTTAATTTGCTATTTGTTAATGAATATTCAAAAATTTGCCACTGCCCAAGATACCAAAGACCCGACAAATCCTTTCCAAAATCGTTCTCTTTTATTGTTGAAATTGATCTATTAAGTACTTCAAGATAGTCCCCAGTATATTTTATATACGGAGAATGGTTCATTACTTCCATTGCCCACTTTGCGGTATAATAATCCTTATCCAAATAAGCGTAATAATATATCATTTGTAATGCGTAAAAAAAGTTCAAAAAGTCATCTGTACACAAAGACATACTAACGGCATATCGTGAAAGATATTTTATAAGCTGTATTTTTAGAACCTTACTGGTTTCAAGTTTTTCTAATCCTTTATATATTGGTACAATATTATGGTTCTGACAATCAAACGTGATATCTCGTTTTAAAAACCATCGATATACATAATTTGCAATAACCCGTAAACAAATGATATTTACATTAGGGACACAAATTCTATGTATTTCAGAACCTTTATCAAATAGTCTAAACCCACTGTCGGCTAAAACATTATAACAAATCAGATCTCCTAGAATTCCTAGTCTCATTCTGTATCCTAACGTAAATGCATACATATATGAATAATCAAATTCCTTTATTTCTGGCTCAGAATAAAAACCAGTAATTGACGTTTCAATCACTTTGAGATCATTAAACTTAACTGCTAATAAGCATCCTGAATCAATTATTTTTATTTCATCGTCTACTAATGTATTTTCAATATCCTTCTTAACTGTTCCGATATTATCAAATGTAAGGTCTCCAAAGAACATAAATCCGTTATAATCATAATGAATCTCAAATTGTTCTATTATATTTCTTAACCGTTCATCTTCTGCAATGAAAGTGCTTAGGGGAATTGCGGGGTTAAATACACTTTTAGTCTTACCATAGTATATATCTTCAGCATTACACCATTTTAAGAAGCAATCAGAAACATTATAGCCAAACTCAAGATATTTTTGAAAATGCTTATAAAATAAACTTTGGTCTGTCATTAATAATAGCCTCTTTGAATAATTGATATTATTTGAATATGTTGTATGTTGCTATCACTTATTTGTAAAAACTTAAATAAGATACGAAGAGGAGTTTTTTTCATAAGGAGTAATTCACTTAAAAGGCTTTTACTTGTCCAATATTCTAGAGAAGTCATTCCTCGAAATATATATCTCTCTAAAGTAAATAATATTTCAATAAACCACTTGTCAAATTCTTGATCATATTTTCTGTTAAGCGTTATCTCACCATCATATTGATATATTGCATTAACATTGATATGAGGAAACACTTCGATTATACGCGTTAAACTTTGTTTTTCTAAATGCTTAAGTGTATCAACTATATAATAGTTGTCTGAATAATTATATTTATTCGTTTTTTTATAAGAAGCCTCACCTGTTATATCAGCATTTATATTATTATTGAATATACTTGCTTCCGCTCCTATTTCTGGTTTTATTGCCGTTCCAAGCTCTATATCTTCCTCTATCTTTTTTTTCTTACCACTCTGCCATGATAATTGATCGATAACTAATGGGTTATAGTAATAATAAATTTTGTTGTCCATAATTATGTAATCTCCTGTAATTATTCTTATTAGGACATTTCGAATACTTCAAGTATCACATGATATCATATCATGTTTTAACGCATGATGAACTAAGTGTTTTTAAAAAGGATAAGGAAAGTTCAAAGTCCGAGTCGTAAAAATGAGGCTTGAGATAAATCTACAAGCCTCGGATTATGTACTTTCCCCTTGAACCAAGTCCCTCCTTATGCAGTTTTAATGCCTGAGATACTTCCTTTTGATATCGGAAAATGAGCGAGATTACAACTATCAGGTGTAGCATTAGTTGAAAAATCGGTATATTGAGGTAGCACAAACAAGCCGCACCCAGATGCCGTTATAGAACGCATCTGAGTGCGTTAAGAGCAAGATTGAAGAGCTTAGGAAACAAGAAGCCCCAGAGGAGGTACCCACTAAGGCTTCATTATGTTTGCAAATATTTAGTTTTTCATGGTCACAAAGCTGTCGAGCATATCCCTTTTTTGGCGCCTAGTGCAACTTTTATGCAGAATTCACACTAAAGCAAAAGACTTTTGGCCTTGTTTTTCAATCTCTCATTTGACAGGATATCTTTGATTATTATTTATCAATTTTTCTATTATTATTTGTGTCATGTCGATTCCACAAGCATTTGCAAGACACACGCTATAAATCAAGACGTCTGCTAATTCTTCTTTTATTCTTGCCATCTTTTTATTATCGGGTTCTATGTTTCTTCCAGCCCATTGGAATATCTCCAAAAGCTCAGATGCTTCTAAATTGATACTTGAAATCAAATCTCTTGCATTATGATATTGTTTCCAACCTCGTATTTCATTAAAAAAATCTATGTATTCACGCAACTCGCCTAGACACAGATTTTCATCAGACACCTCCGTCTTTCTTTTGATCTTTGATAAACTGTATTCGAGTTCTTGTAACACAGTTTCAACATTTTTATTGTTGACATTAATAATATAGTCCGCTGCTAGTAGTAAGTGATCAATATTTCCTTCTGCAATACACGTACTGTTGAAAGATTCAGCCCCTCTATTATTTATATGTTCAATTAAAGTCTTTTCATTAGCATCAAGTACTATTTCATAAACAGGAATTGGGTAGCAAATCATCTTTAAAGAATTTAAAAACTTAATATGTCTTACCCCATCAATTACAACGTTTTGCTTATCATATTCCCCAATATAATTGAGAACTTGATTTACAAATGATACATACCCTTTTTTAATATAGCTTTCCCCTAATTCTTGCAGTTGTTCGCGTGATGGTTCATTAACACCTTCTTTCATCAGTTGAGCTTTTAGAAAATCACTAACGGAGCAATGAACGCCGTTCACCTTTTGAGCCCATAGTTTTCCTATTGTCGTCTTACCGCTTCCTATTTTTCCTGATAAGCAATATATTGCAAACGGATAATTCAATTCTTTTTGAGGTATTAAATGAATGTTTTCTATATCCTTAATTTGGGTGTTCTGTAATTGTATCCATGCTTGACGGTTTTTGAAGGTTAGTTCAAAGGGGTCAAACAATAACAAGTGCGTTATGAATATCAAAGTTGCATATTTTGTATCTGCTTTTTTTGACCACCATTCATCCTCAATACAAAGTCTATCGTTATACTCTGTTTTCAAGTTCTCAATTTGAGCAGTTGAAGTAATTTCTTGTGAAACTATTTCTCCTGCTTCGAAGACAGCACAAAATTTTCCTCCAGATTTTTTTAAAATTATAATATCTCCCATGTTGACATGGTCCCAAGGAATAGTTTTTTTCTTGGAGAGTCGTGATTCAATCGTCTTTTCGCCGTCCAAAATCTTGCTTAGATAAGGTTCTACCATAACGGCCACATGGAAATGGCCGTTATGGAAATTCTCAAGTTTATTGCACCAATAGTGATTTCCTGTTTTCTTAACACTATCTATTAAGTAGGAGAGTAACTGGTTTTCATTAATCATATTGCAATCCTCCACGTAGAACCATATTCTTTAGTTTCAAGGCTTACTACATTCATAATAGTACTCTGCACTTCCTCAATACGTTCCAATTCTTCGAATGTAGGAGGGGGATATCCGTTTTCAACGATGACATTAAAAAGGTCCCTATGAATATTTTGCATGATTAGGTTCAATACCGGAATATTATCACACCAAAATACCCTATTACCACTTGTCCAAACACTAATAGCCCCTTTTCCGCCAAAACTTCGTTTTACCGCCGGATAGACATCTTTGTCAAATATTCCACCAAATGAGATTGCAAAATTACCTATTATTTCATCACTGTGTCTATATTTGATGCGAATATTCTGTATTATTACTTCATCCCATTCTTCTTCTACAACACGGTAATCTTTCTCATATTTTATAATTCTGTCTACTGTCTTTTCAACAATAAGGAGATCGCCTACCCGCCAGTTTTCTGGGGAGCAATTTATACCGTTAGCTTTTAATACATTTATTTCATACGGTGGAGTGTGGTAGGTCACAACTCCATGATAATAATGAGTCTTCCTAAAACCATAATCATTATCAAGCCATTCAAGCAACGACCTTGTTTCTATTTCAGTTTTTGCTTTTGTGAACTTCGGCGGCATAATACAGAAAATCTTAGTGCCAATATGACACATCTTTGATGCTCTGTCAAAAAATAGCTGATAATAATTAAAATACCATGGTGGATCCATCACAATAGTATCCGCATGTATTGTGTTAAGTATGTCACAGGTCTCATTTAAATCACAATTGATAAATTCCGCTAGTTCTGGACTGACTCCGGCAGAATGCTTTTCAGCATTAATGTCAACCAATATAAGTTTCGCATTAAGTACAGCGTGATTATAACAAAACTTAAACAAAGATGGCGCTCCAAGAAAAACAATAGTGCTGTTCTTCTGGTCACATTCTTTCTTAAGAACCTTCAACATGTACTTGAGCCCCTGATAACTGAATCGCCAGTCATAATCCAAAATATGAGGTACTGGGAGAATATCCGGCATATCAGTGGACACATGAATATTATGCCTTTTTGCCGATATCATTAAACGTGTATATTTAGAACGATGGATTTTGTTATTCTCATAAAGTCTTCCGAGTGACTTCTTGATATCAATTGGGTGAATGCCTTGGTTATGCTTCATAAGCATATAAAAATCATCATATTTATTTGCTAAGGTCATAACTGTTGCGTCCATATCGTGGTTGAAATGATTTATGTTAAATTCTCGCATGATGACCTCCTTTGTTTGTTATATACTATTTAGAGTATTATGTCTGAAATCCTTTCGTTGAGCTGGTCCTTTGTAAATCTTTTTGTCAGTTCAGATTTCCATGCTTTAATAGCTATATACTGGTTTTCTAATGCCTGTTCATAGTTATTATTCAATCTCGCTCCTGTTGGTGTGAATACAAATATTTTTAAGGGAACTGTTCTCAATGGGAGTAACGGATGAATTTTTTGTAACCGATCTATAAATATTCCTATTTTTTCATCGATTCCTTCATGTCTGTCAGTTGTAAAGGTTACATATGCATATAAATCCATGCCAGTATCCATATATTTTGCAAATCGTTCAAACTGTTTATCAAATAGTTCCTTTGGAAGTTTGCTATTAAATCTAAAAGAATAGTGATCAAATCCTTTAAAACAACACACTTTCCCATAGTTCTTATATGAGGCCATATATTTCAGCTCTTCTTTTGTTAAATATTCGAACGTATAGTCCGTAGTCAGAGTATCATCTGACCACAAATAAACGCTATCCTGTAGGTCTCCTTCTTCAAGAGCCCTCATAGTATCAAGGATCCATTCAGGACAAAGTTCAGGGTTTCCACCTGAAAGGTCTAATACTTTGGTCTTTCCCTTTGCTTTTTTAAACAATTCAACCATTTCTTTAGCTGTAAACCATTCAGAATGAATTTTACTTCCTTTCTTTAGTTCATCAGGAACAAAACAATACCAGCAGTGAACATTACAAGCTGCAAGTTGGAACACCTGCGTTTCTATTAAATTATTGTATGGAATTTTAAGTGCTTTACACGCAGGATCGATTGGTAAAGGATCATTGATCCATACAGGATCTATATAACGTCTAAAGTGATGTATTCTACCAAACCCATCGCAATTTACAGGAACTGAAAGATCAGCTTCTTGAGTACTGCCAGCAATTTTTGAAAGCAAGAACTTTCTCTCATTCGAATCATATACAGAGTTTCGGCATCTTTCAAATTCCGCATTTAGTCTAGTGAATAGCATATCGCTTCACCCCCTCTTTTAATAAGATGCTATTTCAAGTTATAGGTTATGATAATTTAATCTGCAGTATTTAAAATCCTAAAACTATCCCTTTAGTCACATTTTCAATTATATGCTACGCCATTAAACAATAAAAAATCCAGATTATACTACATGAATATGTATATCTCTCTGGGTTAAAATTCCAGTAAATTCCAGCACAAGACTCTCATTTCAAGTCACGTTATGTGTCTAATATGCTTCTAAGAAATCTTTTTTAAAAAAATTTACGTTTATTATGATAATAGTCGCAGAATAATGTATAATGATCCTTAGTGAAACTAGAAACAAATTCGCCTAAATATGTTTATTTATTAAAAAAGAAATGAGTTCGGTTGATGTGGCTGCTTTTTAATTACATTTTTAAGAAATAATTTGCATTCCAAATCCATCAAGTTGTTCGGTGATAAATTTAGCTTGAATGAGCCTTTCATGATGATATAAAGCTTCTTTAAATAATATTCAATGTAAATTATCTTAAAGCGTATTTAATAATTTAATTAATGTGAATTCATAACAAGTACTAAATGTTTTTCGGAGGAAGAAAGATCCTTCATATGAACTTTTATATTTCATAAAGAGAAAAGATATCTACATTAGTACACGTAGCACTAATGAGCATTTTGAAACAGAATAGTGATATTTAATTAAGGAATGGATTCTCTATCATTGCGAATAGTTAACTAGCGAGGTTTGTACAAATGTCAAAGATAACAAAAGAAATTTTAGCTTCCATTGTTATTCGATATTTTACGGAGCATACAAAAAAATACACTTACTATAAATTGTCTCAAATTACAAATTTTGATCAGCAGTCTATAAGAGACTGGGAACAATTAAAAAGAAAAAACATTCGTAATGCTTCTTTTTGGGAATTAATTAAAGCACTTCAAGATGAGTTGCAAACAAATTTTGATGATTTTACGATATTCGCCATATCAGAACTTGAGTGCAGCGATAAAAACACCGAGCGTTTGCAAGATATTTTTGATGCTTCTACTCCTTTTTTATCAATTATAAAAACACTTCTCCAAGATGAAACACCATTAGAGAGAACTCTTCAGGAAAAATCTGGGACCTACAAAATAATCAGAATTCTCAAGAGTCTTCTTTTACAACATCGCGAATACTTTCAAGTAGGTGAAAAATCTTTATGTGAGATGGATGATCCTATCGTTAACTCTATTTTTATAAATTTTACAAACATTGAAAAAGCTGAATATGATGTAATATCTCAAGAGTCTAATTATCTCCTAGTGAAATTTCCTGGTGATTATAATTGTTTAATCATACTATCCAACGATTATATAAGCTTTTTTGAAAATAATAGATTGAATTACTTTGCCTATAAAATCGACAGGCTCAAAACAAGAAATAATATAGATATTATGTTGATAATAACAGATATTGATAAGAAAAATATCCCGTTCGAAAATCAATCATTCTTAATGGAAAAATATAATTTGTTCTTTGAGTTTATAAAAAGAAAAGACTTAGAATCAGTTTCTATTCAAGGACTGGAATTAGCGGAAGAAGATTTATATGATACATTGAGAGCTATTAACCAGCATAGATATGCTCAATTAATATATGAAAGATTAATGTCATATTTATCTGTTATAAGTGTGGAAATAATATTTAAGCCCTATCTGGAAATGCTTCATAAAGAATTAGATGTTAGCAATCAAGACGAAATAGATAATAAGTTACACGAGTTATTAGTTCATTATAATGGCAAATCATATACAAAAAGACCAAGCAATAAGCAAAATGATATAATTTATGATTATAGTCGCAAGAGAAAAAACAAAAAAGCTGAAAATGCATCTAAAGCAATTTTTATTAATTATGCAAACCAGATTCTCCTTAAAAAAATATGCCATTATTCATATTTAACACGACACTCTATATATTATGAGCGAAATTTAGTGAGTGATGAAGTTCAAAAGATTTTGAAATTTAAAAAGATACAAAAACTGCCTTTAGTCGTAGAAATATGTGCATCAAACTCATTAACATCCTGTGATATTATTGATAAGTGTGATAAATTATTGTTATTTACTGCATCATTTAATGCATATTCTCTTATGAAAAAACTACAGGATAAAACTGGTGGCCAATTCCTTCCACAGAATATATCAATACAGCTATGTCATCTTAATCCAGAATATATGATGCATCAATACCCAGATGAATTAAATGGCAATGTAGATTTTCTGATTATTGGATATGGAGCAGGAAGCCAAATTACGGATTTAACACGTTTCATTCGTTACGCATATAATTGGCTTTCAGAAGATGGTGTTTTATTTATCTCTGTATACAATAATGACGCCATAATTTTTAATAGATCTCAGTTGCGAGATCAAAGGTTCGAAATTGCTCCTTTGTATATGTCAGATTATTGGATTTATGCACCAAACGGACAAACTCCACTTCTTAAGACATTAAAGGCATATTCACCAGATAGTTTTCATTCAACTTTTTTTTCGTTATTCGACAGCAATAATATTTCTTTATCTACTTATCCCTATTTATCGACTTTAATTAATCCTAGCGATTATTCGAGAGATATTCTTGACGAGATAAGAACAGCGGATAAGCTATTTGCAAAGTCTGGTACTCATGGTCAAATTATAAGTGTTTTTGCGCATAAGAGCAAAAGTGATATGACTATAGAACATCTTAAAACAATTCAACACTTTCTTGAATTAGAGAAAATTTCTTATAAGATTTTCACACATACTATAGCACCAGATTCTAATAGTTTAAAACGAAGCCTTCAAATTATTAATGCGCCACTGGATGAAACCACATTATTAAAGACCGTCATTTTGCAGAGAAAGGGAAAAAGAACGAAAAGGGGCAACGAATGGATATATGTTATACTTCCATATGATGAATTTGTTATTTTCGATAAAACAAGACATGAATTAGTACAAGAATCATCAGTAATAAAAAAGTATAATCAAGGAACCATTTCCCCTCTTACTATATTAGCAGAAGGAATCAATAATAGTGATATTGTCTATTTATTTTTCCAAGATAAAATACGCTCAGAATATGTTTTAATGAGTGCCGGAACTAATACTAAAAGTATTCGTTTAAAAACGAAAGATTTTTTTAGGTTAATCACAGAAAAGAATGTACTCATTCAAAATATACTAGTAGACTAGATTATAGAAGTGACATATCTCTGATCGTTCTTCATGATACAAAGCCTCCATTGAAGGGCGTGTGAAAAATGAGAATTCATTTTTCATGCGTCATCTTTTTTTATAAGTACATCCAGACAACGCAGGGCAATGAGCGCATACTTCCCCCTACCTCATACGAGTTGTTGATTGTCAAGCAAAATTGGTTCTTCCGCAATTAGTTGCATTTTGCGGAGATCAGCGGCCGGTTTTGCGTAGCTTAACGGCCAGAGTGCGTCATAAGCGGCCACCAGAGCAAGATGACGTTATGCCGCGAAAGGCTCTTTACATGAGTAGCATATGATAGGCTGTCTTGCCATGGCAAAGGCCGAGTTTACGCTGCCTTGCCGCTTTGCCATTATATCATATGCGATGGAGGCTCATGTCAAGAGCACCGTGGAATAATGTCATCTTGCCTGGCCGCTGGTAGCGTCGGGTGGCCACTGGCAAACGCACTGTTGGCCGCTCAGCGGCGCAAAATGCAATTAGTAGTATTTTACCTAGATTATTGGTGAAGAACACTATTGTTTTAAAAGATTTACACTAAAGTGTAAAAAATGACACTATTGATTATAAAAACAGATTTCGAAGGTGAGTT
>ODAJ012038935.1_pt1 | contig 10476 bp, 6 predicted proteins | sample 1539241 | NCBI WGS metagenome assembly ODAJ01 (sample SAMN02144231, study PRJEB22623) | gut metagenome | biome: sheep rumen | host: Ovis aries | place: New Zealand
GCAACGATCCAGACTGGAACGAAGATAATCCTTACTTGTTTTCATCTCTTTTGGTAATTTAGGTATCAACCGTATTTACAAAAAGACAGGCAGTGGTTGCGAAAGATTGCAATGATGATATGCAACAAAAAAAGGAGGCCACCCGACTGGGATGTCCTCCTTGTATGAAGTCGAAACGATGGATAATGACTATCCGCCGAAGTTGTCGTACATGATGCTTTCGGGTTCAACGCCAAGCGAGTCGAGCATACCTACGACAGCCTTTGACATTGGACCAGGACCACACATATAGTACTCGATGTCCTCGGGAGCCTCGTGGTCTTTCAGGTAGGTGTTGAACATAACCTGATGAACGAAGCCTGCGGTGTACTTCACGCCTGCGGCATCGGCTGCCGGGTCCGGACGGTCGAGTGCAAGGTGGAAGTGGAAGTTGGGATATTCCTTTTCCAGGTTGAGGAAGTCGTCGAGATAGAACACCTCGTTGAGGGCACGTGCTCCGTAGAAGTAGTGCATCTCGCGGTCGGTAGTGTGCAGGGTCTTCGTCATGTGCATGATCTGAGCACGCAGCGGAGCCATTCCGGCACCACCACCAACCCATATCATCTCGCGCTTGGTGTCGAAATGCGGGTGGAAATCGCCGTAAGGACCGCTCATTATAACCTTGTCGCCCGGTTTGAGCGAGAAGATGTACGAAGAAGCGATACCGGGATTGACCTCCATGAAGCCGCTGCGGTCGGGCTTGAACGGTGGTGTGGCGATACGAACGGTGAGCATGAACACGTCGCCCTCAGCCGGATAGTTGGCCATAGAATATGCACGGATGGTGTCTACCGGGTTCTTACACTTGAGGTCGAACATCTTGAACTTCTCCCACGAGGGCAGATATTCGTCACCAATGAGCGACTTGTCGAAGTCCTTGCCGTAGTCGATGCAGTCGAATGCAGGTATCTTGATCTGAGCATACGAGCCGGGAAGGAAGTCCATGTGGGCTCCGGCAGGCAGCTGCACCTTGAATTCCTTGATGAAGGTAGCTACGTTCTTGTTGCTTATGACGGTACACTCGTACTCCTTTACACCGAGGATAGACTCGTCGACATGGATTTTCATGTCGCTCTTCACCTTGCACTGACATCCCAGACGCCAGTTGTCCTTGATTTCCTTGCGCGTGAAGTGTGGCTTCTCGCTGTCGAGTATCTCACCACCGCCCTCAAGCACCTGCACCTTGCACTGTCCGCAGGAAGCCTTACCGCCACATGCAGACGGCAGGAAGATGCCGTTTTCATTGAGAGTGGTCATCAGCGACGATCCCTGAGGCACGTTGATAGTAGTGTCGCCGTTGATTTGGATATTCACATTTCCGCTCGGCGAGAGATATTTCTTTGCTACAAGCAGAATTACGACAAGCAAGAGTATCGTTACGAGGAATACTCCTATGCTAACACCAATAAATTGTCCCATAGTTATTTCCTCCTCCTTTAAATGTTAAGTCCGCTGAAGCACATCATGGCAAGAGCCATGAGACCTACGGTGATGAATGTAATACCTAATCCCTGAAGCGGCTTGGGCACGTCGCTGTACTGCATCTTCTCGCGAATGGCACCCATGGCAACGATAGCCAGGGTCCAACCAAGGCCCGAACCGATGGCATATACTATAGCATCCCAGATGTTGGTGATAGCCTGCGAATTGGTCGGATCGAGCAGAATGCGCTGCTGCATGAAGAGCGAAGCACCCATGATGGCACAGTTCACGGCAATAAGCGGCAGGAAGATACCCAGTGCTGCATAGAGCGAAGGGCTGTACTTCTCGACAGCCATCTCCACAAGCTGCACTATACCGGCTATGACAGCAATGAAAAGAATGAAGCTGAGATAGCTCAAATCAACGCCTTCGATCAGACAGTTGGGGCCAAGCACCTTTGTCTGAAGCAGATAGTCGACTGGCACCGTGACCAAGAGCACGAAGGTCACAGCCATACCGAGACCCAACGAGGTCTTCACATTCTTCGAAACGGCAAGGAAGGAGCACATTCCGAGGAAGAAGGCAAATATCATATTGTCGACGAATATCGACCGGAAGAATAAACTTATAATGTGTTCCATGACTTACTTCTCCTTATAAAAATAGGCTCTATGAACCCAGATGACACATCCTACTAATATCAAAGCCGTGGCCGACATTGTCATCATGCCGTTGTTGGAGTATCCTGCATCGTAGAAACTCTGCGGAATAATCTGGAAGCCGAGCAAGCTGCCACGTCCGAAGAACTCGCGGAAAGCGCCGACGATAACAAGTATCATGGCATATCCGAGGCCATTTCCTATACCGTCGAGGAACGAAGGCCAAGGTTTGTTCATCATGGCAAAAGCCTCAAGGCGACCCATAAGGATACAGTTGGTGATGATAAGGCCCACGTAGACCGAGAGCTGCACGCTGACATCGTAGGCAAATGCCTTGAGCACCTGCGAAACGATAGTCACCAGAGCGGCTACTACCACAAGCTGCACGATGATGCGGATGCGGGTGGGAATGGTTTTGCGAATGATAGAGATGATAACGTTAGAGAATGCCGTGATAATGGTCACAGCAAGTCCCATCACAAGAGCCGGCTTCAGCTGCGAAGTCACGGCCAGGGCAGAACAGATACCGAGCACCTGGACAAGAATAGGGTTGTCGAGGTTGAGCGGATTAGTAAATGCCTCTTTATTTTGTTTACTTAATAAAGCCATAATTCCTTATTTATTTGAAGCAGAAGCTGAAAGTTTCTCCACTGTTTTAATATATTTTGAAATGCAGTTCTTGAGCATATCGCTTACTCCGTTGGAGGTAAGTGTGGCTCCAGTGACGGCATCCACCTGAGTAGTCGGGTCGTCGACTTTCTTCATTACGGAAAGTGCAATATCGCTGCCACCGTCCTTATGAAGCTTCTTTCCCTGGAACTTCTCCTGCCATGCCTGCGAATCCTTGATTTCGGCACCAAGTCCGGCAGTCTCGCCATCATGGTCGAAGTAGGCTCCGAAGACTGTATTGGCATCGTCGTTTATAGAGATGTAGCCACGGATGGCACCCCAGAGGCCCATTCCTTTCAAGGGAATGACATACTTAGTCTTGCCGTCAACCTCACAGACATAGATAACGGCGTCGTCAACAGCCTCTGTCTTCTTGACCACCTCGGCATACTTTGCTTCGGCCTTCTCGCCGTCAAGTCCGCGGATATTGAGCGAATAGAGTATCTGTTTCTTCTGGTCGAGCGCAACGTTGGCATCCTGCTTGCTCTTGAGCGACAGCGATATGAAAGCCAGGAGGAAAGCTACGATTACTACCAGTACTGCACTATATATAATAATGTAGGTATTTGAATTGGTGTTTGTTTTCATTTTGTACCTCCTCTCTTCAAACGTTTAGAAATGTTATGCTCCACTACACAGTGGTCGATGGTTGCTGCAAACATATTTCCGAAGAATATTGCAAGCATCATTCCCTCGGGATAGCCGGCGTTCATCACGCGGACAACAACAGCTATGGCACCAATGAGGAAGCCGTAGATGAACTGTCCGGTCTGAGTGCGGCACGAAGTAACGGGATCGGTAGCCATGAACACGGCACCAAAGGCAAAACCACCTAAGACGAAATGCTCATACCAGGGAATTGTAGAAGCACCAGTGGCATTGAATATGGCAGCCACTACTCCACCGCCAACGAATACGCTGAGCATGGTACGCCATGAAGCAATTCCTGTCCAGAGCAGCAATACGGCACCAATAGCTATGGCAATGACTGATGTTTCACCGATTGAACCGGGAATGAAGCCACAGATTATGTCACACATTGATGCGTCGGGAGCAATGCCCTGTCCAATCTGTCCGAGCGGTGTGGCAGCTGTGAAGGTGTCGGGGAGGTCGTTTCCGAGTCCGAAAATGCTGTTCTGAGCCACCCAAACGTTGTCGCCTGTCATCTTGGAAGGATAAGAGAAGAAGAGGAACATACGTGCGGCAATCGCAGGATTAAAGATGTTCATTCCCGTTCCGCCGAATATCTCCTTGCAGAAGATAACCGAAAATGCACAAGCCAGAGCCAACATCCAAAGCGGACAACCAATAGGAAGAATCATCGGAATGAGTATTCCGCTCACCAAGTAGCCCTCCTGGATTTCTTCACCTTTCCATTGCGCCCAGGCAAACTCGATGCCAAGGCCGACGATGTAGCTCACCAGAATCTTCGGGAGCACAGCAAGAAAACCGTAGAAGAATATCTCAAAGAAACCAGCGGTAGCCAATGTGCCGGCAGCAAGATAGTTCTGATAGCCTATGTTATACATTCCGAAGAGCAAGGCTGGCATGAGCGCTATCACCACAAAGCTCATTATGCGCTTCGAATCGATGGCATCATGTATGCTTACTCCGCTTTTAGAAGTGGCGTTGGGCACATAGAGGAATGTGTCCATACCGTCGTAAATGCTCTTGAAGGCATGAAGCTTGCCGTCCTTTTCAAAGTTCGGGCGTATCTTATCAAGATAATTTCTTAAAAAAGCCATTATGCATTCTCCTTTCTGAGGATGTCGAGACCCTCTCTAACGATTTTCTGAAGTTCCAATTTCGACGAGTCGACGAACTCGGCAACGGCAAAATCCTCAGGTGCAACTTCGTAGATACCCAGCTGCTCCTGCTTGTCGATGTCGCCAGTAATGATTGCCTTGATGAGATATTCGCCGTAAATATCCATGGGAAGAACCTTGTCGTACTCTCCGCTCATTATAATCTTGCGCTCACCGCCCTTGACACGGGCATCGAGAGAATACTCCTTCTTGCTTCCGAAGAGCCAAGAACAATAAGAACGGTTAGCTGAAAATTCCTTGAAACGGGGCATTATCCATCCTGCAAATTCGTTAACGTCTTTGCCTTCGGGTATCACCGTTATTTCTGAAGTATGGGCACCAACAAAGTCTTCCATACTTGAAACAACTCCCGTAAGGGGATTTCCGTTGATGATGCGCTTGCCTTCTACATCATCAATCTGGCCTTTAAGGATGGTGGCGACAGGAGTGCCGACAAGACAATCAACGTAAGCAGGTTCGTTGACTTCGCTGCCGGCAACAGCAACTTTGCGAGTGAGGTCAACTTTACCAGTGTTGAAGAGTCGGCCAAAGAAGATAACAGCTGTTGGATCAACCGTCCATACAACCTCACCCTTGTTGACTGGGTCAAGATGGTTGACGTGTACTCCCACATTTCCGGCAGGGCAAGGACCGTCAAACACTGTTATCTCGCAGTTTTCAGCATTGGTAAGTGCTGCTGAAGTTTGAGTGGCACCAATTCCGAGGTAGACTTTTGCTATCTTCGAAAGGGCTGTCAAACCAGCCTGGAAATGCTCCTCATTACCCTTCAATTCGTATTCGAAGTCGCCTGCAAGTGGCATATCGCGCATTGCGGATACGAAAATGGACTTAGGAGTGGTGTCGGGATTAGTTGAAATTGCATAAGGCAGCTGATTGATATAGCCGAACAAACCAGCTTTGAGCAACTTGTCCTTGATTTCCTGAGCAGAAAGTCCGCTAACCGAACACTTCTTGAAATCCACATAAACCTGCTCCTTGTCGGCTTTGACCTTTACACAGAGCACCTTACGACGCTCACCCCTGACAACGGCTGTCACCGTTCCACTGACAGGGGAAGCAAACATCACATCGGGATAATTCTTGTTTACAAACAAAGCATCACCCGCCTTGACCGTATCTCCCTCACGAACTACAACCTTCGGAACCATTCCTACGAAGTCTTCGGGCTTCAAAGCATACTCTTCCGCAGTGTCGAGCAAGAGTGTCTTTGCCTCCGAATGTCCTTTGAGATTAACGTTCAAGCCTTTACGTAACTTGATTCTCTTTGTCATAAATAAAAGTTGATATAATAATTTCGTTATTTCCCAAAAATCTAAAGACTAATCTTTTGTCGTGCAAAAGTAGTAAATAAACAGCACTTGTTAAAGAAAAAGGTGTTATTATTTCTACATGATAAGTAAATTTTGTAGTTTTGCATTGCATTTTGAAACGTTGAGATTGCATTTTATTGAAGCGATTAAGGTCTATAGTCAGTTATATCGTCTGGAGCATTGTTGGTTTTTATGTGCTCTTGAATGTCTTGGTACAAGTCCCTGCGGTGCAGAAATGGGCCGGTTCAACCGTTGCCAGCCTACTTGCAAACAAGCTCGGGACAGACGTTAAGATAGGCAAGGTAAACTTAGGTTTCTTCAATCGCATTATTATAGACGACGTACTCATACGTGACAAGGCTGACAAAGAAATGCTGAAAGCTTATCGCCTTTCGGCTAAAATAGACTTGATGGAACTGGCTACAAAGCAAAAAGTGTCCGTTTCATCGGCTCAGATTTTCGGACTCAACGCCAAGCTGTATCAGAAAAGTGCATACACAAAACCGAATTTTCAATTTGTACTCGACTCCTTAGCTTCAAAGAGCAAAGAGCCAAGCTCTCCGCTTGACATCAATATACAGTCGCTTGTTATTCGCAATGGTGCCATCAGCTTCGACCAAGGCGACGTTCCAGTCAGTCCCGGACTGTTCAACACGTCACATATTGCCATCAAAGACCTGTCTACTCATATCAATCTGGTGACAATTACCGACAGTTTAATAGCGTTCAACATTAAGAAGCTTTCGCTAATCGAACATTCAGGCCTGAAGCTTAACGCTGTATCCATGAAGTTCTACGGTAACAGGACTGAAGCAAAAATAACCGATTTCATCGTAAAGATGCCAGAAACAGACGTTCAGTTTGACGACATTTCTGCCTCGTATAAGCTCAACGGCAACAAACTTGACAAGAACTCCCTGCACTATTCAGCCCATCTAAGCCGTTCACAGATAACTCCTTCTGACATAAGCTGTTTCGTTCCGCAGCTCAAGTCCTTCAAAGGCAAGTTGTCATTGGCGGCAAACCTTAGAGGCAGTGCTTCGGAAATCGCCCTTCAGTCACTGCAACTGAACTCCACGAACGGATTGATTGGTTTCAAAGGCAACGGAATGTTGTCATTCAGGAACCATCGCCCTACATGGCGCTTGATTGTTGATGACATGAAGTTAAGTGCCGAGGGTATCAAGTTTGCAGCCAAAAACGTCAGTGGCAAGCACATCAAACTTCCACAGGAGCTGACTCGCCTTGGCAGCATCAGGTATAGCGGACAAGCCAACGGACAGGGTTCAGACATCAGCTCAAAGGGTTATTTGCAGACAACAGCAGGCAATGTAAAGTACACAATAGCCGTTAAGGGTAACAACATACGCGGTGAAGTACACACTGGGGGCATAGATATAGGAAGGATTACAGCCAACAGCAAGTTTGGTGCGTTAGTTGCCGATTTGACATTCTCTGCTACCAAGGGTAAGATGCCCACGTTGAAGCTTCCGTTCTCAAGAATATCGGCTAAGGGTAAAATACCAAGAATCTTCTACAATGGCTATGAGTTCAAGAACATAGCAGTCGACGGAGAAATAGACAAAGGGGCTCTGAAAGGAGCTTTGTCACTCGACGACCCTAATGCCAATGTCAAATTCAATGGTGTGGCAACCCTTTTCGACAAAGTTCCAAGCCTTAATGCTGAGATAAAAGCGCGCCATCTCAATCCGCAGGCACTCAATCTGACTAAAGCATTTGGCAACAACACGTTTGACTTTGATGTTAAAGCAAATGTGAAAGGCAGCAACCTGAATAATCTTAACGGAAATATAGATTTGCAGAACCTGCTTGTGAAGTCCTCGGCCAGCACCATGCAGCTGAATAATTTCCATGTTGAGTCGGCCCATACATCCCAAGGAAAAGTCCTTGATGTAAGTTCAGATTTTGGCACGATTCACATCTTAGGAGATATAAACTATGCCGCCCTGCCCCAGAGCATGGCTAACATAATTGGCGGCGAGCTGCCCACGCTTCCGGGAATGCCGCGGCTTACAAATCAGAAAGCCAACAATTTCACATTGGAAGCCAACATTACCGATGCCAAATGGATAAGATGGCTCACACACTTGCCTATTGAACTCAAACAGCCATTACAGCTTAACTGCGCCCTTAACGACTTTGACAAGCGGATAGACCTTAAGGTTGAACTGCCGGATGCAAGCTACGATGACAACCACTTGCGCGACAGTCGCGTCAGTCTTGCCAACGAGGGCGACAGTCTCTGCCTGCGCGCATATATAGATAAGGTGGAAGACGACGGTCGTCACTTGTCTTTAGACCTCAATGCAAAGGCCGACGACGACAAGCTTACAACGCGCCTGATCTGGAACACCCACGCTAAGAAACCCCTGCATGGTGTATTGAATGTGCAGACTGAGTTCCGCGAAAACAGCAACAGGCAGAACGAGGCATCGCTGAACATACTGCCGTCAGTCATAAACTATGATAATTCAATCTGGCAGATACATCCTTCACACATAACATACGTGAAAAACCGCCTCGACGTGAAGCAATTTACTTTGAGCAACAACAACCAGCGCATTGTTGCATACGGACTTGTAACTAACAATCCGGAAGATTCGATACGCGTAGAGCTAAAGGATGTTGATGTGGAATACATTCAGAACATGGTGAACTTCCACAGCGTTGATTTTGCCGGACAAGCTTCAGGCGAAGCATCGGTCAAAAACATCTTCCACAAACCAGAGGCAAAGGCCAACCTGACGGTTGAAAACTTCAAGTTCGAGAACGGCAATCTCGGAACACTCCACGCCAAGGCAGACTTCGATGCCGATGAAGGACAGATAAACATCAACGCTATTGCCAGGGAGGGAGACAAAGGACGGACGTTCGTAAACGGCTATGTCTCGCCCAAAAAGAATTACATAGACCTTTCGATAAGAACCAACAACACCAGGCTCGACTTCATCGAAAGTTTCTGCGGGTCGTTTATGAAGAACGTTGAAGCCCGTGGCAACGGCAGCTGCCGCATTGCCGGCGACCTTAAAGCAATCAACCTGACCGGCCAGTTTGTTGCCGACGGCAACTTAGACATATCCACGCTGAACACGACATATACTCTCCGTCACGACACTATAACCATGGTGCCCAACGAGATAATGTTCAAAGCTGATACCATCTACGACAAACACGGAAACCATGCCATTGTTGACGGTGCCATACACCATAATGACCTCAAGGACATGACTTTCGATCTGAACTTCAGGGCCCACAATTTCTTAAGCTACGACTTCGACAGCTATGGCGAAAATACATTCTTCGGACGCGTCTTAGCCACAGGCGACTGCTACATTAAAGGGCGCAAGGGCGAGATAACATTCGACATCAATGCCACACCAGAGAAGGGTTCGTTCATAGAATACAATGCCGCCAGCCCCAGCGGAATAAGCAACAGAGAGTTTATTACCTGGAAGACTCCTTCAGCCCCCAAGCAAACGAACGAAGCAAACGACGGTAAGGATACTTCAGAAGACAGCGAGGACGAGCAACCAAAAATCACGACGAATCTCAAGATGAACTTCATCGTGAACACCACACCCGATTTCACTACGCGCATACTGATGGACCGCTCCTCGGGTGACTACATTTCGCTGCATGGCACGGGCGCAATCCGTGCGAGCTACTTCAACAAAGGGGCGTTTGAAATGTTCGGCAACTACCTCATCAATGACGGAGTCTATAAACTCACCATACAGAACGTGATAAAGAAAGACTTTGTCTTCCAGCCGGGGTCGATGATAATATTCGGCGGCGACCCGTTCAACGCACAGCTGAACATGAAGGGAGTCTACACGCTCAACAGCGTTAGCCTGTCCGACCTACAAGTGGGCAACTCGTTCACATCGAACAATGTGCGTGTTGATTGTCTGATGGATATTGGCGGAACACCAGGTTCGCCATCCGTGACCTTCGGACTCAATATGCCAACTCTCAATCAGGATGCCCAGCAGATGGTGCGTTCGCTTATCAACTCGGAAGAAGACATGAACCAGCAGGTCCTCTACCTGCTTGCCGTGGGCCGCTTCATGCCGCAGGGAGCCAACAATTCACGAGAACAATCTTCAACCCTGCAGAACCAGACATCGCTGGCCATGCAGAGCATACTCTCGGGAACCATATCGCAGCAGATAAACAATGTGCTGTCCAACGTGGTGAAAAGCAGCAACTGGAACTTTGGGGCAAACATCTCGACAGGCGACGAAGGCTTCAACAATGCCGAGTACGAAGGTCTGCTCTCAGGCCGGTTGCTCAACAACCGACTGCTCATAAACGGTCAGTTTGGCTATCGTGACAACGTAAACACAGCCAACGGCTCTAACTTCATAGGCGATTTCGACGTGAGCTACCTGCTTCTGCCAAACGGCAACATAGCCCTGAAAGTATACAACCAGACCAACGACCGCTATTTCACGCGCAACTCGCTATACAAGCAAGGCATCGGAGTAATCATAAAACGCGACTTCAACAACATTGCCGAGCTTTTCGGGA
>ODAJ011669523.1_pt1 | contig 10474 bp, 11 predicted proteins | sample 1539241 | NCBI WGS metagenome assembly ODAJ01 (sample SAMN02144231, study PRJEB22623) | gut metagenome | biome: sheep rumen | host: Ovis aries | place: New Zealand
CCGAGATATACATGAATGGCGGTGCATTTGTGTTTAATGAGTGCGGATGTAATCAGCGCAGCGAGTTGTGTGCTGGTCTGCGTAAGGCTCTCGCCTATTACGTGTGGGCGAGGATGGGGCGTGCGGACGGTAGCATCATCGCACGGGATGGACTGATGCGGCATAACGACCAGTATGCCAGTCATGTCGACCCGAACTTGAAACAGTATAATGACGTGATGGAGGTTGCCGAGGGTTATTTGGGTTCGTGCCAACGGTATGCCAAGATGCACGCCTGCAATGTGCGACCAGTAAGACAATCAAGGGCAACAATTAAAGCGATAGGAGATTAAGAACGTGGCAGAGATAACGATAAAATGTGTTGAGGGCAACCCACTGGCGATAAATGTGGTGATGACTGCCATCGAGCATTCGATGCTAAACGGTGAGATGGTGACGGAAACCGTAGATTTCTACCCCGATACGACAAAACCAGTGCGTGCCGTACTGGACTGCACAACGGCAAGGAGGCAATACTGTCCGCAGACAAGCGTCACGGATAATGTGGTTTACGTGTCCGATAACGGGAGCATTGCGGCTGGCGTATATACACTGACAATCACCTGCACAGACACGCAGGGGAAGAAAAGGCGGTACAAGTCCGACCCGTGCATTGAGGTGTACGATGCCACCAGTGCCGCAGAGATAGCCGCCACGTTTGATTCGGAAACCTACGAGTTAAATGGTGTCTTTTACACCTTTGCAGGCGGCGGTACGGTGCAGGCTGACTGGGACGAAACAGACCCCGATAACCCGTCATATATTCAGAATAAACCCGACCTTTCGGAATATGCCACTGACGAGGAACTGCAAGCCGTTGAGGAATCCATTCCCGATGTGCCTGCGTGGGCATTGCAGCCGCAGAAACCAGCGTACACGGCTGGCGAGGTGGGCGCAGTACCTACAACACGCACAGTAAACGGTAAGGCACTGTCGCAGGACATCACGCTTAATGCTGAAGATGTTGGCGCATATCAGAAACCCAGCACGGGCATACCGAAGTCAGATATGGCAGCAGGTGTGCAATCATCACTGGAGAAGGCGGACACCGCCTTGCAACGGTCTGACCTCACGCCCATAGAGAACGACATTGATGCTATCGAGGAAAAGATACCCAGTTCGGCAAGTGCAAGCAATCAACTTGCCGACAAGACTGCCGTTGACGCTGCACTGGCTACGAAGGCTAATACGACAGATGTATATACCAAGACGGAAACAGATACTATGCTGGAGGGGATGGTCATCTGTACTGATGATGACGGGAGTGCCAGTACTGCCAGCTTTGATGCTCAGGCTGATACTGTGTGGCACAAGGCTCAGACCCTCAGCTCCGCACAGCAGGCACAGGCGAGGAGCAATATCGGAGCACAGGAGGCTCTTGTCAGTGGTACTAATATCAAGACCATCAACAATGAGAGTATTCTTGGTAGTGGAAACATTACTATCTCTGGTGGTGGAGGAGGCAGTGGCGAGGCCAATGTGATTGAGAGCATTAGTGTCAATGGAACTGCTCAGGCTGTGACTAACAAGAATGTGAATTTGACAGTCCCCACAAGCTCTACGGTTACTGCTATTGTCACTCTCACTGAGGCACAATATACAGCTTTGGCTACTAAGGACGGTTCAACCCTTTACATCATTACGGCATGATAGTATTTGGTTCAAGTGATATGACGAAAGCCTACATAGGCAGTACTGAGGTAAGCAAGGCTTATCTTGGTGATGAGCTTGTGTGGCCAGTGGAGAGTGCCTTGCCGTATGATGCAAAGATTGAATATCTGGAGGGTACGGGAACTCAGTGGATAAATACTGGCATTGTATCGACAGTAAATGACGCTGTATCAATTACCATATCCACAAGTAATTTCGTTAACACATTCTTATGTGGAGCAAGAGCCAAATCCAGTAATATGTCAGGGTCGTTCTTTATTTACGGGCAGGTGAGTAAGAAAGTTTCTTTCGCGTCAGACAACGGCTACACAACTTCATCTGTAAATGTACAGGACGGGAATATACATACAATAGAGCACAGCAAGGCAGGTGGATTCATAGATGGTACAAAAGTGGTGACAAGGAGTTTCACCTCTGCGCCATCAACACGAAGCTATGCTATATTCACAGTTAACGACATAGATACACCTACCAATATAGTCAGTTGTAAATTGTATGGATTCACGTATAGTCGTAATGGTACTATATTAATGAATCTGATTCCTGTAAGAGTGGGAACAACAGGATATATGTACGACAAGGTAAGTGGCAATCTCTATGGTAATAATGGTAGCGGTAGTTTTACTTTGGGGAATGATGTTTAAAATGTAAAATATAAAAGATATGACACAGATAAAAATTAAAAAAGCGAGGACTTTCCATAGTGGTGAGCAGTTCTTCCCGATTACTCACACGAAGGCTGTGATAGATGATAATGGCTACACTGCTGAGAGCAGGCTTGGAGCCATGCAGGATGAGATTAACCAAGCACAACTGGAAGTTGGTGCTGTGCCAAGTGACTTGACACCTACAGAAGATAGTACGAATTGGGTTACAAGTGGAGGCGTATATAATGCTATTCAAGTTGTTCAGTCAGACGTTACCGAGTTAGAGGGGTTTTTCAAGAACGGAGTGCTGTCTGAATGCTATTACATCGGGGCTGGAGTACCCGTAAAAAAGGTAGTAGATGGCTCCGAACTTGTCAATAAAAATACCACGCATTCAGCGAGCAATATAAGGATTGTATTGGACAAACCTTATCTTATTGCAGTCACTCCTTCTGAACTTTTTGCTATAGAATTGAGTGTTCCTTATTCTGCAATATCTGACCCTAACATAGATAGAGTTACTATTTGTTTCTATAGTGCCAGTAAGACGTGGATACACTCTACCGATTTAGGGTGGACGTATCTCATCAACGGAAAAACAGCGGAGGTATATGTGGATATGTCACTTGACATATACCAAAATGTACGATATGTTGGATTTGTTTTTGGGAGTGCGTCTGCAAGTATATCCACATCTTCCATAGATGCTTCTTTGATAGATTTCTCTTTAATTCCTTTTGCTGAGCATGAAATCAAAGCACTAAACAAAGAAGAATTTCAATATTATGTAGGCGAAACCAATAAAACCATTACGCAACTTAATTCAGAAATTTTTCGGAAAGATGGTGTTACTGGAGAATTGACGCAGGCTGATGCAACGGATGATAATTATAAAACGGTATTTTCAAGCGGATTTGCAAGAGGAGCATACTTACTTGATGTGAGTGGATATAATGATTTCACGTTGTCCGTTACATTGCAGGATGGATATGCTTTGGCGATGCACGGATGGACTGATGACGTATTTGAAAGCAAAGTGTATGATAGCGGATGGTTGACTGCTAGAACTCCTTTCTCTCTTACAAAAGCGATGCTTCCTTCCGCAAAATATGTTGTTTTTTGGTTTACTAATACAACGAGCTCTGGGTCTGCTGGTACTGGTGACCCTGGTTTTAGCAAGTTTATTCAGTATGTAACATGGGACTTGTCAATTGTTTATGTAGGCGGCATATTACTTCGTCTAAATGCTTTAGAAGCGTCCGTTAATGGAGATGGAGGAGAGATTTCTTATGTTGGCGAAAAAATAAGACTGAAAAATTACGGATATAATTATTTGACTTTGGGGACTCTTCAAAACGGTACGAGTTCAAGACAAGGAGGTGCTACATACGGGAATTACCTTTTCCAATTCCATGACACTCTTGCGACTATATGCGTGTATGATTTGCAAAACGCATCAAATGTAGATAAATTGACACTTACTGCGATGTCAAATTGCCATGCTGGTAGTGGGGGCTTTTCTTCTACGTTCTATGATGCGTCAGACCCTTTTCCATTGCTATATATCAGTAGCATGGATGAGAAGAAAATCTACGTTTATAGGATTACGGGTACGGTGGGAGCTTTGGCAATTTCTCTTATTCAGACAATCACGCTTGACACTGAGTACTATTTGCCAAATATAGCAATAGATGTGGAAAATAGCAAGATAGTGATATTTGGATATACGCAAAATAGTTGGGGTTCCCCAGCAAATAATAACAGCGTGGTATTTACTTGTGACATTCCTTCTTATAGCGCGGATGTTACGATTTCCTCATTTGGTGAAGTCTTTGATTTTCCTTTCATATATGCTGAACAAGGAGCATTTGCAAAGAATGGTATGCTTTATATATCTTGGGGTAATACAGCACAGTCACAGGGTGGAGGATTATATGCAATTAATTATAAAAATGGAGAAGTTAAGAGTTCTGTTGATTTCTCTGCAATGGGTTCGTTTGAACCAGAGGCTTGTTGCGGATGGGATGATAAAATGGTAGTTACATCTCAATCTGGAAAAGTGTATTTGCTGACGTTTTAATCTCAGAGTAACTAATAACACCGTATAACAATAAAAATGATTATGAAAAATTTTCTAAGTGGTAATTTAGTATGGGTGTTCGGCGCAGTATTCTGTGCGTTCATCCTATGCTTTGTAAGTAAGGACATGCCCAACGCAACAGCGGCTGGGTGGTTTGTGACGATTTTCTGATAGAGGGCGTATAAATGGGCAACCTCGCAGAGTATATCGCACGCAGCTATGTCATCCGTGACGCTACGGAGGACGGGGAGAACACCGCAGACCGTGTCGGCTCGGCTTTCCTCAATGGTGGTGATGTGTTCACGTCTATCCTGCTGGTGAAGTCTAACAACGGCAGGCTGATGACATCACGGGACGATGCCATCGTGGCACTGAATAACACTATCACGTTCGGCACTGGGTGGGATATGTTCCACGGTAGCGGCTATTTCATGGCTGGTTGTAATGTGGTAGTGCCGCAGACGGTCACGGTAGGCGCAGCCAGTGGCGTGGTCTATCTTGACGTTACCGATAATCTTTTCAAATGGGCAAGCACGACAGAACTACTGGCGGAGAAAGCTATCATCGTGGCGCACACAAAGGATGATGCCATCGTTGAGGTGTTTGCCAATCGTTATATGCTCGATGGAAAGGTATGCGGCAACGGTGTCGGTAGTGGCACGGACATGGCTACGGTGTGGGCAAGTTTAGCAGACAACGGCAGCCAGCAGATAAATGTCAGCCATCTGCGTGATGCTCTCGGAGGTTGCACATGGTGGGGCAGTGGTATGTCGGGCGGTGCGGTAACTGGCTCACTGTCAGATGTGCTGAATATCACGATGACGGGGCGTATATCTATTAACGGCTTTGTCATAGAGTATGACAGCGAGAACAACGCCCTGCGGTTTAACGGTAGCATATACGCCACGGGTAGCGTGTCCGCTCTTGGCTACCAGTCGGGAGGTGGTGGCGGTGGTTCATCTACGCTTGCCGATTTGTTTGATGTGCAACTGACTACGCCCATCGGTAACGGTGATGTGCTGACGTATGACACGGCACTGGGTAAATGGACGAACGGCACGGGAGGCGGTACTGGTTCTGTCACTAGTGTAGGAATGACAACGCCAACGGGGTTGAGGGTTAACAATGACAGTAGTGCAACGATTACTAGTAGCGGCACGTTTGCGCTGACGATTGGCGCAGGGTACACAATCCCGAGAGCTGATGACGTGTCGAAAGGTGTTACGGCATACGGTTGGGGCGACCACGCACAGGCGGGCTATGCCACACAGACGGCACTGGCCGCAGCCACGTCGCGCATCGGAACGCTGGAAGGATACTTCAGCGACGGTTCGGCCAAGACCGCGCTACGGTTGGCCGACAATGACACGCACTACGCATGGGGACAACCGTTCTGGCAGAATGGCGTGGCGAAGAATATAGGAAGCGCGAGCGAACGAGCAAACATCTCCTATGCAGGCAGCGTGAGCATGGGATGGACGCTGGCAATGGAATATGACAGCGTAGTCCATGACCCTGCCATCTACATGAAGTCGTCGAAGACTGGAACGAACCTGCTGGTGCTGACGCTATCGAATAGTGCAAGTGACAATCACAGTGGTGACCATTTGGCCATCGGCTACGGCACGTCGGCATTTGGCCAGCTGCCCATCAGATTCTTCGGGCGTGAGTTCGTATTCAACTACACGACTAGCACAATGAGCGGAGGCAACTACTCGACTGCCGAGGCTATGAGGGTCGGATATAGGACACTCGATTCATTGGAAGAACCAGCCGTGTATGTTCGAAAGCATCTGATGATTGGAGATGGAACTGGTAACTATTTCCCCGTGACTTACGATTATACTAACAACGCACTGTGCTTTAGTGGACATATCTACGCAACTGGTGGCGTGTCTGCTCTTGGATTCAGTAGTACACAGAACGGTGGCGCACTGATTAACGGCACATTGGCAGTGCAGTCATCGGCTACGTTGAGCGGCAATACGTCAATCGGTGGCACATTGGACGTGACTGGTGCTACGACACTGGCAGACACGCTGACGGTCGGAGAACTGGCTACGTTCAACAAAGGTATCACGGTGAGCATGCAGGCGACACTGGCACAGTTGAGGGCAACGGGAACGGTTACGGGGACATTAAGCGTGAGTGGTGCGTGCTCATTTGGCGGACGTTTTGTCATTGATAACGATGCTGATGACATTGCCATCGTGTGGAACGGGCGAGAGTATTATTTGAACGTGCAAGAAATGATTAATAACGGATTTTTGTCATGATATATTTAGTGCTTTTCATTGCGGTGGTGGCGTTGTGCTGCGGTTGTGCATCATTGGTCATTGCCATTAACGAGAGAAAGAAAAGACCGTCATCCAACAAGGAGACGGTAGTGAGAATTGAACGTGCGCCAGTGGAGCACCCGTTCACGTATGACGCTGAGAGAACGACATACACACTGGATGGGGATTTGCTAGTTACTGGTAATGTGTCGGCACTGGAGAAAGGGGGCAAGGTATGAGCGTAAATCCAGCGAAAACGTTGATTACTGCGCCCGTAGGCGTTTATGATGTGCAGCAGGTACTGGCAACCAGTGAGAATGATGTCGGGCGGTTGTGCGTTAATTCTGCGATAAATATGTGGGCAAGAAACAAGCCCGTAAGGTTCAATACGGTGCAAGTGCTGACCGATGCGCAGCGCATGCAGACTAGGTTCGGACTTGGATTCCCCGGACTAGGCGGCAATATATATTTTAACAAATTCGTTTATGACGTGATGAACGGCGACGCTGTGGCTTGGGAATACCGACGACCGCGCGGCGACCGAACCAACATCCTTGAACCGGGAGGCAACTACGGTGTAAAGGAGTGGTACAGACTGAGCGACTTCGACGGATACAAGCACGATGCCGTTCCGCCCATCCACACCGCCCTTCAGAACATAGACCAGTACCCATATCACCGTGAGAACAACACCTACGAGATTAACACCTCGGAGGTGGGAGCACTGGGATTCGTAGTATATCAAGACGCTGCCGCCAACATCCGCATGTCGGAGATATTGCAGAACGTGAATAACTACAGAATGATGGTCGAGGCTTATGCAGATGGGCAGGTGGGCGGACTGCCTTGGTATAGCCAAGGGCGCAACCCGTCGCGCAGCGTGGTGAGTGATGCCATCGTCGGCAACAACACTGTCACGGCATACTTACAAACTGGAGGGCTGTCCGGCATCTACCATGTTTGCGTAGGGATGCAGCAGTGTGACGACGCCAACCGCACCAATCCCATATCGCAGACCAGTTTCATTGCGCCACGTACCCAAGCGGAAGAGGCCACGGGCAAATACCCATACTATTATAAGTTGTGGTTCGTAAGCTACTACGCAGGCAAGATTACCTTCAACGCTGTTGGCTATGCACTGACAGGCAACTTCACCTTCGACGGTACATACTGGACGGCCAACTACAACAGCGGAGAGTTGTTCGTGGATATGCACATCACGCGAGGCAGCAGCAAGATGTACTTCGCCAATGCCACGCAGAGCATTCCTTCCGACGGACAGCGCATCATGATAGGTTTCACGCTGACTACGCCCGAGGATGTTGTCATTGCCACGCCAGCCAACGCCAACCGAGGTGCTGCCGCAGGTGGTTACGTCACTATCCCAGCGGCCAGCAGCAGCGGCGACACCCAGCAAATCTATGCCACAGCCCCCATTCTGCCGCCACGGGATACGGCCGAAGACAAATACTTCGCCATCCGCGTGTTGGTGAAGATTGGCGACAACGTATGGGATGACGCAGGCACACTGAATATGCACTATTCGTCGAACAATTAATTAATAACAGTATGAAAGTAGATTTTTCAAACATCCGTATCGAAGCCATTGATGGCTCGTTATTCCCTGCTGACGAGGTAAACACCGCACGCCAGCAACTGTGTAACCGCATTTATTCGTCTGCAAAAGACATCCCATTGATGGAACTGGCGCAGAAACTCTATCATGCCGATGGCGTGGTCGAGATGACCGATGGAGAGGTGCAGATGTGGCGCAAGGAACTGGAGAGCGTGCCAGCATTCATCCGCAAAGGATTCCTCGCAGCACTGGAGGGGGAACGATGACGGTGAAATATTGCATCTATCTGATGGGTGGCGTGTTGGGGTGGCTCGTTGCCGAGTTCGCCCCTGCATTCCCCCTTATCATCGTGGCAATTCTTTTCATACTCTATGATGCTTGGACGGCTTTCCAACTGGATAAACGAGTGCATATCATGTACCCCGACAAGACACAGAGGCACGAGGCAAAGTTCCGTTCCTTTGCCTTTGGTAAGGTGGTACGGAAGACGATACCCGAGCGATTGGTTCTCATACTGTTGGCGTTCTTGGCGGGAAAGTACGTTTTCGTTCATGTGGCTATCCCATTGCCGTACATTATCACTGGCGTAATACTGGCGGAGCAGACGTTGTCCGCACTGGAAAACAATGCATCGTGTCCGTTAGACGAGAATGATGGGCGTTTTTGGGCGATGCTGCGCAGGCTGCTCGTTGACAAGACGTCACGCCATTTCGATGTCGATTTAGGTGAGTACGGGAAACTGTCTGACGAAGAAGTGCGCAGGATGAAAAAGCGCATACATGATTATGAAGTCGAGAGAGGGCGCAAGGTATGAAGTATTTTTCCATCAATGAACTGTGCAGCAGTGCCACCGCCAAGCGTAAGGGCATCGACAACACCCCGAACAGTGTGCAACGGGCGGCACTCACGGCACTGGTGTCGAATATCCTCGACCCGTTACGGGAGGCATACGGCAAGCCGATAGTCGTTACCAGTGGATTCCGTTGCACTAAACTTAATCGAGCCGTGGGCGGTGCAGCACGTAGCCAGCACACAAAGGGAGAGGCGGCAGACATAAGGTCGTTATCTGACAAGCCAGCAGACAACAAACGACTGTTTGACTTGATTGTGCGGCTTGGCCTGCCTTACGACCAGTTAATTGATGAATACGGTTACAACTGGGTTCACGTCAGCTATACGCAAGGAGTAAACCGCAGGCAAATACTACACGTAAAATGAAACGGTATATAATATATATATTAATAATGTGTGCAATGTTCACGGGATGCAGGACGAAAACAGTTATTTTGTCGGAAAATGCCCGTGACAGTGTTTATATAACCCATGACAGTATAGTTGTAAGGTTGGTACGAGATAGCGTGTCAGAACGGCTGCAAACGGGTTATGAGGTACGGAACGATACTGTGTACATCACAAACGACCGTGTAGTGGAACGTTGGAGGATGAGAACGGACACGGTTACGATTGTCAGATGGAGGGATGCGATGCACAAGGAGCAGACGAGCAAGGAAACGACCATCGAGAAGAAACGGGGGAAAATTCCTGCTATTCTGATATTCGGTACTGCGATACTGGCTATACTAATATGTTTACGGAGAAGGCTTTTTCATAGGATATAGGTTTAATTAGTATTCGATTATTAGATTTTTATGGTTTTTCTCGGGGCGGCTGGCTGTGAAGTTAGCCGCTTTTTTTGTGCCTTTTTGGGTAAAAATCTGTTTAGATTGGTGTGGTTTTGTTAAAATGAGTTAAGTATTTGTATTTTTACGGTGTAATATTTGGTACTTTAAATAATACTTTGTAAATTTGCAACAGATAAACAAAACAATAACATTTAAAAATGGGCGGCAACCTTAATTCGGCAACAAGACAATGAAAAAGTATTATGAAATTGCACTAATGCAACACGTATGTGGAAGTGTAGAGGACGATTACGAAACCGTACTCTTTGAGTGTGAGGGCGGTTATAGCTACCGAGAATGTAAGGCCAAAGCCAAAGAGTTATCAAAGCACATCGGAAAAGTAAACGTTCCAGGAATAAGTTGTCCATTCAACGGTGTAGAACCACACAAGGAAATAAAAAACCAACGACTGGACGCAGGACTGGCAGCAGTAAAGATTGTCTGCTATACCGAGAATGATATGACAACTTATGAGCCTTTATACTACGAGTACTACCGAGATG
>ODAJ012190446.1_pt1 | contig 10474 bp, 12 predicted proteins | sample 1539241 | NCBI WGS metagenome assembly ODAJ01 (sample SAMN02144231, study PRJEB22623) | gut metagenome | biome: sheep rumen | host: Ovis aries | place: New Zealand
GTCGACGACGGACACGTCCGGAGCGGGGATACGCATGGACATACCGGTGAGCTTGCCGTTGAGCTCGGGGATGACCTTGCCGACAGCCTTGGCGGCGCCGGTGGAGGAGGGGATGATGTTGTTGTAGATGGAGCGGGCGCCGCGCAGATCCTTCTTCTTCGGGAAGCCGTCGACGATCGCCTGGGTGGCGGTGGAGGCGTGCACGGTGGTCATGAGGCCCTCGATGATGCCGAAGTTGTCATGGACGACCTTGGCGAGAGGAGCCAGGCAGTTGGTGGTGCAGGAGGCGTTGGAGACGAACTGCATGTCGGGGGTGTACTTGTCGAGGTTCACGCCGCAGACGAACATCGGGGTGTCGTCCTTCGCGGGACCGGACATGATGACGACCTTGGCGCCGGCGTCGATATGAGCCTGGGCCTTCTCCTTGGTGAGGTACACGCCGGTGCACTCCAGCACGTACTCAACGCCGAGCTCGCCCCAGGGGATGAGGGAGGCGTCGCGGTAGGTCTTGTCGGAGAGGATCTTGACGGTCTTGCCGTTGACGGTGATGGTGCTGTCCTCGTCGTTGCCGACGACTTCGCCGTTGAAGCGGCCGTGCACGGAGTCATACTTCACGCAGTACGCGACATGGCTGGCGGGATGGCCGGGGGCGCTGATGGCGACGACCTCGATGTCGTCAGACTGGATGGCGGCGCGGAACGCGAGGGAGCCGATGCGGCCGAAGCCGTTGATACCGACTTTGATCATGAACATATCCTCCAAAATAAAAATTTGCAAAAACTGGTCGGAGAATTCAGCCTGTCCGACCCTTTTGAACGTCTGAATTGTAACATATAATAGAAGAAAAAATCAACCGTCCCGCGCAGATTTCGGGCAGAAAAAAATTACTGAATTTTTCGCCGTTCGGGGCCTGTTTTCGCCGCATCTCTTGTGTAAAATGTCGATTTGTGTTATCTTGGTCGAAGAATGCGGCAAACCCGGCGCGTGCCGGGAGAAGAGGAGGAGAGCATGATCCGATCCACGGAAGAGATCCTTGCACTGAGCGGAGAGGCCGCCGTGGCCATGGAGGAGGGCAGGGCGGTCTACGCCAACGCCCCCGCGCGCGCCCTGCTGGGAAAGGACGTCGTCGGCCGCAGCGCGGAGGAGCTGATCGGCGCCTCCCTGCCGCTGGGCGGGCAGCCCTTCGTCTACGGGGAGCTGCGCCTGAACGGCGCGCCCTATGCCGCGCGGCTGGGCCGCGTCGGCGAGGAGCAGCTGGAGGTGCTCTTCCTCACGCCCTGCGCCGCCGAGCCGCCCATCCTCAACGAGGCCTTCCTCGTCGCCCTGCGCAGCGAGCTGACGGGCATTGCGATCGTCCGCGAGAACCTTGCGGACTGCCCCGACACGCCGCGGGAGGAGCTGCGCCGCCTTCTGCGCAGCGAAAAACGCCTCCAGCGCCTGACGGAAAACGCCTCCCTGGTCTTCAACCGCGGCGGCAGCGGCGTGCCCTTCCACCCCAAGGAGCGGGATCTGCGCTTCCTGTGCGCGAGCGTCATGGCTGCCGTCGCCTGCCATTTCCCCGGCATCCGCTTCCTCTGGACCACCGGCGAGCCGCTGGTCGCGCCTGCGGACGCCGACCTCGTCATCCAGATGCTGCTCAACGTCATCGCCAACGCCATCCAGCACGCGAAGGGTCTCAGCTGCATCTCACTGGACGTGCGCGATCTGCCCACCCGCGTCGTCATCAGCGTGCGCGACGACGGCAGCGGCATCGCGCCGGAGCAGATCCCCGCCCTCTTTGAGCGCTACCGCTATCCCTACGCGGTGAGCGAGCTGGGCAGGGGCGCGGGTCTCGGGATGAGCGCGGTGCGCGCCGTGGTGGATCTGCACGGCGGGGCGCTGCTCGTGGAGAGCCGCCTGGGGATGGGCACGAACGTGCAGATGGCCATCGGCAAGGACTGCGCCACGAAGCCGCAGCCCAAGGCCGCCGGGAACCCCGGCCTCGGGGCGGAAGAGGAGCTGCGCGCCTGCACGATGGCGGATCTGCAGCTCGGCCTCTCGGTCTGCCTCGACGAGAGCAATTACGACGAGCTCTGGAACGACTGATCCGGTGGGGCGCGGCAGCAGTCCGCCGGCCGCCCTGCGCCGCGCCGCACTTGACAAAGTGGGGGCGCGGTGCTATCTTTTCTGCATACCTGAAAGGATCTGCATAGCACATGACAAAGCGCTTGATCGCGGTGGGCTTTTGCCTGCTGCTGCTCTGCTCTCTGCCGGTTTTCGCCGCCGCGGATGAACTCTATCCCGCGCCGGAGCCGGTCGAGGCGGGCTGTTATTTCGAGCATCGCCTGGCCACCCTCTCCGCGGAGGGCGCCGCCTCGCTTGCGGAGGGCGAGCTCCCCGCGGGCGTGGAGCTCGTGGGGGAGAACACGGAGCAGGGGCTCGATATCTGGCTGCGCGGCACGCCGAGCGCCGCGGGCGTATATAATTTTATAGTAGATCTCAACGGCAGCCGGACGATGTTTGTCCTCACGGTGCTGCCCGCCGCGCCCATCGTGGACGGCGGCGGGACGCTGGAGTGCTCCGTGGGCGATACCGTGACGCTGCAGGTCAGCGCCCACAATGCCGACGGCGGCGCCATGAGCTATCAGTGGTTCCGCGCGGCGGACGCCGCCGGCTCCGGCGCGGTCGTCGTCCAGGGGGCGACGGGCAGCAGCCTCACCATCTCGCCGGACCGCGAGGGCAGCTCCTGGTATTACTGCAGCGTGTCCAACTCCTCCGCCGGCATGACGGCCACGACCCAGTCCGGGATCTTCACCGTGGCGGTGGAGATGCTCAAGCTCGCCGGGCTCGACGTCAGGCAGCTCCCGCTGCGCCTGGAGTACACGGTGGGCGAGCGGGTGGACGGCACCGGCCTGGTGCTCAACGCCGTCATGACCGACGCCACCGTGCGCAAGGTCACCGACGGCTACACGCTCTCGCCGGAGTTCCTGCAGACCGTCGGCGAGCAGACCGTCACCGTCAGCTATCACAGCCTCAGCACCAGCTTCAGCGTCCGCGTGAACGAGGACGAGGCGAACATCAAGGGCATCGGCGTGCTGACCCTGCCGGACAAGACCGCCTACCTCGTGGGCGAGAGCCTGGCGCCCGAGGGCCTCAGCATCCGCGTCTACACCGCCTCCGGCCATCACGACGTGAGCGAGGGGCTGGTCTGCAGCCCGCCGCTGTTCAAGAACGCCGGGGAGCAGACCGTGACCGTGGAATACTGCGGCAGGACCTGCACCTTCGCGGTCTCCGTGGCCGCGCGCGGGGAGGAGAGCCTCTCCGTGCTGCAGCTGCCGGACAAGAAGGTGTATCTCCGCGGCGACACGCTGGAGACCGCCGGCCTCGTGCTCAAGCACGTCGCTGCGGACGGCGCCGAGACGGAGCTGCGCGAGGGCTTTCGCTGCGAGCCCATGCAGCTCGACACGCCCGGCGAGCAGACGATCCGCGCGACGGTAGGGGAGCTCAGCTGCAGCTTCACCGTCACGGTCCTCGCCGAGCCGGAGCCGAGCGCCGCCCCGAGCGCGCAGCCGAGCCCGCAGCCGAGCGCCGTTCCCGCGCCAACGGCCGCCCCCGCCCCGCCGGAGCCCGCGCACAGCCTGCGCGGCTTCGTCTCCTGGATCGCCGCGGCGGCCGCCATTGCCGCGCTCGCGGTGCTGATCTCCTGGCTGCTGCTCACCCGGCAGGACAGGATCGGCGACTGGCTTGACCGCCGGAGCGAGCGGAGGAACAGGCGCTGATTCAAAAATTTGATCTTTTTCAGCTGCAGAACGGGGACATGTCCCTGTTCTGCAGCCTTTTTTCTGATTTTTGGAAAAAAAGATTGACAGCGCACGGATGCCTGTGGTATTATCTTTTGGCTGAATGGGAATCCCCGTGCGGGTGTAGTTCAATGGTAGAACACCAGCCTTCCAAGCTGGATACGTGGGTTCGATTCCCATCACCCGCTCCATCTCTGCGGGCACGGGGCAGCCGTATGCGCCAATAGCTCAGCAGGATAGAGCAACTGCCTTCTAAGCAGTAGGTCGGGGGTTCGAATCCCTCTTGGCGTGCCAGAAAAAATCCAGATCGGGCAACCGTCTGTTGATTCATATATTTCCTGTTTGGTGGGATTAGCTCAGTTGGTAGAGCACCGGATTGTGGTTCCGGGTGTCGTGGGTTCGAGCCCCATATCCCACCCCATTGAAAAAAGAAGCAGGCCGGCTCTGCCGGCCTGTTTCATCAGACGTATACTGGGATGTAGTGTAATGGTAACACACCGGACTTTGACTCCGATATAGTGGGTTCGAGTCCCGCCATCCCAGCCACGTCGGAACAAACTGCACGCGCAACGCCCCAGTAGCTCAGTAGGCAGAGCACCTGCCTTTTAAGCAGGGTGTCCGGGGTTCGAATCCCCGCTGGAGCACCAAGCAAAGAGCCACCCCTTTCGGGGTGGCTCTTTGCTTTATGGTTCGACGGATTCGAACCCCGGACACCAAAACGCGAAGCGTTTTTTGAGCGAAGCGGAAAAACGGAGCCGGCGCCCCGCGCCGGTCTCCCGGGGTTCGAATCCCCGCTGGAGCACCAAGCAAAGAGCCACCCCTTTCGGGGGTGGCTCTTTTGCTTGGTGCCGCGGCTGCGCCGCGGAATTATCCGCTTCGCTCAATATGGCGAGAGGGAATAACCAATCCCCTCTCGCGCTCACCCCATGCGGGACGGGCTTGGTTCGGGTTTGATTTGCCCGGAGCAGCAAAAAGCACGCCATCCGGCGTGCTTTTTTTTGGCGCCCAGCGGGGATTCGAATCAGAATCGAACACCGCAGTGCGGTGTTCATCGACCAGTGCAAACACTGGTCGATTCTTCTATTTCTTTTCCCGTCCGCCGCAAGGGAAAAGAAATGCAAACGAATCCCCCGCTGGAGCACGTTGCTCCGCTTCGCTCAAATAGAGCGAGAGGGAATAACCAATCCCCTGCGGCGTTGACGAACGTTTCTGCGACCGTGTTTGATCCATGCCCGTAGGGGACGGCGTCCGCGGTTATGCAGCCGTGCCCGATCTACGTCCGTAGGGGCGGCTATCAGCCGCCCGTTATGCCGGATGCGGGACCAGGGATGGCGGGACGTCGAGGACGCCGTCCCCTACGGGTGCGAGACCCGGGTTTTTCCGTAGGGGCGATTTACGAATCGCCCGTTGGCCTGTCGTGCAGCATGTGCGGAGGCGCTGCGAAACGTCCGTCCCCGCCGTAGGGGCCGACGTCCCCGGCGGCCCGGCGGTATCCGCAAATGATTTCCGGACAATTTCGGCGATCCCGTACAAGAGTACGGGGTCGTCCGTTTTCTCGGGAGAGGCAAGCCCCTCCCCTGCGGGCGCGATCGTACCGGGGTGCGGGATCTGCGGGCGGCCGAGGGCGGCCGCCCCTACGGAATGGGCGCGTTTTTGTGTCGTAGGGGCCGACGTCCCCGGCGGCCCGGCGGTATCGGCAGATGATTTCCGGACAATTTGGGCGATCCCGTACAAGAGTACGGGGTCGTCGTTTTTTCGGGAGGGGCAAGCCCCTCCCCTACGGGGGGCGGGTCTGCCTGGGTGCGGGGCGAACAACGGGACGTCGAGGACGCCGTCCCCTACGGGGTGGTGCAAATATCGGGCGTGGTACGTAAACCGCGGGAGGGGCAAGCCCCTCGCGACCGTACCGGGGGCGAAAAGCGGCGCGAAACGCAGAAAACCGGGGGATCTTCCCCCGGTTTTCTGTGCTGTCGCGGATCGTCCGCGCGATGCGGCGCCGCTGTCTTGACGATGCTGTTTACTCGGCCTCGAACATGTCCTTGCCGGCGCCGCAGAGCTCGCAGGCAAAGTCTTCCGGCAGGTCTTCCCACTTCACGCCGGTCTCTTCCTCGTCATAGACCCAGCCGCAAATGGTGCAAACATACTTCATAATGAATTTCCTCCTGTTTATTTTTCGGTATTACGTAAAGAAAACTAAGGGCGCCCTCGCCCGGTGGATCAGGATTTGCCGATGACACACAGCAGCGCGCCGCTCAGGAGAGAGACCACAGACGCAAGTCCGGTTCCAACCACCCAAAGGCCGTGATCCCGGAAGGGCGGCCTGTAGCTGGAGATCTTCCCGGCGATGGGCCCCACATGCGCCATGTTCACATGGATCTGATAAATGGCGACGACCATGAGGATGACGCTCAAGACCATCAGGCAGATGCCGATAATTCTGGTGCGGCTCATTGCGTTTCCACCCCTTCTTCGAAACGGTATTCCGAGATACATGCCTTCCTTGCCCTCTCCTCTTCAGGGACAGGGACGGCGAAGACGGGGAAAGGCTCCGCTGCGGGAGCGGCTCTCCGGCCGTGTGAGGACTCGCGGTGCTGCGCTCAGAAAGACTTCTGGAAGCCGCAGCTGCTGCACTGATAACGCACTTTTCCGACTTGAGCCTTTCTGACCTGAGCCTTCATGTGCGGGGTTGCCCCGAAGGGTCCCCGGAGGGATGCCCCGGAGGCGTGATACAGGCCGTCGTCGGGCGTCGCCGGCTCTTCAAAAGGAACGATGCGCCAGCCGTCCGCTCTGCCGCACTTGGGGCAGACATTGGGCGGGGTTTTCTTGAACAGACACATCTGAAATACCTCCTGTCAGGATTGAAAATCCTTTCACAATGTGTTTTCAGGATCGGGGAACATACTTTGTTTACTTGCCGAAATACCGGTCCGGCAGACCCTTGAAGGCCTTGCCGCGGCGGGCAAACCCCGCAGCAGATTATTTCCCTTTCTTGGCAGCGATGGAATCAGCCAGCTTCCGAAGAACAAACCATACAGCCACGAATACGATTCCAAGAATAATATTACCGGAATCTTTCATTCCCGCCGTGAAGAAGCTGATAATACCAATGGCACCACCCACCAGACTTAAAGAGGCTAATATGCTAATGACTGTCGCAAGAAAACTGTTGCTATAGGTTTTAAAAAAGAACATAATCCATCATCCTTTCTGTTGAAATTGCCGTAGGAACTGCTGTACTAACAAAAAATGGAACATCCATGCGAACGCCCAGTCGCGACATTATTGACCTTCGTTTTTCTTGCTGGCGGAGTGAAGGTACAGACCGATTGCGCCGATGACGATACAGATAATTCCCGGAGCAACGCTCTTTGTGATCAAAAAAATCAAACCAAGCGCTAAAAGAATGATTGAGATAATCAGAAAAGACCTTTCCTGTGGACGCATATTCCGTCCTCCTTATCAGCCGAAATATCTCTCCAGCAGACCCTTGAAGGCCTTGCCGTGGCGGGCCTCGTCGCGGGCCATCTCATGAATGGTGTCGTGCAGGGCGTCGAGATTGTACTTCTTGCAGAGCTTGGCCAGGTCGGTCTTGCCGGCGGTGGCGCCGTTCTCGGCCTCCACGCGCATCTCGAGGTTCTTTTTGGTGCTGTCGGTCACGACCTCGCCGAGGAGCTCGGCGAACTTCGCGGCGTGCTCGGCCTCCTCCAGGCCGGCCTTCTCCCAGTACAGGCCGATCTCGGGGTAGCCCTCGCGGTGCGCGACGCGGGCCATGGCCAGATACATGCCGACCTCGGAACACTCGCCCAGGAAGTTGGAGCGCAGGCCCTCGATGATCTGCTCGCGGACCTCCTCGGGAACGTCCTCGCCGAAGGACTTGCCGACGCCGACGACGTGCTCGGCGGCCCAGGTCATATCGCCGGCCTGCTCAATGAACTTGGAAGCAGGGGCCTTGCAGATGGGGCACTTTTCGGGGGCGGTATCACCCTCATGGACATAACCGCAAACGGAACAAACCCATTTTTTCATAGTAAAAATCCTCCTTGTTCCGCCGCTCAGACGGCGGATATTTTGCAGTTTCACTTTACCATGTTTGCGGTTTTTTGTAAAGAAAAAACATAAGGCAGCCTTTGTTCACGTCCCCGCCGGCGGCTCCTCCGCGAGCGCCAGCAGGGCCTCGGCGGCGGCCGCGCCGAAGAGCCGCGCGGCCGCCAGCGCCTCCTGCAGGGTGTTGCCGCTGCTGCCCACCTCGAGGAGCAGGGAGCCGGGGCAGAGCTGCTGGTTATAGCGCTGCGGCACGAGCGAGACCGGGCGCATGAGCGTCGGGTGCGCGCGCACGGCGGCGGCCTGGAGATAGAGCGCGAGGGAGAGGTTGCGGTTCCAGTTGGGGTGCGGCAGGCCGCTCTCGTCCGTGCCGACAAGGAGCATCACCTGGCTGGCGACCGTGCCGGCCTCCTCGGCCATCGTCTTGTACACCACGTCGCCCGAGCCCAGCGCGTCGCGGTGCAGGTCGATCACCACGGAGATGCCCGGGTACTCGGCCAGATAGCGCTCCACGGCCTCGCCGGAGCGGCTGTAGGAGCCGGCGTAGCTGGGGGAATCGTAGAGGCTGCGGTCGTGCAGCACGCGCAGCCCCGCCTCCTCGAACACGCGCTGAAGCTCGTCCCCGACGCGCACGACGTTGCAGCGCTCATCCTCCGTGCGGTAGGCGTCATCGGACTCGTAGCGGTCGAGCCCGGCGGGGGTGTAGGCCTCGCTGCCGTGGGTGTGCAGGATGAGGATCTGCGGGCCCTCGGCGCTCAGGCGCAGGGAGCAGCCCGCGGAGAGGATCGCCTCGGCGTCCACGGGATAGGAGGTGGCGTTCTTGACGCTGATCCCGCCGGGGATCGTCGTCTCCCGGGAGAGCGCAGCCTCGCTCTCCATCACGGTCGTGACGGGCTCGGGCGTCGGCGCGTCGGCGGCCGCGTCGGAGAGCAGCGCCGCGGCGGGCGAGGCGCTCGCGCGCAGGCTCCGGCCGCGCTCCTTGCGCAGCGCACGCTCGCTTTTTACCAGACCCGTCTGGGCGCAGCGCGCGCCGAGCGCCCCCGCGTCTCCCGGCTGCCCGGCCGCGCTGAGCAGCAGGGAAATCGTCGTGAGCAGCGCCGTGAGCCATTTCCAGGCTTGTTTCATCAGCCTTTTCCCTCCCCTCGTTCTGCCTCATTCCTATGCCGCCGGCGGCGAAGATATGTTTGCAATTGCGCCGGCGGCATGGTAGAATGAACGGGCAAAACAGAAAAACGGAGGAAACGCAGATGAAATATACCTATCGCCCCAAGGGCGTCTGCTCGCAGCTCATGGAGTTTGACGTGGAGGACGGCGTGATCCAGAGCCTCGAGGTCACCGGCGGCTGCTCGGGCAACCTGCAGGGCATCGCCCGCCTCGTGGAGGGCATGCCGGTCGAGGAGGCGATCCGCCGCCTCGAGGGCATCCGCTGCGGCTTCAAGCCCACCTCCTGTCCCGACCAGTTTGCCAGGGCGCTCAAGGCCATGCAGGCCGAAGCGCAGGCCTGATGCTGCGGGAGATCCTGCGCGCGGGCTTCGGCGAGCTCGGCCTTGCGGCGGACGAGGCCGCGCTCGAGCGCCTGGAGCTGTACTGCGCGCGCCTCACGGAGGCCAACCGCGTCATGAACCTCACCGCCATCGAGGGGGAGGAGAACGTCGCGCGCCTGCATTTTCTGGACTGCGCGGCGCTGCTCACGCTCTCGGATTTCCGCGGGAAAACGGCCGTCGACGTGGGCACCGGCGCGGGCTTTCCCGGCCTGGTGCTCAAGTGCCTCTGTCCGGAGCTGGAGCTCACGCTGCTCGACAGTCTCGATAAGCGCGTGCGCTTCCTCTCCTCGCTCTGCGGGGAGCTCGGCTTTGCGGACGTAAACTGCCTGCATGCGCGCGCCGAGGAGGCGCCGCCCGCGCTGCGCGAGCACTTTGACCTTGCCGTCTCCCGCGCCGTGGCGCGGCTCAACCTGCTGGGCGAGCTCTGCCTGCCCTTCGTGAAGGTCGGCGGGCGCTTCCTGGCCATGAAGGGGCCGGACGCGGCGGAGGAGCTGCGCGAGGCCGAAAAGGGGCTGCGGCTTCTCGGCGGGGCGGAGGGGCGCATCGTCGAATACGCCGTCCCCGGCGTCGCGCTGCGGCACAACGCCGTGCTGATCGAGAAGGCGGCGCACACCCCCGCCCGATATCCCCGCAGATGGGGGCAGATGAAGAAACAGCCGCTGTAAGGGCCGAGCAAAGGAGGCGCCCGCCGTGACGCTCTTTCGCCGCTCGTACCGCAGCATTACGCGCAGCGCCGAGGGGCGGGAGCTGTCACCGCTGGCGAGGCGCTTCGCGGCGATCCTGCGCGGCGTCGAGGAAGAGATCGGAGAATAAACGGAAAAAAGCAAAGCATCGGGACTGCTGCAAAATGCGAAAACCCTGGCTGCATCGCAGGGGAGGGCCTTGGCCCTCCCGGCAGCATCGGGCTGCATGAATGGCAAAAGTGTTCGGCGTATTCGTACAAGCTGCGAATACGCCGAACATTTTTTATGTGTATACTGCTGCGCCGCGGGACGTCGAGGACGCCGTCCCCTACGGCCCGTGTTATACATCCGATTTTCTGTAGGGGCCGGCGTCCCCGACGGCCCGGCGTCGGAATTGCAAACGGGTAACGATTTACGCGAAAACCTA
>ODAJ011463259.1_pt1 | contig 10472 bp, 10 predicted proteins | sample 1539241 | NCBI WGS metagenome assembly ODAJ01 (sample SAMN02144231, study PRJEB22623) | gut metagenome | biome: sheep rumen | host: Ovis aries | place: New Zealand
TGACTGCCTTTGTAATTTTCTGGAAAAGCAACCTGATATGAAAGTTATTGCTACCGCCTGTGACGGAGCGGAAGCCTATGACAAAATAATAGCCGAAAAACCCGATATAGCTTTGCTTGACGGTATTATGCCAAAACTTGACGGCATAGGCGTGCTTGAAAAACTTTGTCAAAGCGGCAACGAGAATTTGACAATGTGTATAATGCTTACAGCCATAACAGGTGAACAGATAACGCAAAAAGCGTTTAATCTCGGCGCAAAATACTATATTGCAAAACCGTTTGATATGGAACTGCTGGTATCGCGTATCCGACAGCTCAAAGAGCCTGTTACACCCAAAAATATCAAAGCAAGTTTTGCAAGGATAGGTGATGTTGACCTCGAAACCAGAGTTACCAATATTTTACATGAAATAGGTGTACCTGCTCATATCCGCGGTTATCATTATATGCGAGAGGCAATTTTAATGGCAATAGATGATATTGATGTACTCAATTACATAACAAAGGAGCTTTATCCATCTATCGCCAAAAAGTGCAACACAACACCAAGCAGAGTTGAACGCGCCATAAGACACGCAATTGAAGTTGCGTGGAGCAGAGGAAAGGTAGATGCTATTGACAGTCTTTTCGGCTATACTGTTTCCACACACAAAGGCAAACCGACAAACAGCGAGTTTATAGCACTTATCGCAGACAGATTAAGATTGGAATTAAAAGCAAGCTGAACATTAATGCCCTTTTATCTGATTTGATAAAGGGGTATTTTTTTATTTTATTATAAATATAATAACTATTTTTCCGCCAATTATAAAAAACAATTGAAATAAACTGATTTTTGTAGTATAATTTTTAATATGGTATTTTATTGCTAAATCGCATTTTTACATATATTTGGAGAAGATCATGTATTTAAAACGCTTGGAATTACAGGGGTTTAAGTCTTTCCCCGAAAAAATAAGGCTTGAATTCAATAAAGGTATAACTGTCGTTGTCGGTCCTAACGGAAGCGGCAAAAGCAATATTGCCGATGCAGTGCGCTGGGTGCTTGGCGAAAAAAGTGCAAAAAGCCTGCGCGGTGCAAAAATGGAAGATGTTATATTCAACGGTACTGCCAACCGCAAGCCCATGGGCTTTGCAGAAGTATCTATGGTAATGGATAACACCGATCGAAAACTTAATATGGATTTCAGTGAAGTGACCGTAACAAGGCGTGTTTATCGCTCCGGCGACAGCGACTATCTTATCAACGGCTCAAATTGCCGTCTTAAAGATATTCTTGAACTTTTTATGGATACGGGCGTCGGTAAAGAAGGCTATTCCATTATAGGACAGGGTCGTATAGATGAGATACTTTCAACAAAGTCAGAGGACAGGCGAATGCTTTTTGAAGAAGCGGCAGGTATCGTCAAGTATAAGACAAGGCGGGCGGAAGCAGCAAATAAGCTTGAAAAAGAACACGCAAACCTTATCCGTGTAAATGATATAATAGCAGAACTCGAAACGCAGGTAGGTCCGTTGAAAATACAGGCTGAAAAGACAAAAAAATATCTTGTTCTTGCCGACAGATTAAAACTTGTTCAGGTAAATATTTTCATCCGCGAAGCCGATAAATACGAAAAAGAGCTTAACGAACTGAAAGAGCAGCTTGAAGTACTTAATCGCGATATTTCTTCTGAAGAGAATAAAAAAACGGCGCTTAATCTTGAAAACCAAAAATACAAGGATGACCTTGCAAAGCTCGAAGAAGATATGCAAAAAAACACGGAAGCTATTGCAGAAAAGCGCTCGGAATGGGAAAGGCGTGAAAGCGATATAACTCTGTATGAAAATCAGGCAGAGCATATCTCCGGAGATATAAAACGTATAGAAACAGAGCTTTCAAACGCTCTTGAACAGAAACAGGAAAAAGAAAACGATATCTCCGTTATAAAAACAAAAATACAGGCTAAAAATCTTCAGCTTGAAAGTCAGAACAGGGCTCATGACGATAAAAAGGAAGAATTTGCCCTTTTTGAGAAAAAAGTAAGCGAAAGTGAAGAACAGGTAAGTGCTTTTGACGAACTTATATCCGCAAAAATGGAACAGTCAAATGACCTTAAGATCAAAATAAACGAGAATACTGTTTTATCCGACCAGAATAAAAAGCGCCTTAATGAGATAGATGCCGAACTTGACGGAATAGAAGCTTCTATCGAAGAAAAAGATATCGAACTTAAAGTGCTTGAAAAGCGTTTTGCCCGTGTTGAAGAAGAGGGCAGACTTATTTCCGAACATATCGACGGATTTACAAAATCAAAAGAAACTCTTGCCGCCGATATAGACGCAAAAACGACAGATGTTTCAAAACTGACCCGTGAGATAAATGAAAAAAATTCCCGTCTAAAGATCATTTCCGAACTTGAACGCGAATACGAGGGTTACTATGGCGGTGTCAAGGCAATACTTAAACAAAGAGATAATAAAAACCCCGATTTCAGGGGTATATGCGGCGCTGTCGGCGAGGTCATCACGCTTGAAAAACAGTATGAAACGGCTATCGAAATAGCATTGGGCGGCGCTGTACAAAATATCATTACGCGCAATGACGAAAGTGTAAAATCCGCAATACGTTTTCTTAAAAAGAACAACAGCGGCCGCGCCACATTTCTGCCTATGACCTCTGTAAAAGGCAGACCTCTCGGAAACGAAAAACACAATCTTCTGAAAGAAAAAGGCGTTATCGGTATTGCAAAAGAGCTTATAAAGTATTCGCAGGAATACGAAAACATTATGTCAAATCTGCTGGACAGGGTGATCGTTGTGGATAATATAGACAACGGCACTCTGCTTGCTAAAAAGACAAACCACATTTACAAAATAGTCACGCTTGACGGTGATATATTCAATCCCGGCGGTTCGGTAACGGGTGGCAGCATAAACAAAAAAAGCACGGGCATATTCTCGCGCGGTCGGGAGATAGCCGAGCTTAAAGAAAGCCTCAAATCCTTGCTTGAAAAGCAACGTAGTATGAATGATGAGCTTCACAGCGCAAAACAAAAGCTTGAAAATGTCACTTACAAGCTTGATGAAGCAAAGGAAGAATTGCAGGAGATCGCCAAAACAAGAATACAGGAGAAAAACAATCTTGATATTGCAAAACACGAGCTTGCGCAGCTTAACGAAAATCAGAAGTCTCTTACAAATGACTTTAATTCGCTTGAAAGCAGCATAAAAGAAAGCGAGACATCCGCAGCACTGTTCAACGAGCAGCTTTCTGCGCTTGATAAGGAGATATCAGACCTTTACAATGAGCGTGACAAGCATCGCAGCATTATTAAAAATGACCGCGAAACAAGAGAAAACTTCAATAACGAGATAATGAAGCTCCGTCTTGAGATAAAGCAGCTTGAAAACGATATATCGGGTTTTAATTCCGATATAGAGCGTATAAACGGCGAAATAGCGGATATATTGGAGCAGAATAAAACGGGGCTTGAGAGCATAAAAAAACTCAGAGCCGAGCTTGATGAAAAGAAAAATGAAATAATCAAGGCAGGCGAGGATGTTGAAAGATCAAAGCGGGAGTATGACGAAATGAACCGCGCTATGCAGGCTTTCAACGACCGCAAGACTGAAATAAACAAGCATATCGAAACTACTTCGCAGCATATAACAGACTGTATACAGACAATATCCACATTGAATAATCGCTTTACAAAGCTCGATATGCGCAATGAGGATATAAAACAGAAAAATCAGCAGCTTTATGATACTATGTGGGAAGACTACGAAATAACCTATGTGGAAGCGAAAAATTACGAGCAGCTTGAAGCAAAAGACAGCGAACTGCAAAAAGAAGACAGAAGCCTGCGTGCGCAGATAAGGTCTCTCGGCAGTGTAAACGTGAATGCTGTAGAAGAATACAACAAAGTTCAGGAACGCTTTGATTTCCTTACAAATCAGCGTGATGATATAATCGCAAGCGAAGAAAAGCTGACAGATGTTATAACAAGGCTTGAAGAACTTATGGTAACACAGTTCCGCGAACAATTCAAGATAATAAGTGAAAACTTTACAAAGGTATTCCGCGTTATGTTCGGCGGCGGAAATGCGGAACTCAAACTTGCCGATGACGATGATATACTCAACTGCGGTATAGATATAAACGCTCAGCCTCCGGGGAAAGCCTTACAGAATATGATGCTTTTATCGGGTGGTGAAAAAGCGCTGACAGCTATGTCGCTGCTTTTTGCAATACTTGAAATGAAGCCTTCACCGTTCTGTATACTCGATGAGATCGAGGCGGCGCTCGATGATGCAAATGTCAACCGCTATGCGGATTATTTAAAGCGTTTTACGGATACGACACAGTTTGTTGTTATAAGTCACCGTAAAGGCACAATGGAGGCAGCGGATATTCTCTACGGTGTCACCATGCAGGAACAAGGTATATCAAAACTTGTTTCCGTTGATTTTAGCAATGATAAAGGAGCAGAATAATGTCAGACGAAAAAGACAAGAATGAAAAATCAAACAATAGCTTAAATGAGAACACTAATGAAAATGCTGCGGAAAGTGTTAAAGAAAATGTCAAAGAAGAAAAACAAAGTTTCTGGGCAAAAATGAAGTATGAGCTTACAAAGCCCATAGAATTCGGCAAAAAGAAGGAAAAGACCGAAGAAGCAGAGGAAGCTGTCTCCGATAAAGAGTATCTTTTGGAAAAGCCGACGGATGAAGATCTTACCGAAGAAACTGTCGAAGCAAAAGAAAGCACCGAAGCGGAAGAGACCGAAAACACCGAAGAAACAAATGATTTTTTGGAGACTGAAAGCGAAAGTGAAGAAAAAGAGGTCTCAGAAGAAGATATTACGGAAGAAAAGGATAATGCCGAAGATAATACTGAAGATAATTCGGAAGAAAAACCACAGAAACAGGGTTTCTTTGCAAAAATCAAATCAGGTCTTTCAAAAACACGAAACAATATTATGTCGGGTATTGAAAATGTACTCAAAGCTTTTACCACTATTGACGAAGAACTCTATGAGGAACTTGAAGAGACCCTTATTATGGCCGACATCGGTGTGGAAACTTCTATGTCTATAATAGAAGAACTGCGCGAACGGGTAAAGGAACAAAAGATAAAAGAGCCCGAAAAGGTCAAGGACGTTCTTGTTGAGGTAATAACCGACATACTTTTAAAGGATAAGACCGATTTTGAGCTTAAATCGCCTGCTGTTGTAATTATGATAGGCGTTAACGGTGTCGGCAAGACTACGACCATCGGCAAACTCGCTAACAATTTTAAATCGGAGGGGAAAACGGTTATGCTTGCAGCCGCCGATACTTTCCGTGCCGCAGCTATTGACCAGCTTGAGATCTGGGGCAGCAGAAACGATGTTCAGGTAATTAGACATCAGGAAAACTCCGACCCGGGAGCAGTTGTTTATGATGCAATACAGTCCGCAAAATCAAAGAATATAGATGTTCTTCTCTGTGATACCGCAGGCAGACTGCATAACAAAAAGAACCTTATGGAAGAACTTAAAAAGATATTCCGTATTATCGACCGCGAATATCCCGAAGCACAGCGCGAAGTCCTGCTTGTGCTTGACGCCACAACGGGCCAGAATGCTCTCCAGCAGGCAAAACTCTTTAAAGAGGCCGCGGATATTACGGGTCTTGTGCTTACAAAACTTGACGGTACGGCAAAGGGCGGTATCGTTATCGCTATCAAGAACGAACTTAATGTACCCGTGCGCTATATCGGTGTAGGCGAGGGCATTGATGATCTTCAGCTTTTTGATGAAAACGATTTTGCAAGAGCTTTATTCGAGGATTGATTTTGTACCGAATGACCGAAAAACTGTTTATGAATGATTTTATTATGTCGATAGAGAGTTTCTTTGCCGTTTTTGGTGTGTTTATCGTTATTGCGGCAGCACTGAAAAAAGATAAGGAGATCAAAAAAATTCAGGATAAGAAAAAACGCATCAAATATACGGCAATAACGGCTTTACTGCTGTTATGCGGAATATTTGCGGGATCGATACAAAGTTATTTATTCTGGTGGTTTATATTCTCACAGTTTGCGAATTAAAAAGGAGTGCCTATGAATATGCTGATTTCTTTTATTTCCGTATATGGAGTGCCGCTTTTCGGCATTTTAGCCGCAGTTGTGAATGTGTTTTTAAAGAATGGATCGTCGGATGACATTGGATATAAAATTTTAAAAACGATCAAATTGATACTTATCTGTCTGATGTTTTATTCTGCGGCTTTGTTTATGCGTGATTATTTTAACTATATGGGAAATGCTGTTTCAAGCAGTTTTTGAATATGAGGTGATTTTATGGATAAAAAGAAAACTGTTTTAAAGACATTTTTGTTTACATTGAAAACAGTTGTATTTATCGCGGCACTTGTACCGCTTATGTATAAGGTAGGTATAAAATATTCCGCGGCAAGCACCGAAAACCTGATAAACAATTATAATGAAGCGCGCTGGAATGACTTTTATGCCTTGCCCAAAGACAGCCTTGATGTTGTTTTTATCGGTTCGTCACATTCATACTGTACCTTCGACCCCGAGATATTCGACAGCAAACTCGGCATAAAAAGTTTTCAGATGGGTATGCCTTTGCAGCATATGGATACCACTTATTATACGCTTAAAGAAATACTCAATTATCAAAAACCCAAATGTGTTGTGCTGGAAGTCTATTGGGATATGATAGATGATGAATTTGAACTTACGCAGGCGAGCTATCTTTTCCAAGTGCTTAAAAATGACGAATTGGAGCGGGAATATATAGACGAAGTCTTCCCGTTGGCGGAAAAGCTGAAATACAGCATTGATGAATTCCGTTATCAAAACGATTATTTTGCTTTTAAATCAGCCGAATATAGGACAAAAATAGAAAATAAATTCGATGTTGCAATGCCTGCAAAAGCAAAACAGGAGGGCACCGAGTATTATCGCTCAAAAGGTTTTAATTACTGTGATTACAAAATGCTTCCCGATGAATACGACAAAACAAATCAATTTAAAGAGCTGGACGGAAGAAAATGGGAGATAAACAAGACACAGCAGAAGTATCTTTTAAAACTTACCGACTTGTGCAAAGAAAATAACATAAATATAGTGTGGGTGACAGCACCTATAGCTATCGTCAGCATGGATCATATAAAAAATTACGATATGATACATATGACAATAGAAAGACTTGCAGAAGAGAATGATGTTGAATACGTCGATTATAACCTTGTGAGCAGAAATATACTCACAAACGACAATTTCCGTGACGATGCACACCTTAATTATTCGGGCGTGGAGATAGTAGACAATGATTTTCTCGAAATATTGAAGAAGTATATCAAGTAAAAAGATATTTCATATATTTTAAAATTTGCAGTGGATAACGGACCAAGAAAATTTATGGAGAGATGTTTTATGAGAAGAGGAACCTCTTATATTGCGACGATCGTTATAATATCGACAGTATTGTTTTCGCTTTTGGCAGCATATTATTTCACTGCAAAATTGAAATATGCCAATAATGATATTGTAATACTGATAACCGAGCAAAAGATATACCGCGAGGATAAAAAAACTTCCGACAGATCAGGCTATGAAATAGAATACCGTCCGAAGGCAGGAAAATGTGAGATAATTCAATATAACGATGATTATTATGAAATTATCAGTACCACCGATTCAAGCGAGACCTCATACAAAAAACTGCGCAAAGACGTCCCGGCATTTGCGGCGCTTTTGCTTTTGGACTACGCGAACAAGATAGGCATAAATGAGTCAAGAGAGATAAATACCTCACTTGTAAAACATACGCCTTTTGACAAACATTGCTATTGGGCGGATATTATAACAGTAAGTTCTGTCTCGGGCAGTGTGCATAAACAAAAAAGAGGAACACGATCGAGTGATATAGGCAGCCTTAATCTTTTTATGGGTGCTGTATACTATTTGGATCTGTATTTTGTTTATATACTTATTGCCGTCGTTGGCTTGGCAGTTATTTCTTATAAATATAGGAATAAACACGTAAAATAAAAAATAAAAAAATTTTTAAGTGTAAAGAAAAAATACTTGACAGCAGATGAAAATTGGTTTATACTAATACAGGTGTAAGGGAGAAATACTTTACACATGGAGTTGAAGTTATGGATAAGCTATTGGAAATAACATTGCTGTATGATTTCTACGGAGAGCTTTTAACGGACAAACAAAAGTCGGTTACGGAGCTGTATTATCTCAATGATTTTTCTTTGCATGAAATTGCCGCGGAACACGGCATAACACGTCAGGCAGTGCTTGATATGCTCAAACGCACCGAAAAGCTTTTAAACCAATATGAGCAAAAGCTCGGGCTTGTCGGCAAGTATCTTGATCAAAAGAAAAAGCTTGACAAAATAACGCAGGAAATGAACGGGATAATTGATGAAACAAAGCCCGATATGGGAAAACTTAAAGACCTTGTTTCGTCACTGTCTGAAATACTGGATTAAAGGAGACAATAAATGGCTTTTGAAAATTTATCCAACAAATTACAAGATGTATTCAATAAGCTTAGGGGCAAGGGCAAGCTGACCGAAAAGGATGTCAAAACAGCCATGAGGGAAGTAAAGCTTGCATTGCTTGAAGCCGATGTAAACTTTAAAATAGTTAAAGATTTTATATCGAGCGTTACGGAAAAAGCCGTGGGCGAGGAAGTTCTTACGGGGCTGAATCCGGGGCAGCAGGTCGTTAAGATAGTAAATGACGAACTTGTTTCTCTTATGGGCAGTACTCAAAGTAAACTTACCTTTTCTTCAAAATCACCGACTGTATACATGATGGTCGGCTTGCAGGGTGCAGGTAAAACAACAACTACAGGCAAACTTGCAGGTCAGCTGCGTAAACAGGGCAAACACCCTTTGCTTATTGCCTGCGATGTATACAGACCCGCTGCTATCAAACAGCTTCAGGTGGTCGGCAGCACATATAATATACCCGTATTTGATATGGGGCAGGGCGATCCTGTCGATATAGCGGTAAAGGGTATAGAGCATGCCAAAGCCAACGGCAATGATATTGTTATCATAGATACGGCAGGCCGTCTCCATATAAACGAAGAACTTATGGACGAGCTTGTTAATATAAAAAATGAAGTAAGACCGCAGGAAATACTGCTTGTTATAGATGCTATGACAGGTCAGGATGCCGTAAACGTAGCAGAAAGTTTTAATGACAAACTCGGCGTGGACGGTGTTATAATAACAAAGCTTGACGGCGATACCAGAGGCGGTGCGGCACTTTCGGTGCGTTCGGTCACGGGCAAGCCTATAAAATATGTCGGTATGGGTGAAAAAATGGAAGACCTTGAGCCTTTCTATCCCGACCGTATGGCTTCGCGTATCCTCGGCATGGGTGATGTTTTGAGCCTTATCGAAAAGGCACAGCAGGTCTATGACGATAATGCCGCTAAAGAACTTGAAAAGAAAATGCGTGCGCAGGATTTCAATTTTGAGGACTTTCTTAACCAGATCAATCAGGTCAAAAAGATGGGTCCGCTTAAAGATCTTCTGAAAATGATACCGGGTGCAGGCAGTCTTAAAATAGATGATATGGACATTGATGATAACGCAACAAAAGGTGTTGAGGCAATAATACAGTCCATGACCAAAGAAGAACGGCAAAATCCCGACATTCTCAACGGTTCGCGCAAAAGGCGCATAGCAAAAGGCAGCGGACGTTCTATACAGGAAGTCAATCAATTGCTGAAGCAGTTTGAAGAAATGAAGCGAATGATGAAGATGTTTGGTGATATGACGAAGGGCAAAAAAGGCAAAATGCGTCTTCCGTTCATGTAAATTTGTTATAAGATAAATTCTTATATAGATATATTTTTTTAAGGAGGTGACATTGAAAATGGCAGTAAAGATCAGATTAAAGAGATTAGGCGCAAAGAAAGCTCCTTTCTATAGAATCGTAGTTGCAGATTCCAGAACTCCCAGAGGCGGCAAGGCTATCGACGAGTTAGGTTATTACGATCCTACTAAGGATCCTATCGCATTAAAGGTTGATGTTGAGGGTGCTAAGAAGTGGATCGGCAACGGCGCACAGCCTACTGATACAGTAAAGAACCTGTTAACAAAGGCAGGCGTATACGAAAAATAATTCCAAAGACCGCAAATTCCTTATTTTCAGGAGGAATACTATATGAAAGAATTACTCGAAGTTATTGCTAAGAATTTGGTTGATAACCCCGATAAAGTGGTCGTTGAAGAAAAAACAGATGATTTGGGCATTGTGCTGGAGTTGACTGTTGACGAAAACGATATTGGCAAGGTTATTGGAAAGCAGGGCAGAATAGCAAAGGCTATCCGCTCGGTTATCAAAGCTGCCGCTATCAGAGATGATAAAAAGGTAGTTGTTAAAATTATGTAACCTAAAAAGGGTGTCGGTTCGGCACCTTTTTTTATTAAAATAATGAC
>ODAJ012153972.1_pt1 | contig 10470 bp, 9 predicted proteins | sample 1539241 | NCBI WGS metagenome assembly ODAJ01 (sample SAMN02144231, study PRJEB22623) | gut metagenome | biome: sheep rumen | host: Ovis aries | place: New Zealand
CCGAGATACTTGCTCAGGTCTCTCTCATAAGTATCGGAAACAAGGCTTGCAGGGATGAATACCCTGACTTCCTCAACAACAACGCTCAGGCCGCCGGAAAGAACCTGCGTAACCTTGGCTGTGAGGACTTCTTTGTTCTTGTAGGCTTCCTCGATGCGCTTGTTGCCGCGGTCTGCAGCAAGGCGCTTGTAGGAAAGAACTACCTGTCCGTCTCCGTCGTTTACTTTCAGAATCTTAACTTCAAGTTTGTCGCCTACGTGCAGGACTTCTGTGAGATCAACAGAATGATCATTCGTGTACTCAGCACGGGTAAGGATACCGTCGGACTTTGCGCCGATGTTGAGGATGGCCTCATCGGGTTTTACGTCGATGATCTGTCCCTCTACTACCTCTCCGGTGTGAATGGTCTTGAATGATGCGTCCAGCATTTGTTCAAAGGTCTGCTCTGACATGGTTATAAACCTCCTCAATGATATTCTTTGGGGTCGATGCCCCCGCGGTAATGCCTATCACCTTTTCTGCACCAGTCAGAGTAAGATGTAAGTCGTTCCACGTTTGTATGAAAAAGGTTTTCGGGCACTCTTTTCTGCAGATCTCGTAAAGCTTTGCAGAATTGGAACTGCTGCGATCGCCTATTACTATCATAATGTCCGCACGGGCTGCAATAGACCTTGCTTCAGACTGCCGCTCATGCGTGGCATTGCAGATAGTATTCACACAAATTACATTGTATTCTTTTTCCTTCAAATAATCAACTAAATCTTGAAATTTCTTTGCGTTAAAAGTGGTCTGAGCCACGACGCAGATCTCTGTTTCCGCGGGAAAGTCCAGTTTTTGTATATCTTCGATGCTTTGTATAACCTTGACAGGAGTCGAAGACCATCCCATGATTCCGGTCACTTCCGGATGCAGGGGATTTCCGACGATCACGATCTGTTTTCCTGCGGCACTCTCCGCCTCTACGGTGCGATGGATCCGCTTGACAAAAGGACATGTGGCATCCACGCACTGCAGACTGCTCTCACGGATCAGCGTGTCTGTCTCGCGGGGTACGCCGTGAGACCTGATGATCACGGTCCCTTCGCTGATCTCTTTGATCTGCTCAGGTGTCTCCACAACCCGGACCCCTTTTGACTGCAGATCGGCGACGACCTCTTTGTTATGAATGATAGGTCCGTAGGTAAAAATATTGCCGCCCTTTGATATTTCCTCATAGACACGGTTTACCGCGCGCTCCACACCAAAGCAGAACCCTGCGCTCTTTGCGAGAATTACTTCTGTTTTCATCAGATGCCCGTCCTGTCACTGATAATAGTCATGATATGTGACACCACTTCCTCGATCGACATGTCAGAGGAGTCCACCAGAACAGCGTCGTCCGCCTGCCTGAGGGGCGCAACTTCCCTGGTCATATCGCGGTGGTCGCGTGCCGCGATCTCCTCCTCGATCGTGGCGAAATCCGGATCGCCGCCCTTTTCTTTGAGTTCCAGATAGCGGCGTCTGGCCCTGACGCCCACACTGGCCGTGAGATAGATTTTCACCTGCGCGTCGGGCAGTACCACTGTTCCGATGTCCCTTCCGTCCATGACGACGTTCTGCTCCAGGGCCAGTTTCCTCTGCAGTTCCATCAGGCGTTCACGCACTTGGGGCACTGCGCTGCTCCTGGAAGCCATGTCACTGACCTCCTGAGTACGCAGCAGGGAATTTACATTTTCCCCGTTGAGGACAACAACCTGTTCGCCGTCCTGATATTCTATGGAAATCTCCGGCTCCATACAGGTTTTGGCGATTGCCTCCCCGTCCTCCGGGGAGATTCCCCTCCGGTGGAGGTAGAGAGCCATTGCTCTGTACATAGCCCCTGTGTCTACGTAGATAAAGGACAGCTTCTGCGCCACTTTCCTGGCAATTGTACTTTTCCCTGCTCCGGCCGGTCCGTCGATCGCTATGTTCATCATATCTCAGCTTCCTCCTTCTGCTTCATTTTGTCGTGTGCCTGTGCTCGGATGTTGTGATATTAATATTGGGCGCTTTCTTTTTGGACAAATCCAGAGTGCCGTCTCCCCTGAGCGGCCACCATGAGTCCCCGATCCTTCTCATTCCGGTCAGCATCTCTCCCACTTTTCCGGGATAAGTGGAGAAATAGTAGAATTTCCCGTCTATCATCTGCCATCCGGTCTGGCGGACTCCAAGCCTGCTCATGAAATATTTTTTGCCGTTGAGCTTGAGCCAGCCTTCGTAACGGTATCCGCTCTTTGTAAAATAATAATAGTCATCGCCGATGGTCTTCCATCCTCCTGCCAGCCAGGTGCCCTTTGCGGTCCTGTAGCGCCAGCCGTTCGAATCCTTTTTCCACCCGCTGTAGCCGGGCGTCCTGTTCTCCGCACTGCCTGCCGCCAGTTTCGTTCCGCCGGGCAGCATCCTGTTATCCAGGAAAAGCGGCTGGGCGTCATTGTAGACGATCCTGTGGGTGCGGATCTTACCGTCGGAACGGTTTTTGACTTTGATGGTCTTTGACTTTATGTGCCTCTGGGCGCTCACATAAATTGTATTATATTGAACCTTATAGGTGATGGTTCCGTTGTAACGGTTCCCGAGGATATTATACCTTTTGGCCAGTCTCTTCAAAGTGGAGGCGGTGTCAGCGGCGGACGCGAATCTGCGGCGCTCCGGATCCGATTTGTTTTTGTATGTATAAAAACAGTAGCACGGATTGACAGCTTTGACAAATGCATCCAGATTTGAAGTCCACATTCCGTGATGACTCAGTTTCAGGATATCTGCCGACAGGTTTACACCCGCTGCGAGCAGATCCCTTTCTGTGGAAAATTCGATGTCACCGCAGTTGAGAAAACTTCTGGAACCGAGGGTGAATTTCGTGACGGCCGAGTTGTTGTTCTGGAAGCCGATCCCTGTCACATCATAGGGATCAAACTTGCCGAAGCCCCTGTTATTGTGGTCCCACAGAACATCAGCCCTGACAGAGCCTATGGTAAATCTTTTTCCCTTCCGGAGAGCGGTCACGGGAATCTTCTTTTTGTATGCGGCGGATGTGATCGAGTTATAAAATGCCAGATATTTTTTGCAGCTGTCGTAGATTTTGTGCCGGTGGGATTTGTACCAGGATGTAATATACGGCCTCACCGGATCAGGGTTGGCGACATAGAGATGTCTGACATGAAAATAGGAATCCTTGAGGATAGACTCCGCGTAATCACAGTGGTCCTCATGAAAATGTGAAATGTACAGACTCAGGTTTCTGATTCCTCTTTTTTTGAGGTATCTGAGCACAGTGTTGTTGGAATCTTTGGATCCGGTATCCATCAGGAGAAACTGACCGGCTGATTCCAGGAGGACTGACTCCCCGTACACAGAGCTGCTGTCTCCCAGATCAATACAAGTAATTTTCATGTAGGGAGCCGACGCCGCTTCCGCTGTGATCAAAGGCGCACCCGGCACTCTGCCGGGCAGATGCCCGAGTCCCGCCGCAGACAAAATAGCTGCCACAAAACACATAATCTTTTTCCCCGTTTTCAATACCGCTGTAAATTTATCTTTCGTTCCGGCTTTCATACCTGTGTATCCCCCCTGTTCACAATTATGTATGATTCAGGATCCGCTCTCGAGTCTTGCCTGACGTGTCCCGTCCTCCCCCAAGGCTGTTTTTCAGACCTGTATCCCTGGACCCGTGTTCACAAACATGGATGATTCCGTCCGGCGCCGATCCGCGCGTTCCGCCCGGATCAGTCCCCACTGTCCGCACTCATTCCCGCAAGTCTTCCGGTAGACCAGGCTATCTGCAGATTGAAGCCTCCCGTCTCCGCATCCACATCCAGCACCTCCCCGGCGGCATAGAGGCCTTTAATCCTTCGGAATTCCATGGTAGATGGATTGATCTCCTTCACCGAAATACCTCCCCGGGTAATGATCGCCTCATTGTAGCCCCGGGTTCCTGTGATCGTGACAGGGATGTTCTTGATCAGCGCAGCCAGCTTCGAAATTTCCTGCCCGGAAAAAGAGGCCGCCCTCCTTCCGGTCTCCAGTCCCGAGAGCTCCGTCACCGCCTCCGCGAGACGGGCAGGGAACAGAGGCCGCACCGCCCCGGGAAGATGCCTGTCGGGCGCGGCGGCAAATTCTCTGGCCAGTCTGTTTTCCAGCTGCTCTTGTGTCAGCGCGGGTTTCAGGTCAAGCAAAAGCCGGAAGCCATATGGATTCTCAGCAAAATCACAGTAGCAGGAAGCAGTCAGAATGATGGGTCCGCTGAGTCCGAAATGGGTGAACAGCATTTCTCCAAATGCCTCATAGACCGGTTTATTCTTCTTTTTCCCGCCCTTCTTTTTCTTTTTTTCTCCCTTAGAAGTAGAAGGGTCCGGCCCGGATCCGGCATCCCGGGAAGAGACTTCCGTTTTTTCAGCGCCCGGCTGCAGAATCTCCGCCCCGGCACAGCCTGAAGCGTCCTGTACGGAATCCTTTTCTTGTTCAGGAGCTTCCATGGGGAAAATCCTGACCGCCGCATTTTTCAATGCAAGTCCCTGCAGGTTGTGGCACCAGGTCTCTTTTGTCTCAAAAGGAACCAGAGAGGGCGCGGTCGGGGTCACGTCCACCCCCAGCGCCCTGACCATGGAAAGCCCGTCCCCGGTAGAGCCGGTCGACGGATAGGACAAGCCGCCCGTACACAGGATGACAGCGTCGGCCTTCATTTCTCTTCCGTTTTTCAGACGCACTCCCCGGACTGTCTGAAGCCCCTCTCCGTTCTCCTCCGTCAGGATCTGCTTCACGGCAGTGTGATACAGAATCTCCCCTCCGTTCATCTTGATCTGCCTGAGCAGGGCTGCCGTGACATCCGAAGCGTGGTCGGAAACAGGAAATACCCGGCTGCCCCGTTCTACTTTGACAGGACATCCGTTCTTTTCAAAAAAATCCTTGACCATGTCATGGTCAAAACCATAGACCGCGCTGTAGAGAAAGCGGTGATTGCGGGCCACGTGACTGAAGAAATCGACGGTATCGCAGTCATTGGTGAGATTACATCTTCCCTTTCCCGTGATATAGATTTTCTTTCCGGCCTTTTCATTCTTTTCAATGACCGTCACTCTGTTCCCGTTTTCGGCGGCTGCGCAGGCAGCCATGAGCCCGGCAGCACCGGCGCCGATGACAATTACTTTTCTGGGCATACTGGTAATGATGACCTCCGTTCACAAAATCATATGCCATTTTATCAGCTATCCCGATTGGATACAACCGCCCGTATGCCTCAAAAAGCCTCAAAAAGCCTGAAAAACATGTAAAAAGAGAATCGCCCGGATATCCCCCGGGATTGTCCGGAAATTTCTCAGGATTGTCCGGATATCCCCTGCAGGAAAAAACACGGCCCCGGGCGCAATGCTGTCCTGCCGGATGCCGTGTTTTTTGATTTAAACCGGAATAGGATGAAAGAAGCGGGGAAAGCCGCCGCAAATGCCGGGCAAGCCCGACCATGTTCGGACATTATCAGAGCGCCCGCGCAGGAGGAAAAAGCCCCGCAATAAGTGATCAGCTGCTCTTCTCTTCCTTTCTTCGGACAGGGACCCTCTTCCTGGAAGGTGTGATGGCTCCCTGGGGACATACCAGCAGGCAGAGGTGACAGCCCACGCATTTACTGCCGTTCAGCTTGGGTTTTCTGTCCTCCTGCAGCGTGATGGCCTGATGTCCTCCGTCCGTGCAGGAGATCATGCACCTGCCGCAGCCGATGCACCGGTCGGGATGAAAAACAGGGAACAAAATGGTGTCCCTCTCGATCACATCCGTCGTCTCGCTGATGAAGTCGAGTGCTCCCCCCCGGATCTCGCTTACATTCCTGCACCCGGTCTCCGCAAGATAATAATTCAGTCCTGTCTTCAAATCATCAATGATGCGATAGCCGTACTGCATAACTGCTGTGGTGACCTGCACGGAGCCTGCTCCCAGAAGGAGAAATTCGAGCGCATCCTGCCAGGTTTCGATTCCGCCCATTCCGCTCAGATACATTCCCGCCAGTTCAGGTTCCTTGGCAAGTTCGAAAATAAAACGGAGTGCGATCGGTTTGACCGCGTTTCCGCTGTATCCGCCCACAGCGGACATTCCATGTACCGCCGGAGAGGAGACATAGGTGTAGGGATTCACACCCACGACACTGAAGATGGTGTTGATGGCGGAAATCCCGTCAGCGCCGCCTCTCTTGGCCGCGAGTGCGGCAGGCACCATGGAGGCCACATTGGGAGTCAGCTTCGCCAGAACAGGAATACTGCATCCCTTTCTTGTTGCCGCTGTGTATCTTTCCACCAGCTCAGGAACCTGACCAATACTCGTTCCCGCCCCTTCATACACCATGTTGGGACAAGAGAAATTCAGTTCGACGATGTCGGCTCCATTAGATTCGCACAGACCTGCCAGTTCTGTCCATTCCTCATCCGTCTGTCCCATAATGGAGGCGATGATCACCTTGGAAGGATATTTTTCTTTCAGCTTGCGGAAAATTTCCATATTCTCCGCCACACTGTGGTCCGAGAGCTGTTCTATGTTCTTGAATCCGATGATCTCACCGTTGCTGCCGCGGATAGCGGAAAACCGGGGCGACGCCTCACGGATATCAAATGAACAGACTGTCTTAAAAGAAGCTCCTGCCCAGCCTGCTTCAAAAGCCCGGGCGCACATATCGTAAGTACTTGACACCACAGACGAGGAGAGAAGGAAAGGATTTTCCAGGGGAACTCCGCAGATTTCTGTTCTCAGCCGTTCCAGGTCATCAGGAACGGGAATCTCGAGAGCGGGGCGCACTTCCATATACAGACGGTTCATCAGTTCCCTGATCGGCACCTCACCCGGCCTGATACATTCCTGCTCGCACAAGCCGCGGCAGTTCATGCACATCGAATATTCCGGAAGCATGCCGGCAGCCCACTTTTCGTTCCCCAGCCAGATACTCCGAAGAACTGCCGACGGGCGGATCTGGGGACACAGTCTGTCACAGGGAGCCTCATAGCACAGTGCGCATTTTGACATATCATATCTTTTCATATATACACCTCCTGGCACCAAAACAGCTTTCATTCAAAGCCGGGCAAGTACGTAACAATGTATCTCTTTTATCTGAAAACCATGAAAATAATATCTTGTTATCATTTTATCATAACCCCCGTCCGGATGAAAGAAGAGCCCCCTCAGGATCGTCATAATCTCATTTCAATCTGATGCGATTTGATGCAGATCTCATGTGATCTCATAACACTTAATCACGTGGAGCATGTTCACGCATCGGTCACGGATATTCGCCATAAAGGATGATCAATCCGGGGAATCAAAAACCGCATCCTGAGAATCGCAGAACCTGCTGTCATGCCGAATCCTGCGAGTCAAAAACCTGCTGTCATGCTGAGTCCAGCGGGTCAAAAACCTGCTTGCCAAGGCAAGACCGATGTGTTATGATGCAAAAGTTGTCCGTCAGGACGGCGCTGGTTCGAGAACCTCCCAGCATAAAAAACTAGGCACTATCTGAACAAAGATCCCGGGACACATGCAGTGTCTCTTATTTTTGTCTGCCGCAGGTTCTTCCTGCGCTTTTTTTTCGTCATTTGCGGACATTTTCCGGGCGCCAAACATGAGCATGGAGCGGTTTTATACACAGAATGCGCTAAAAACCGCAGGAATGCGAATGTTCGGAGCATTGCGATAGCGCTCGCGGCACGGAGCAATGCGTCGCTTTAATATATGAGTCTGTGAGCTGTGCTCATAATCACAAGAAAGAGTAATCAAGGAATTTTATGGCACGAAAAATCATCATTGACTGCGACCCGGGCATAGATGACAGCCTGGCAATCATGCTCGCCCTGTCCATGCCCGACCAGATCGAAGTTCTGGGGATCACGATCGCGGCAGGAAACTCCCCTGTCGAGATGGGGTATGAGAACGCGCTCAAGGTCCTCGAATTCATGGACCGCCTCGACATCCCGGTCTTTATGGGCGCCGGCTGCCCCCTGCACAGGGAATTCGTCAACGCCCTCGACACCCACGGGTCCGACGGTCTCGGAGAGAGCTTCCTGCCCCCGCCTGATCCGTCAAAATACATCCGTCAGGACAAAAGCGCCCTTGAATTTCTGACAGAAACCCTCCGGCGGGAGCCTGCCAGCGTGATCGCTCTTGGCCCGATGACAAATCTCGCCATGCTGGCACAGGAGGATCCGGAGGCCTTCCGCAATATCGAAGAGCTGGTCTCCATGGGAGGCTCTTTCAGAAGTCACGGAAACTGCTCTCCTGTCGCGGAATACAACTACTGGTGCGACCCCGATGCGGCCGCGATCGTCTACAGGGAGTCCGACAGACTCAGGCGCCTCATTCATATGGTCGGCCTCGATGTCACCCGTCGCATCGTTCTTACGCCGGATCTTCTGGCCTACATGAAGAGACTTGATTCCCGCATCGGCGCCTTTGTGGAAAAAATCACGGGCTTTTATTTTGATTTCCACTGGGAATGGGAGCATTTGATCGGATGCGTGATCAACGATCCCCTCGCCGTAGCCTATTTTGCTGACAAAGAACTCTGCAGCGGATTCAATTCCTACGTTCAGATAGAAACCCGGGGCATCAGCCTGGGGCAGAGCGTAGTGGATTCCATGAATTTTTACAGGCATTCCCCGAATGCCGTCGTACTGACGGATGTGGACACGCCCGCCTTTTTCCGTCTTTTCTTCAGCCGGCTGCTTAAGATCGATATTAAGTCGCTTGACCTGATTCCGGATCTGGTACGCAGCTGAAAGGGTTTATTCTTCATCGCGCAATACCCGTCACTTCATAACAGTCATGGGATACGCGCGCAAGACTCGCGGGCGAGTCTTGAATATCTGCGGGTCATAAATGAAGCCAACAGGAGGTAAAAATGAAAAAAAACAATGAAATTACTTCTTCCGCACCTGCCGCGGCCAGCGGATTTTCTGTCACCATGCTGTGTGTGATGGCACTTGCGATCGCGATCAATGTGATCGGCGGCCAGATCGCGCTTTTCCTTCATCTGCCGGTCTACCTCGACAGCATGGGAACCATCCTGGCGGCCATGCTCTACGGACCTTTATATGGAATGCTGCCCCCTCTCGCCTACGGACTTGTCATGGGATTCACTCTGGACATCTATTCCCTTTACTTCATGCCGGTCGGCATGATCCTGGGCTTTGTCACAGGCCTTGTGGCGCGCCGCTTCCGTGTGAAGGGACTTTCCCTGATCCCCTGCGCAATGCTGATCACGATCCCCGGGACCATTGTCAGTTCTGTCATCTGTGCCGTCCTGTTCGGCGGAATCACCTCCTCCGGTTCCACAGTCCTTGTCCAGCTTCTCAACAAGGCCGGACTGGGACTCACAGCCAGCGTTTTCGTCGTTCAGATTCTCACTGACTACGTCGACAGGCTGATCTCCCTCGCCCTGGTCTCAGTCATTGTCGGCAGGATCCTTTCCACCGGACTTCTGACATCGAAAGAAAAAAACGATGTCACATCAGTCTCCTTTTCCAGGTAAAAATGTTATGAGAATATTGATCACCGGGAGCAGCCGGGGGATCGGACTCGCCTGTACCAGAAAATATCTGGCGGAAGGCCACGAGGTTATCGGTATAGACCTGCAGGAGAGCCCCATCCGCAGCTGCGGCTCCTATACCCATCTCACTGCGGATATCTCCGGTCCGCTCCCCGACATTCCGGGAGAAATCCATGTGCTGGTCAACAATGCCGGCGTTCAGGAGGGCGGCCGGGAAATCGAGATCAATCTATCCGGCACGATCGCTGTCACTGAAAAATACGGAATCACTCCCTCCATTCATTCCATTCTTTTCATGGCCTCTTCCAGCGCCCGCAACGGGGCCGAATTCCCCCGCTATGCCGCGAGCAAGGGAGGGGTCGTCACCTACATGAAAAACGTCGCCCTGCGCGTCGCCCCTTACGGGGCCACCAGCAACAGCATCTCCGCAGGCGGTGTCTACACTCCTCTGAACCGGCACATCATCGACAGTCCCACGCTCATGGAACAATGTCTGGATGAGACTCTCCTGCACCGTTGGGCCTCTGCGGAGGAGATCGCGGAGTGGTGCTATTTTATGACCAATATCAACCGGAGCATGACCGGACAGGACATCCTGATCGATAACGGCGAACAGCTCCGTTCAAATTTTATCTGGTGACAGTCTCCGCACAATGAAGGGGAAGAGGACTTTGGCAGCAGTAGGCACACAGCAGCCGCTGTCCTCTTTTTTTTGCCTTTTTCCGACTTTTTCTGCCTTTTTTGCTGCCTGGTGAGCCTTTCGGGAATAATCACAATTCTAAAAATAGATGATTTTTCCCTTTTTCTTATACTCATTTCTTTCGCTTTTCCGTAATTTTTTTTCCCTTTTCCGTAAAATTATTGTTGACACGAAAAAAAGTCAGTGCTAATATACAGACCATAGTTTAACGCACTGCATCGGCACAGTGATAAGT
>ODAJ012188895.1_pt1 | contig 10467 bp, 10 predicted proteins | sample 1539241 | NCBI WGS metagenome assembly ODAJ01 (sample SAMN02144231, study PRJEB22623) | gut metagenome | biome: sheep rumen | host: Ovis aries | place: New Zealand
TTCTTCGTCCGACATACGAAAACCTATCGTTCTGTTCCGCCATCTGTTCTTTTTGTCCCTGCACTTATCCACAATTCATTCCCCTTTCATCATCCAACTTGTCTGCCATTTCCGTTTGCTTGGTCGGGAAAAGGTGTGCATAGCGATATGTAATGTCAATGCTCTCATGTCCAACCCTGTCGGCAATAGCCAAAGCAGAAAAACCCATTTCTATAAGAAGCGAAATGTGGCTGTGCCCTTATGGTATAATAAAGACAAACGGTGAAAACCGCTTAAATTCAAGGTTTTTGAGGTTTGTCTTATTATATTTCAATTCTTTTTCCCATCTTTTAACGATAAAAATATCAATCCCTAAATTATAAATGTTATGATAGCGACAAAAAATAGCTGTCGTTATTCATCGAAAGTGAGGTGATATACTCCGCACAAAAATTAAATATTGTTACTGTTTTATTAGCGTAGGTTTTTTATAAGTCTGCGCTTTTTTTAGTTGAAAAAATGGAGGTTTACAAGAAATGAATTTGAAAATGGATAAGGAACTCACGCTTGAAGAAATGGGTTTGTTTTCGATAATGGTAAACATACCCGAAGCCAAAGAAGCTACTGCGGAGTACCTTTCAAATTTTTCAGTCAAAGATTCTTACAAAAAAGTTTTAAGGCTTTTAAAGGGTCTTGTTGACAAGGGTTATGTTACCCAACACGGCAATATCTTCTCTGCCGTACCCGAAAAGGCAAACGAATACATAATGGAATAAATCAGGAGGACAAGCTATATGTCAATTTTCAGAATAAAGAAGGATAAAAATTATACTTGTATGTCAAATCATCACTTACGCAATGCAAATATCAGCTTAAAAGCTATCGGCTTATTATCGGTCATTTTATCAATGCCCGACAATTACAAGGTCACAATTCAGGGGCTTGCGTATTCCGTGAAAGACGGCGTTTCTTCGGTAAGAAACGGCGTAAATGAACTCATATCGGCAGGCTATATAGTGCGTAGACAGAATAGGTCAACGGACGGCACATTCTGCGAATATGAATATGATGTTTATGAAAACCCTTTAGCAGCTGCCGAGGACAGCACAACAACGATCAGTATGAGTGAATTTATCAATATAGTATCGGCTGCCGAGAAAACTTCGGGAACGCCCGATTATGCTTCTGCGGAGTATGACTTTGAAGAAAATTTTGACGAAGATGAAGATTATTCTTTTGACGAGGAATTCCCTGCGGAGTCCCTTGACGAAAAAACAGAAGAAAAAATCGACGAACTTAACGAAAAGGTAGATGCACTTTCGGATGTGCTGGCACAGTTTATGGAAAAGCAGACAGAAATGAACGGTATTCTTGTGAATACACAGGAGCAGCTTATGAACGGCTTTTTGCCGTCATTTCAAAAACTGATTTCGGATGAAATGTCATCGGAAAACTGCACGCATATAAATACTGATAATATAAATTATGAGAAGGGAGAAAGCTTGCTTTCTCAACTCGATTAATTTATCAGAGTAAAAACAGCACTTTAGTGATGTTTTTGCGATGGTTTGAGGAAGATTTATCTTCCGATAATATAAATACTATGATTTCTTTAAATAAAAATCATATCAATCAATCTAATACTACTGTAAGAAACAACAGTAACAACGAGATAGATAGGATCGATAGATATACAGCACCTACGGCAGATATGTCGGTTTATAAAAAATACGAGCAGATCCTCAAAGACAACATCGGCTATGACGATTTTGTTATATCCAAGAAGCCATATGAACTTCAGGAAATTGATGAAATTGTTGAGATTATGGTTCAGACGGTAGCCTTTAATACCGCACCTGTCAGCATAAACGGCAGTCTTATCCCTGCGGAGGTGGTTAAAAGCAGATTTTTAAAGGTCACATACGGCGAAATTGATTATGTTCTGGAGTTCCTATAATTACACCCTATCTATGAAAACAAAAGTCGATTTTGTACTACATAGGGGGAATAAAATTATATGGGAAGATTTAGAAATGAAAGGATAAATGTCAGATTATCGGATTTTGAAAAAGAGATATTTTACAAGCAGATGAAACGGGCGGGTCACAAGAATGTGACGGACTTTATAATGACGGCGATTTGCAAGCATCATTCAACGGTGATTGATACCTCGCCCATACTTGAAATAAAGGGCGAATTAAACAGGATCGGATGCAATGTAAATCAGCTTGCAAAGGTGGCAAACAGCACTCGAAGCATATATGCCGATGATGTTGAGGAACTTCGCGGAAATTTAACTGCGGTGCAGGACTTGGTAGAAAAAGCCTTTCAGATGTGTGTTGATGGAAGGAGGCTTGATTGTGGCGTACACGAAGATAATGCCGATACGGACAAGTTCACACCTGCAAAAAGCGTTTGATTACATTGAAAATCCCGACAAGACAACAGAAAAGGTATATGTGTCAAGCTATTTATGCGACAGCCGTACTGCCGTTGAGGATTTTCGGGAGATACAGCGGCTTGCAAGAAACGGCGGAAACAATTATGCCCAGCACATCATACAATCATTTTCAACGGAAGATAAGATAACTCCCGAAAAGGCACTCGAAATCGGGGAAGAACTTATCAGACGTATGTTTCCCGAACATCAGTATGTTATCGCCGTTCACAGTGATACGGAGCATATTCACGTTCATACGATACTTAACTCGGTAAACTTTTACACTCACAAAAAGCTGCGCAGCAATATAGGTACGATCTACAAACTGCGGCAAATAAGTGATGAATTATGTGCAGAAAACGGGCTAATAGTAATTGACAAGAAATTCAAGGACAGCAGAGCAAAAATGAAAGATGCTATTGATAAGGCTATCAATGAATCGACCTCATTTTATGAATTTCTCGATCTTATGCAAAGAAAATTATATGAGATAAGATATGATGAACACCTGTCATTCAAGCCTTATTGGTGTGACCGATATTTCCGTGTTGATACTCTCGGAACGGCTTATAAGGATATTGCAATACACCGCAGGTGTGCAAACCATACGGAAGTTGAAAACAAGCGTATTCAGCCTTATATGAAGCATTTTACACCGTCAACACACAAAAGCCGTTTAAAAGCAAAAATTGATTGGGGCATGCGTGAGTGCAAAAGTTTTGATGAATTATTGGAATACTTGAAAAAGCAAGGTATTGAGGTCAAGCAAGGAAAGCACTTGGCAATAAAGCCGAAAGACGGACAGCGTTTCAGGCGAATAGAGAAATTGGGCGAACAATACACGGAAGAAATGCTGCACCTTTACTTTGAGGACAGGGAGAGATACAGTATCCGCAAGGCGAAAATAGACAGTCAATTCGGCAGACTTCTTCCTCCGCACGAAAAATACGGCAGCCGTTACATTGCTGTAGAAAACATAAATACTCAAATAAGAATGATGAATTTTATGAGTGAACACGGCATAAAAACTCAAGCGGACTTGCTTGAAAAAATCGACAAGGCAAAGCACCGCATTGAAGTTTATGAAAGGGATATTCAAGACCTGCGGACACAGGGCGATAAATTAAACACCGTAATATCTGCGGAAGAAGACAGGGACAGAACACGGCGAATATACAAAGATTGGCAGAGTATTGAAGATAATTCCTCGCAAAAAGAGATATACCGCATAAGAAATTATAAGGAAATTTATAAATATCAGCGTGCGGAGGCAGTTCTCAACCATTATAAGCTGACCGACCCCGTTTTGCTTGATGTGCGTGAAAGAAATCAACGTGTTAGGCGGCATAATGAAAATATGGAAGAATATAAAAAGAAGCTGCAAGATGCACAAGACGATCTGCGCCAATATGAAATATTGTACGAAAATCTGCGGTATATTGCGGGAGAAAAGCCCGAATTTGAGGAAGATACTCACAAAATCGAGGAAGAGGAACGCACAACAAGGCGGTCATATAACTGTTGGGACAGATAAAAAATCTCCCGAAATTTCCTTGCAATATTCAAATATATGGGGTATAATATAAATGGTAAGAGAATAAAAACTTGTTTTTTAGTCTCGCCCCATTTAGTGCCGTAAAATCACAGATTTTGCAACAGCAGAAAACTTGATGTGATTATATGATAATTTTACAGAGGTGAGAAAAATGGCAGTACAGACAATAAAAACCACACCTTTAAAACCACGTTCAAAAGCTGAAATGAGCGAAGAAGAATTTAATAAAATGTTAAGTATAGGCTTGGCACAGGCAAAAGCGGGAATAGGCAGACCGCTTGACGAAGCTATGGCTATCTTGGAAGAAAGTATCGGTCAATGAAAAGTTATAAAATAAAAGTTACCGATTATGCCTTGCACCAAATGCAGGGAATCGTTGACTACATATCAATAGAATTGTTATCGCCCGATACCGCAAGAAGATGGATGAAAAGATTAAACAACGCCTTATCTTCCTTATCGCAAATGCCCGACATAACACCGCCTGTTGATGAAGAACCTTTTCATAGCGAGGGTGTGCGGAAACTTTTGCACGAAAATTATTATGCCTATTATTATATTAACGAAGATACCGACACCGTATGGATAATTGCTGTTGTCTATACGGGTATGGATCAGACGGAACAGTTAAAGCAAATATCACAATATAAATGATACACTATCCCCTACATAGCAGATGTAATTCCGGTATGTGGGGGATTTTTGAGTTTTGACTCAAAATCTTGTTGTAAAAAATCGTTAATAAAATATCAATAATTTGTCATTCACGACAAACCTATTGAAAACTTTAAATCAGATAGTCAGTAAGCAGATGCCGCCCGATATCGGAAATTTTTTAGAAAAAGTAAAAGCTGTTTCCGTGTGTGAAACAGTGCAGCATTTACTTGACTTCTTTTCGCATTTATTATAATATAAATACAATAAATATCAAGAAAGGCGGAGAGAATATGAAATTAAAAAAACTGATTTCGGGTGTGCTGGCTTTGCTGCTTGTTGTCAATACAACGGCATTTGCGGCAGAGAGCACCCAAAAAGAAACGGTAAAATTTATAGTAGAGCTTAAAGAGGACTCTGTTTTAGAGGAATTTAAAAGCGGGAAGCTGACGGCATATACTTCGGAAAAAGCTGTGGAAAAGAAAACCGAAAGGATGATGCGCACTCAATCAACAGTTCAGTACGAAATTGAGGAAAATATCGACAAAGACGCACAAAAAGGTTTTAACTATACACACGTTTTAAACGGCTTTTCAATGGAAGGCACTGCGGAAGATATGGCAAAAATAGCCGAACTGCCCGAGGTAAAGGCCGTTTATCCCGTACAGACTTACGAGGCACCGCCCGATGTCGAAAGTGACGATATAACAAACTGCTGTTCGGAAATGAATATAGAATATTTGCGCAATAACGGCATCAGCGGAAAAGGGCAGGTCATTGCGGTAATAGACGGCGGCTTTGACGCACGTCACGAAATGTTCTCGGGCGATATCGAGGGCGCAAAATATTCAAAAACCGATATAGCAAATCTGATCGCAAATAACGACCTGTCGTGCGAAAACGGCAGAAGTATCACCGCAAACAGAGTGTATGTAAGCGAAAAGATACCATTTGCCTTTAACTATGCAATTAAAAGTGCGGATGTTAATAACGGCGAATCTCACGGCACACACGTTGCGGGCATAGCGGCAGGCAATAACGGCAAGGATATTGACGGCACAAGACTTACGGGTGTGGCACCCGATGCACAGTTGCTGCTTATGGCAGTTCAAGAGGAAAATAAGAAAATTTTTGACGATGATGCTGTTTTGTCTGCTTTCGATGATGCGGCTAAACTTGGTGCAGATGTTGTTAACTGTAGTTTCTGTGCTCCGTTTATTACCGAAAACGAGCTGCTTAGCAAAGCTGTTGAAAGCCTGCAAAAAGCAGGCATAAGCTTGCCCGCGGGCTCAGGCAATATGGGCAGAGGAATATGTAAGGCACCCGGCAGTTATAGCAACTATTATTACGGCACAGATGCCGAAAATATAGATTACGGCTCTATCGGTACGCCTAATTTTTCCCCTGTCACAACAGTCTCAGCTGTGGAGGCAGAAATGTACAGACACTTTTATAACTGTATGTATGTTGACGGCTATGAGATAGTTTTTTCGGATAAAAACCGGAAATATCCGTTTTTGGAAAAATTTTGCGATAAGGAATATGAATTTGTATACTGTAACTACGGTACTGCGGAAGACACGGAAGATATTGACATAAACGGGAAAATAGCCGTTATCGACAGCGGCAAACTTTTTATCGAGACGACAGCAAACCTTGCTTCAAAGGGCGCTGTCGGTGTTGTATTAATAAACTATGATGAGACTGTAAATATCAATGCCGATCCCGACTATTTAAACGGACTTCCCTTTGCTTGCATATCAAACAGTGACAGAGACAAATTGCTCAATGCCCAAATCAAACATATCAGGACAGACCAAAAAGCCGAGATGGATGCTAATCCCGTTAAGGGTATATGCCTTTTCTCAAGCTGGGGCAATATGCGAAATATGGAATTAAAGCCCGAAATAACGGCTCCGGGCGGAGAGATATATTCCTCCGTACCAGATGATAAGTACAAAAGTATGAATGGAACATCTATGGCTACTCCGCACGCTGCGGGCTCATTTGCGCTTGTAAGACAGGCAATATTGAACGATAAGAACAAATACGGAATAACAGATGATACAAATATTGGTTCGCTTGCCGAAAAGCTGCTTATGTCCGGCGCAAGCATTATATACCGTGACGGAATACCCGCCTCTCCAAGGCAACAGGGCGCAGGTATGGTAAACCTTGAAAGTGCGGTAAAGACCAATGTTATACTCTCTACCGACAGTGAACTTGACAATTTCAAACCCAAACTCAGTCTTGGGGAAACAGGGGAAAACTTTACACTTGCTTTCAATGCCGAAAACATAAGCTCGGAGCCCGTTGAATACGATAACTGCCGCCTTGTCGTAATTACCGATGACGCGGATGAAGACGGCAAAATAACAGATATGCGCGAACTTTCGTTTACATCGGATATGCCCGAAAAACTGACGATAAACGGTAATTCCACACAAAAAATAAGTGTGAATGTTACGCTTGACAAAAACGAGCTTAACGAAAACTTAAAAGTATTCAAAAACGGCTTTTATATTGACGGCTTTGTTATTTTATCTTCAAACAATGCCGATATACCCGAATTAAGCCTGCCGTTTACAGGATTTTACGGCGGTTGGGATACTCAAAGCCCTCTTGATAAAGGCTATTATAACGATCCTCTGTATAATGGAAATAAGCTGACAACAAACTATACTGACAGCAAAAACGCAAAAACAAATGCAGTCTTAGGCACCAACATTTTCTGGTCGAAGGATATCTACGGTGATACATACGATGAATTCAATTCGGAAGAATTTGCAGGCATATCTCCCAATAATGACAATTATTTTGATGCTCTCGGCATTGAATTTATGCCTGCAAGAAAAATAGGCAGCTACGGATTTACATTATATAACTGCAGCGATGGCAGTTCCGGGGAGATCCCCCTTGAGGAAGAAAAGGACGACAATTTACCCAAATGGTATGATATCGTCTACAATTTCAAACTTACGGATATTGAAGATGGAGAATACACCGTCACAATAACGGCGACAAATTACGGCAGCGACAAAAAGTTTGAATCAGACCCGCTTAAATTTTATGTTGACACGCAGAAACCCAAAATAACCGAATGTGAACTGTATGAGGAGGACGGAAAAAAACTTCTCAAACTCGGTGCAAAAGACAATCGTCATTTAATGGGCTTTACCGTGACGGGAGACCTTGACAGCGGTGAAGAGAACTTTTTGGCGATGGCAATAAACGGCACAAAAGAGGCCGAAACAACATTAGATGTTACGGGTATGAAGCCGGACAGTCTTAAAATAGCAGTGTACGATTATGCATTTAACTGCAAAACATACAATTTCGGCGAGTATATGTATGGCGATGTGGACTGCGATAACAAAATTACCGCAAACGATTCGGCAATTCTGCTGCAAAAAACATTGATAAGCACATTTGAAATGCCTATTGAGAAAAAAACGGACGAATGGCTTAAATATTCCGATGTGGACTGCGATAACGCCATTACCGCAAACGATGCCGTAATGGTACTGCAAAAAGCATTGGTAAGCACATTTGAAATGCCTGCCGAAGAAGCCAACACAATATCGCAGGAAGAGACAAATATAAAAGAGCAACAAAATAATTAATTCGGAAATTTGTTCGCTGTATACCTGCTGCGTTTCGCTATATATAGCAATTTGAGCGAAATTATCATTTTTAGATGTGCCCATAAATAATTATTCAGGGAGAAGGTTATGAACATTGAGAGTTGAATAATAAAAACGGAGAAAGGCAGCATTTTTGACGATGTTGTCTTTTTCTTTTTTATTTTGTCCCAAAATCTCGGTGCAAAAAAGTTTTATGCCTTTTTATGTGTAACTGTATTGTAAAATGAATACGATATTAAAACATCCCGAAATATCGGGGCGAAAGGGGCTAAAAATATGAATGAACATTACATCGGCTATGCGAGAGTATCGACACAGTTACAAAAAGAGGACAGGCAGATAATAGCCTTAACGGAATACGGTGTGCCAAAATCGGCTATTTACACGGATAAGCAAAGCGGCAGAGATTTTGAACGAACCAATTACAAACGTATGCTTAAAAAGCTGAAAAAGGGCGATGTTTTAGTTATCAAAAGCATTGACAGGCTCGGCAGGAGTTACAAGGATGTTATAAAGCAATGGCAGTATATAACGCAGGAAAAGGGTGCAGATATAATCGTGCTTGATATGCCGATTTTGAACACAAGTTTGAATAAGGACTTGATAGGAACGCTTATCTCGGACATCGTCCTCCAATTATTAAGCTATGTAGCGGAAAATGAGCGATTGAATATCCGTCAGCGACAGGCGGAGGGTATTGCGGCAGCAAAGGCAAGGGGCGTAAAATTCGGCAGACCTGTTATTTTCTCAACAGATGAATATATAGATGTGTTTATCAAATACAAAAACAAGGAGATCGGGCGTTTGGAAACTATGGAAGTTATCGGCTGTCAAAAGACCACATTTTACAGAATGATGCACGAATTGGAAGAAAGCGGCAAACTGCCCAAAAAGTCCGATATTGTATGCTTTAAAGGAAAAATTTTTATCTGTACATACCCCACAACTTTATATCTAACATTATAAGAAATTTTTGTGTAATAGTCAATAGAACAGAGTGAAGTTTTGCCCATAAAACCGCACTCCGAAATCCTATACAAAATAAAAACAGGGTTTCAAAGGAGGCTGTTATGCAAAATATGTTGGAAGTATATACGGTATCATTTTTTGGACATAGACGAGTGGAACACTTTTGTCTTGCGGAAAATATGGTAGACGATCTTATTTACAAGCTGATACACGAACACGAATTTGTGGAATTTATGGTCGGGCGTGACGGGGATTTTGACCAAATAGCCACATCGGCGGTCAAAAAAGCACAGCACAGCTACGCCGAGCATAGATGTGATATAACGTGGGTAATGCCGTATGAAAAGGCTGAATATACCAAAAATGCGGAAGATTTTGAGAAATACTACGATTATATTATTGTATGCCCCGAAAGTGACAAGGTACACCCAAAACAGGCTATACAAGTACGCAACAGGTGGATAGTTGACAAAAGCGATTTGACGGTGTTTTGGGTCGAGAATAATTCGGGCGGTGCGTATATGACTATGAAATATGCAGAAAGAGAAAAGGCGGAAATGGTAAATCTTGTTGATAAAGTGGGTAAATAAAATGCTTATTTTTCATTGACAAATTGTAAAATTTTTGTTAAAATTAGACTATAGTAATATTTCGGAAATGTTTTTGAAATAATACGGCAATAAAAAATTGCAAAAATATTTGAAAAAGGGGTTGACAGGGTTATGGAAACGAGATACACTTCAGCAAGCAAGCAAGCAAGCAAGCAAGCAAGCAAGCAAGCAAGCGGAGTAACTCCGCTCTTTTCTGCTGCCCATATCCGTAAATCGTGCGCCTTGCCGGTGGGGAACGCTCCCCCGGCTTGGCGCGCTTTTTGTTGGCCAAATGCGGCGGAGCCAGAGACGCGCCCCGCATAGCGTATGGATCATTGCGTCTCACGGTGAGACGCGATTCCGAGTAACACAAACCGTAAACAATCGCCGCCCGGACAGGCGGCGCGAAAGGAGTTTTTTTAATGGAACACAAAACACGAACAAAAGCCCTGAGCCTGCTGCTCAGCCTCGCAATGGTGCTGGGACTGATGCCGGGCATGAGCCTGACGGCGTATGCAGCGACGACGACTGTAACGTGGAACAACGATGATATAACCGGCAGTGGAAATTCTTTCAGTAAGGACGGTGTCACTATAACTGCCGGCTCTATAGACTTCGACGAAAAGAATTTCGAGG
>ODAJ014760192.1_pt1 | contig 10464 bp, 3 predicted proteins | sample 1539241 | NCBI WGS metagenome assembly ODAJ01 (sample SAMN02144231, study PRJEB22623) | gut metagenome | biome: sheep rumen | host: Ovis aries | place: New Zealand
GCAAGGACAAATGTCAGATCCTCCTTACCGTCAAGAATGATCTCGCATACGCCGGATTCCTCGAACCAGTTCTTTCCCGCCTGAAGAAGGGGTATGAACATAAGCTTTCCGTCGACGAGCATGTCCATTCCGACATCGGTCTTCAGAAGGTCCGGGCTCATATAGATCCTGCCCTTCATGGCTTTCTTTTCACTGATCTCAAGCGCAGCGTAGCATGCGCCTTTGACGAACAGATTATCTCCGTAGAAGATGCGCCTTTTTCCCTTGTTGAGAAAACGGATTGTTTTTTCCGGCCACTCGGTATCGAACCCGTCTCCGGTAATGAGGACGCCCGAGTATATATCTTCCTTCATATGCTTTGCCGCATATTCCAGAAATTGCTCATCTCTCCGTTCGGGATCGTCAGAAAGCTTACAGCTTGAAGCAGTCACCACCGTAACGGGTGCGGGTCTGACCGCCTTCTCCTCATGCATCTCATGATAGGTCACATAGCCGTCGGCAAATGTGAACAGTGCAATGTTCCGCATCCAGAAATCCGGTCTCTGGCTGTAAGTATAATAATAGAAGCTTTCCATATAATCCTGCAGCGTGTACTGTTCCGGCGCAAAGCCGACAGCCGCCAGCGCCATCCTGAGATTCTCGACAAGAACAACGTCCAGTTTTTCGGTCGTCACCATGATTTTTGACACGCCGGCAACGATATCCTTGAGACCGGTGAGCCTGAGCGACTCCCTGAAGAAAAATGCAAGGAGCTGCCACGCCTGCGGAAGCTCGTCTTCTCCCCGGGGGTCATCCTTCGGAATTTCGGTAATGGCCCTGTCATAGAGATCAGCCAGATAGATGCCTCCCATCTTCTTTCCGAAATACTCTGCCTCAAGGCCGAAATGCCATTCGTTCTTGTTCGGTTTTCTGCCGATCGCAGTCGGAAAGCGATAAAGGTTGGTCCCGACTTTCGTGGGAATACACACCGGCTCCTCTGCCTTACGGTCGTAGTAACAGATCTGCGAAAATTCCCTGTTAAATTCAAATCCTATCAGCACATTGCGAACTTCGTTCAAAACTTATCCTCCAGTACGAACAGTGTATCGACCAGCTGCTCTGTCTGCCGGTACTGTCTGATCTTGTCAATCAGCAGCTCCGGCTCCTCCGCTTCACAAAGTTCCAGCATCTGATTAATCATCTGATACTGGCTTCTTCCATCCATATCGCAGGAATCGGCTTTGGCCGAGAAATCCTCACTTCTCCATTCCTGGCCTTCCCTGCTTATCGTAATATAGTATTCCAGTGTTTCTCCGTAGAACAGAACGAATTCCCGGGTAAAGATGCCTTTGTAAACCCTCTCAAGAGGAACGGTATCATACGGCTTTTCCATCTCTCCCGCAGCAAGAAGGCGATAGTGCAGAATGACTGTGTCGTCCTGCCGCGCGTGCTGCTCGACGAAGATCTTGTCGTCCAGTTCGTATTGCGTAAGGAAAGACATCGGGAACTCCTTAAAGAATGCGAACCTGTACCCGCGCATGACACATTCATCCAGGATCGAGTCGATCAGAGCTTCCTCATGGATCGTGTATTCGTCTTTCTTCGAATAATAGAGAAGAAGGGCCATTCTCCAGATCTGTTCGGTCTCCTCCCCGTCGTCGATACACCGGACTATATAATCAGCCGAGTATTCATCGATAGCCGTTCCTGTGGCGAAACACTGATCCGCTTCGAACGTGAGATAGTTCCGGATCACCTTTTCCTTACCGGAGTGTTCCGCATAACTCTTCAGGATTTCTCCGCCTTCCGGCAGGATCCTTCTTACGAAAATGCACCTGCCCAGTATCCTCTCATCCATCTCGTCCGTATTGACGAACATTGCATCCGCCGCAGCCCGTATTCTGACCATCTCATCGAGATCTCCCTCGTAGTTCGCAACGAGATACTCGAGCATATCGACGTCATATTTTTCCTGTCTGAAAGCAACGCATACGAGAACAAGGAGTTCCTCGTCGTAGCGTCCCTCCTTTTCTTTTATCATATAACTGGCAAGTCTCACGAGACGCCCTGCATCCATGTTCTCGTAACCGAACTTGCCGAGCAGGGCAAACGCCTCTTTATAGAATTCCCTGGAAATCATGGCGTTTGCGAGCAGGACCTTGTCCTCTCCCAGGAACGTGCGGTAATCAACTCTCTTCAGATACTGATCCAGAGATTCATTCTCGGCATGCTCCGCAATATACTTCAGAATCCCGCTTCTTACCTGAGAGCGGAACGCAGGCGTGAATTCCTCGGAACTCTCGATGCGTCTCATCGCGTCAAAATTCTGAACGGATATCTCTTCCAGCGAGCCGCTTCCCATTGCTGTATTGAGCAGGAAACCCATGGTATCGCAGTCCCTGGCTCTGCAGATTCCGATCAGATCACTTCTGTCCATGAGCGGCGTCTCGGAAAACGGAACGCCGGCGACAAAGCGGCTTCCCCTGCCGTCCGAGAAGAGAACTCTCGCGTTGGGAGTATACCGGCTCACATAGGCGATACCCTGCCTGATCGGATAAATGTCCTCTTTCTGGAGCTCATCGTGGCACATAATGACTTCGCGAACTCTCTGGTCATCCGTGTAGACCCGGTTCGTGAACATGACTTCCGCGATCTCCTTCTCAAGATCAAGGCGTGCAAACTCGTCGCTGAACGTCTGATAGAGGACCGCGTAGGAACTGTCGATCCGCTTCATTTCCAGCGCTTTGACGGCAAATTCGGACATTGCGCTCTCATAGCGGCTGTACGTTGCGGGATCCTTGTCCCGGTTCCGGATGACATTTGCATATATAAATGCTTTCTTCCTCTCGGAAAGCATTGTATTAAGAGCAAAATACTTGAGGATCTGCCGCGGCAGCAATTTCTGATATGTCTCCGGCATCGTCTCAACATAGAGCTCGTACAGTCTTGTAATGCGGTAGTCGCTCTCTACTGCGAGCGAATACCATTTGAAATATTCCGGATTGACCGGATTTCCCTTCATGAGAAAACGGATGATCGCCTCGAGAAGCTCCGGCAGCGGATGCATCTCATAAGCGCCTGTCAGCATCCGATAGACAGGCTGCGAAAAGGCTTTTTCATTTTCGGACAGATGCGCCATGCGGCTGGCAAGGTCTTTCGGAAGGACCTCATGTTTCACCGCAAATGTAAGCACATGTCTCATGAACGGGTTCAGACGTCTCAGGTAGGAGCCGTCACGTCTCAGAAGGTTGAGCGCCTCAATATAGAGCAGAGGACTTCTGCATCCGGTCTTGAAAAGCTCGTCCATCGCATAGATTTTCTTTGCCGGAGAGCGGAGATAGTCCGGGTCGATGCGAAAAAGGATCCACATAAGCAGGAAACTTTCCCGGTTTTTCCGCTGCCACTCGCGCACATGACCCACGATATCCATCTGCTGCGGATCCAGGAAACCGGTAATGTGCCCCATGTAGAGGAACATTGCCTTGGCCTCGGCTGACTCACTCCTGAAGTCACGCTGTGACATCTCTTTCATAATAAATCTTGCAGACTGACGATTGCCTGCCGTCTCCTCGACATATGCCTCGTATAACTCGTAGAGGGTCGGATAGTCGCCCATCTCTCGGATTGCCGTCAGAAGACTTCTTGTGCCGGTACAGTAAGCCTTGCGCTCGATCTTGTCCGTCTCATAGTCCACATATAAACGAGTCAGCTTGATCAGATTCTTCCTGGAGATCGTGCCCATATCTACACGGACCGGACCGCTCTTCGACGCGACGACCGGGATCTCGATGATCTGATCCAGCGTGCGGATCGTCACCTTCCCGTAATAACGTCCTTTGCCCAGCCGTTCATAACGGATAATATAATTGAACTCGCAGACAGATCCGACAAAGTCCTCACTGAGAATTCTTCTACGCGGAATCTCGATAAAATCGCTGTCCGACTCCGCACGTATGTCGAGAAAACCCCAGCCGCTCCTGTGGAGCGTGATTGTGTTCTGCAGCGATCCTTCCAGATTGTAGAATTTTCCTTCTTCCACATCCGCCGAAATTGAGACCGGCTTTTTTCGTCCGGTCGCAACGAGGAATTCCTCAACGCGCTGATATGTAACGGGATTTTTAGCCAGACCTCTGTAAAGCGATTTTATCTCCTCGTCACAGCCGGAAAGAACGAGCGGAAAAGCAGGGCTGGTGAATACCCTGTACGCTTCCTCGTAATTTCCCCTGGCGAGCTGCGTGAAATCTTCAAGATTCCTGATTGTTCCGTAAGCGGACTCCAGCGGGAGGACCACGACGGAGACAGAGACAGGTATAGAGTACTCACCCATGTTCGTCGCCAGAAGAATGTTTCCGGTCACACACTCTCCGCCTCGAAGTCCTGTCGTAAAGACTCCGAAATGGATCTGGAGAGTGGAGCCGCTGTAACGCCGCATCTCCGGGACGATACGAGCAGAGTCGGTCGAGACATATGCCCGCAGCTTTATATTTTCAGCATTGCCGACAATGAGATCAGCTTCAAAGTTTTCCCCTTCGCTCACACCGGCTTCAAAGTACTCCGTCGAGAATGTGAGAGCGTTCCGGGTGCTGTCATAAATGTCATCATTTTCGTAGATCGTGCGAATCAAATCTGCTTCCATCCTTATCTCATATTTATGCCCGGATGCGGGCAGTAACACAAAATGCATTATACATCATAAAAAATGTCCATGCAACGCTTCAAAACCGTCACATGGACATAGTTCTTCTCTATCCCGGAAGATGTAGGCCGGCGATGACCTTAAATCCGGCGCCGAATCTTGCGGACGAAGCCCGAATCGTCATCCCATCATATCAAAAAGAGAAATCTGATTGGATTCCGGAATATCTCCGAGAATACCGTACTCGTCAAAAAGGTCGATAATTGTCTGGGACACTTTGGTCCTCTGGCGGAAATCATCCTTCGAAAGAAACGGTCCCTTCTTTGCAGCCTCCTCGATCGATTCCGCCGCGGAATCCCCGAGTCCGGCAATTGAGTTGAATGAGGGCATGAGCTTCCCGTCCAGAATGGTGAATCGCTTCGCCGACGCCTTATACAGGTCGAGCCGATGGAACTCGAAACCCCTGGCATACATTTCCCGAACGATCAGCATATCCTTCAGCATGTCCTCCTCTTTCTGGGATTTATCCGGTTTCTTCTCCAGTTCGGCGGCATGGTTTTCCATGACCTCCCTTCCCTGTGCCATGATGACATAGTCAAATGTCGTCACGCGAATCGAGAACATGGCAGCGTAATAAGCCAACGGATAGTTGATCTTATAGTAAGCTATGCGGAAAGCATTCATTACATACGCCGCCGCATGCGCCTTCGGGAACATATACTTGATCCTCTTGCACGATTCAATATACCATTCGGGAACATTGTGCTCCCTCATTTCCTTCTCCTGATCCGGTTTGAGCCCCTTGCCCTTGCGGACAGCTTCCATGATCTTGAAAGAGTGTTCCGGCTCGACGCCCCATGCAATCAGGTTGAGCATAATGTCATCGCGCGTGCAGATAGCGGTCGAAAGAGTACAGTCTCCGTTTTTGATGAAGTACTGAGCATTGTCCAGCCACACATTTGTCCCGTGGGAAAGACCCGAGATGCGTATAAGTTCCGACAGTGTCCCGGGCTTTGTATCCCGAAGCATCCCCATGACGAAATTCGTCCCGAATTCGGGAACTCCGAGTACACCGAGATCGATGCCTCCCATGTCCTCCGGCTTCACGCCCAGGGCTTCTGTTCCGGTGAAGAGGGACAGAACGCCGGGATCATCCAGCGGCACTTCCAGCGGATTTGTGCCTGTCAGATCCTCGAGCATACGAATAATCGTCGGATCATCGTGCCCCAGAATATCCAGTTTCAGAAGATTCCTGTCAATCGAATGGTAATCAAAATGTGTCGTGATGATATCGCTCGTCATATCGTTCGCAGGATGCTGGACCGGTGTGAACCAGTTGATATCCATGCCTTTTGGCAGAACGATAACGCCTCCCGGATGCTGACCGGTCGTTCTCCGAACGCCGACGCAGCCCTGTGCAAGTCTTTCAAGCTCACAGTTCTTTTTCGGAACGCCTTTATCCTCAAAATAGTGCCTGGCCAGTCCGTAGGCCGTCTTTTCCGCGACCGTACCGATCGTCCCGGCCTTGAATGTCTGTCCCTTGCCGAAGATGACCTCGGTATAAGCCTGCGCAACCCCCTGCTCATCGCCGGAGAAATTCAGGTCTATATCCGGTTCCTTGTCACCCTTGAATCCCAGGAATGTCTCAAAAGGTATATCGAAGCCCATTTTCTTCAGAGGCGCGCCGCAGACCGGGCAGTTTTTATCCGGCATATCCGCGCCGCAGCGACCTCCGTAAGCTTTGACCTCATCGGAATCGAAATCCACGTAGTGGCATTCCGGACACAGGTAGTGCGGGGGAAGCGGATTGACCTCCGTAATGTTGGACATGGTAGCCACAAGCGAGGAGCCGACAGATCCGCGGGAACCGACCAGATAACCGTCCTCCCTGGACTTCTGCACAAGCCGCTGTGCGATAATGTACATGACCGCATAGCCGTTCTTGATAATGGAAGTCAGCTCCTTATTCAGTCTTGACGTGACCTGTTCCGGGATCGGCTCACCGTATATTTTCCTTGCCGTATCGTAGCACATATTCTGCAGGTCCTCGTCGGAATTCTCGATGACAGGCGGGCATTTGTCCGGATGGATCGGGGAGATGTGCTCGATCATATCGGCGATTTTGTTCGTATTTGTAACGACCACCTCATAGGCCTTCTCCTGGCCGAGGTAGGCGAATTCCTCCATCATCTCCTCTGTCGTGTGCAGATAAAGAGGCGGCTGTCCTTCATCCTTGAAGCCGTGTCCGGACTGAATGATGGTCCTGTATATCGCATCCTCCGGATTCAGGAAATGAACGTCACAGGTCGCAACGCACGGCTTGCCGAAATCATCGGCGAGACGCACGATTTTCCGGTTGATTTCCCGAAGCTCGTCGAAAGATGTGATTCCGCGCACATGCTCCCGCACCATGTACTCATTGTTCCCGACCGGCTGGATCTCAAGATAATCGTAAAAGTTCACGATTTTGGCGATCTCAGACGTCGGCTTTTCGTTCAGTATGGCATGATAAAGTTCGCCGGCAGAGCATGCCGAGCCGATCACGAGCCCGTCCCTGTGTTCCATGAGCAGGGATCTGGGGATCCTCGGTCTCTTCTTAAAATATCTGAGATGAGACTCGGAGACCAGCGTGTACAGGTTGCGCCTCCCCGTCTCATTCTTCGCAAGCAGGATAATATGGTAATAGGGCAGGTTCCGTATTCTCTCCTCGGAAACCATCCCTCTCTCATTCAGATCCGCGTACGTCAGGATATTCTGCTTCTTCATAGCATCCCTGATCTGCAGCCACGCATGAGCCATGGCCTGCGCACGGTCCTCTGCCCTCTCCGGCGTCTGACACTGGATCTTGAGCGACTTGCAGAACTTTTCAAATGTTCCTCTGCTCACATGCGGCATGAGATAGCGGACACAGGACGGGATATCGACGATCGTCCTCTCCCTTCGGTCGGTCCCGCCATCTTCATTTTCGGATACAATGTCCCATGTAAGGTCCGCCTTGCGGACGGCTTCCTCTACGAACGCCGCCTCATTTTCAGCATCGAACGAGACCAGCGTCATATCCCCTGCAAAGGCAAGGAAGCGTTCCATGGCCGAACGTATATCTGGTGCTTTGGAGACCATATCGTCATTGATCTTCGTCTCTCTCGTAAACGCGAACGGAAGCGGCCTGCCCGGATTGATCAGCGTTGTGAACCTCTCCGTGAGGTTGCCCTTCTCGATCTTCTGTGCGGATATCTCCACAAGATCATGTCTCGCCGCACTCGGGCCGGTGGTGACAGTCTGGAAGATGACGACCGGATCCGAAGTATCCCTCTCCGTGGGACCCTTGACGAGACTCACCATATCGTCGACCAGATATCCTTCGCAGCCGTAGATGACCTTGAAGTCAGGATCTTTCTCGTCGGACGCATGGTGTGCTTCGGGAAAGGCCTGAACAACACCGTGGTCGGTGATAGCCAGAGCCTTCATTCCCCAGCCTTTGGCCTGCTTTATGATATCCTTGGCTGACGACACCGCATCCATGTCGGACATCTTGGTATGGCAGTGCAGCTCCACCCTCTTTGCGGGCGCATGGTCGGCACGGGCATTTTTGAAAGAGCCGATCTTCTTTATACAGTAGACGGTCTTGATCATGAGTTCCTTCTCGAACTGATCGAAATCCATCATGCCCTTTACAAGGAAAAATTGTCCGTTTTTGATCTGCTCGGTATATGCTCCGAGTTCTTCCGGCAACAGCCAGAGTTTGAATCGTATACTGTCCGTGTAATCGGTCAGGGCAGCGGTAAGGATGATTTTTCCGTTCCTCGTCTCGTGGCTCTCCACGCCGAACACCTCGCCGCGCACCACGACTTCATGCGGATCTTCTCCGAGAGAAGCGATCGGCGTCGGGTCCTCGAAGATGCCCTTTCCGAGAATGACGTCGGGATCTTTCGAGATGAAGGCTTTCTGCTGCTTGTACTTCTTCTCCGATGCATTGGGGAGCTTCTGCGCAGGTTCCTCTTCCTTCTTCTCCTTTCGAGTCCTGTTCCTCTTAACCACGTCGGATACCTTGCTACGTATCTTTTCGTCATCTGCGCGGAACAGCTCCTGCACATCATTCGATACGATCTCACCGTCGACGCGTACATAGGACAGTCCGGCGCGCTCGCAGAAGACTTTCTCAAAATAATCAAGAAGGTCCTCCTTTCTCTGACGCGCTATCATGCTGTCGGGAATTCTCGCATATATCAGGCCGTCTTCACGAAAATCAAGAGCCGTGCGGGTGAAGACCTGATAGAGAAGAGGGCTTACCTCCATGAGTTCCTGATTCATGCTGGTCCTGTACACGCGATAGAAATACTTCGGCGTATACTGGGATGAAAGATGAAAGCGTTCAATAATCTTTACCTCCATCTCCACTTTCCCGAATATCTGCTCTCTGATTGCATTCTCGATCTCGTAGATGTACTTTTTCCTGATCCAATTATTCGAATATATATAAACATGCAGGCGAGTCTTACTCTGATTGACTGTCACCCTGGTAACCGTGACATAGTCGAGGAGATCTCTGATCTCTTTCTCCACTTTCAGAGACGGAAAAGCCTGCATAAAAGACATTTCTTTGCTATTCATTTTTACCTTTCGCCGATCCAGTTCCGAAGTTCCGCTTCCAGCGCACCGAGAAGTTCACTTTCCGGAACTTTCCTGATGATCTCGCCATGCCTTATGAGAAGTCCCATTCCCTTGCCGCCGCATATACCGAGATCTGCCTCGGCCGCTTCGCCGGGACCGTTCACAACACAGCCCATGACAGCGACCTTAATATCGAGCGGGATACCTTCTACAAGTCTTTCCACATTATTCGCGAGACTGATCAGATCGATCTGTGTCCTTCCGCAAGTCGGGCAGGAAACAACTTCAATATTGCCCCGGCGCAGACCGAGCGTCTGCAGGATCCTCTTGCCGACGCGAACCTCCTCGACCGGATCGCCTGTCAGTGACACGCGGATCGTGTCTCCGATTCCCTGCGCCAGGATAACGCCGAGGCCCACCGACGATTTGATCGTGCCGGAATAAACTGTGCCGGCCTCTGTGATGCCGACATGCAGCGGATAATCCGTCTGCTCGGCGATCAGTTCGTGTGCCCGGATGCACATCAGCACATCGGAAGACTTGATGCTGATGACCATCCGGTCATAGCCGAGCTCCTCGATGATGCGAACTTTGTCCAGGGCGCTCTCGACAAGGCCTTCCGCCGTCACACGTCCGTACTTCTGAACGATTTCTTTCTCAAGAGATCCCGAATTAACGCCGACACGGATCGGAATCTGACGTTCTCTGGCCATATCGACGACAGCCTTAATGCGCTCCGCTCCTCCGATGTTACCCGGATTGATACGGATCGCATCGGCACCGTTCTCCATAGCAGCAAGCGCCATACGATAGTCAAAGTGGATATCCGCGACGATCGGAATGTGGATATTCTTTTTGATCTTTGCAAATGCCTCCGCTGCCTCCAAAGTCGGCACCGTCGAGCGGATGATCTCACATCCCGCCTCCTCAAGCCGGAGGATCTGCGCGATCGTCGCATCGGCATCCTCCGTGTGTGTATTGGTCATCGACTGCACGGTTATGGGATTTCCTCCGCCTATGAACCTGTTTCCGATGCGGATCTCTCTGGTTCTTTCCCTGTATGTACTCAAAATACGCCTCCTGCCTATCCTCTCTTCCGGTATGTCACAAAGCGGAAAGTCATCTCTCCCGCTGTCTTTGTCTCACTCTCCGCGGCTATCTCCCATTCCGGGTCCGCATCAAGATTCGGATACCATGTATCCGCTTCGAATTCGTGATCGATCCTGGTCACATAACAC
>ODAJ012015098.1_pt1 | contig 10461 bp, 8 predicted proteins | sample 1539241 | NCBI WGS metagenome assembly ODAJ01 (sample SAMN02144231, study PRJEB22623) | gut metagenome | biome: sheep rumen | host: Ovis aries | place: New Zealand
ACGACCTTCGGGTTATGAGCACGCGTTTCCAGTATCGGGACGTCTCTTTTCTCCCGTCTGTAAAACAGAAACCCCAGTTAAACCCCGATTTTGTCATCGTCTCCTATCGGCACGTGCAAGCTGCATTCTCTAGCATCCCCCCCGATTGCCCCCCGATTGCCCGAAATCGCCTTTTTCGATCCCCCCCTCGCAGGGTTTGTACGGTCCGGTAGAAGCGACTGCCCCAGAGGTCGTTTCCGCAAACACTGCGGGCATGCGAGCCGCAGCTCCAGTGCGTATAGCGCAACCTAGACCGAAACTGTAAACCTGTGCTCCATTTTCTTGGGTTCAAATCTGTTCAGCCTTGTGCGAGAATACAATTGTTAGCTCAATATAACTTATTGAGGAGCAGGCACATGCAAGACAAGACCTTCGAAGGGGTAGCGGACACGCTCTACATCCCGCTGACCGCACGCATATACGTGTCGAAACGGTTCCCGGAGTACTTCTTCGACCCCAAATCGCTTGAGCTGGAGCCCGCCATCCCCGGCGACAGCATCCAGAAGGGCTCGAACGAGTACACGATGATCGCGTCGTGCGCGCGCTACCACAACCTCGACCAGATGGCGAACGCCTACGCCGCCGCCCACCCCGTCTGCAACATCGTGAACGTGGGCTGCGGCCTGGAGACCATGTTCTGGCGCATAGGGCCCGACACCCCGAGTGCACGGTTCTACGAGATGGACCTGCCCGAGGTCATCGAGGTGCGCCGGCGCATCCTTGGCGCGTCCGAGCGCGACGAGCTCATAGCGGGCGACGCGTTCGACCTCTCCTGGGCGGACGGCATCGATACCTCGCTTCCCACGCTCGTCATCGTCTCGGGCGTGTTCCAGTATTTCCACAACGCCGACGTGCTGGGCTTCATCGCTGACGCCAAGAGGACCTTCGCCGACGCGGAGCTCGTCTTCGACGCCACCAACACCAAGGGGCTCGAGTACGCCAACAAGTACGTGAAGAAGACGGGCAACGCATCGGCCCTCATGTACTGCGCCATCGACGACCCGGCGGCGTTCGCGCGCGAGGCGGGCTGCGAGCTCATCGAGGTGCGGCCCTTCTATACTGCGACACGCCGCATCCTCAAGGGGAAGGTCGGGCTGTACGCCAAGGTCGCCATGGCGATTACCGACCGCACTGGCCGCGCGTTCCTGCTGTACATGAAACTCTAGACGCAACGAATGGAGAGACGCATGAAGAGCGATGCCGAATACAAGGCGCTGTCGATAAAGGAATTCACGAAGGCTGCCGAGGTCTACGACAGCGGCCACGCCGGGATCTACGAGATGTGCAAGGACGACTATCCGCCCATACTCGAGGAGCTGAAGAAAGATAGCTTCATGGACCTTCTCGACGTGGGCTGCGGGACGGGCCCGATGATCGAGCTTTTGGTATCCGAGCTCCCGGGCAGGCGCTACACGGGGCTCGACCTAACGCCCAAGATGATCGAAGTCGCGAACGCGAAAGCCCTTCAGGGAGCGCGCTTCGTCGTGGGCGACGCCGAGAACTTGCCGTTCGACGACGCGAGCTTTGATGCCGTCATCTGCGCGAACAGCTTCCACCACTACCCCAATCCGCAGGCATTCTTCGATGGTGTCGCACGCGTGCTGCGCCCCGGCGGCAAGCTGGTCCTGCGCGACTACACAGCCGCGGCGCCTATCCTGTGGCTCATGAACCGCACGGAGATGCCGCTTGCGAATCTCGTGGGCCATGGCGACGTGCGAGCCTACACGCTCGACGAGGTCCGCGCGCTCTGCACGGCAGCAGGGCTCGTGCCGGTCACGCTGGAAGCCCGGAAGAAGTTCCGGCTGCACCTGGTCGCGCGCAAGCCGGCTGGCGCCTCTGGCCAGCAGCTCCAGTTCGGCGACATCCAGGAGACGGCGCTCGTCACGCTGGCGATACGCGCGAGCGAGACCGCGCGGCCGAACCCGCGCATCCGCGACGAGAAGGCTGCCGAGATCATCGACTCTCTGGGTGTGGACGTGAGCAAGTACGACCCGTTCCTCTCGCACGAGGGCGTGGTCGCGCGCACCATCATGTTCGCAGACGCGCTGCGGGCGCTCATAGAGCAGTATCCCGATGCCCTGTGCATCAACCTGGGCTGCGGGTTCGACGACAAGTTCAGCCAGGTGGACAACGGGCGGATCGAGTGGTTCGACGTGGACCTGCCCGACCAGATCGCCGTGCGGCGCAAGGTCTACGAGGACCGTCCGCGCTGCACGATGCTCGACGGCGACGCGCTCGACGGTGCCTGGACGGAACAGCTGCCAAAGGACCGTTCGGCCACCGTCGTGGTGATGGAGGGCGTGTTGGAGTACTTCACCAAAGAGCAGACGGCCGCCTGCCTGCGCATGCTGTGCGACTCGTTCGAGCACGGCTGGCTCGTCGCCGAGATGAACTCGATGTTCATGGTGAGACATTCGAAGCAGCATGACGCCATCAAGAACACCAACGCCACCTTCAAGTGGGGCACCGACTCCGGCGAGGAGTTCGTCGAGCTCGAGCCGCGCCTGCAGCTCGTCGACGAGCGCAGCTACAACGTGGAGATGCGCAAGCACACCCTGCGCGGCCGTTTGTTTGCCGCCACCGTCGGCAAGAACGTGAACAACCGCATCGCCGTGTTCGCCTGGTAGCGTAACGCGAGCCGCGCCCGCGTTACGCGCTGCTTGAACTCAAAGAGCTCAAAGGGGGTATCCCTCTTCGGGTTCCCTTTGGATGGCGCAAGCATGTTGTGGGTTGTTTCAGGCGCGGCAATTCCTCGTTCAAAACTGAATGCTAAAAGGGACATTTTTGCTATTCGGGTAAAGAAACACGAATTTCAAATCGGTATTATTCCAAATAGTATTCCTAGGTTAATTTTGGACAACGCACGATAGGAGTCTGACACATGGACAAAGAATCAACGCGGCTCAACGGTAAGGACCTCATCAACGTAGGTATCTTCACGGCCATTATCTCGGTCATGATGATCCTCATCTCGTTCATCGGGTTCATCCCATACCTGATGCCCACCTACTGCATCTTCATGCCCCTTCTCATCGGCATTCCGTGGATGCTGTTCGCCACGAAGGTGAACAAGTTCGGCATGGTGCTGATCATGGGCATCTTGCTCGGCATCGTGCTGATGCTGACCGGCATGGGCTGGTACGCCATGCCGCTGTGCATCGTGGTGAGCCTGATTGCCGAATTCATCATGAAGAGCGGCGACTACAAAAGCGCCAAGAAGGACATCCTGGCCCATGGCATCTTCAGCCTCTGGGTGTTCGGCAGCTACATCCCCATCTTCCTGACCGCCGAACAGTACTGGGCCGACCGCGGCTCGTACGGCGAAGAGTACATCGCAACTGCCATGAGCATCTTCCAGCCCTGGCTTGCTCCCATCATGATCGTTGCCTGCTTCGTCTTCGGCGTGATCGGCGCTTGGATCGGCCTGAAGGTGATGAAGAAGCACTTCGTCAAAGCGGGCATCGTGTAATGTCGGGTATCGGGTTCGGATTCGCTGAAGGGCGCAAAGCCGACGGGTCTGGAGCTCGCCGTGCGCTGCTCGACCCGCGTACGAAGATCGCGCTGCTGGTCACCATGCCGACGGTTCTGCTAAGCGGAGCCGGCGGGTCGCACACGGCACCTCTTGCCATAGTGTTTGCGCTGGTAGCAGCCGCGTTACTGCTTAGCTGCGGAAACATTGCGACTGCGGTGTTCGGCATTCTTGCAGTGGCGTTCACGCAAGCCTTGTGGACATTGCTCGCCCCCCTTGCATCGGGGGGCGCGTACATGTCGCTCTACCTTATGCACGGGATCATGGTCCACCTTATCCCGTGCATGCTTATGGCGGCCTATGCGGTTTCGACCACAACGGTCAGCGAGTTCATACTTGGCATGGAGAAGCTGCATGTGCCGCCGCTGATCACCATTCCCCTTTCGGTGATGTTCCGGTTCTTTCCCACGGTCATCGAAGAAGCTACGTCGGTCAACGACGCCATGCGCATGCGCGATATCCGCCTTGGAGGACGCAACGTGGGCAAGATGGTGGAGTACCGTCTCGTTCCCATCATGATGTCGTCGCTGCGCATCGGCGAAGAGCTGTCGGCGGCATCCCTGACACGCGGTCTCGGCGCTCCGACCAAGCGCACCAGCATTTGCGAAATCGGTTTCCGCGCTCAGGACATCGTGGTGCTGACGATTTGCGCATTCGCCCTTGTTGCCGTATTCGCGATCATGTTTGGCCTGGTCTCATGATAGAGCTGAAAAACATCAACTTCGTCTACGGCTCCGAAAGCGCCGAGCTTATCGCGAGCATGGACAAGAGCGCTGCTGCGCAGGACCCTGCCGCAGACGCTGCAACCACGCTGGATGCGGGACTGCAGGACGAGCAGGCGGCACCCAAGGCGCTGCGCGGCGATTCGAGCGATGCCGACGGCCGTTTGCACGACGTGAACCTGAGCATCGAAGACGGTCAGTTCGTGCTTATCACCGGACCGTCAGGGTGCGGTAAGAGCACGGTATTGCGCCTGATAAACGGCCTTATCCCGCACTATTACCCCGGAACGCTCAATGGCGAGGTCAAAATAGACGGCGTCGACATCGCCTCTCAAGAGCTCTACGAAACGGGTTTGAAAGTTGGAACCGTGTTCCAGAACCCGCGCAGCCAGTTCTTCAACGTCGACACCGACAGCGAGCTGGCGTTTGCTTGCGAGAACAGGGGCATGGACCCCAGCGTCATCCTGGACAGGATGTCCGCGACTGTCGAGCGCTTCGACATCGAGAGCCTCATGGGGCGCAGCATCTTCCGGTTGTCCGGCGGCGAAAAGCAGAAGATTGCCTGCGCATCCATCGACGTGGGCGACCCGCGCATTGTTCTTCTGGACGAGCCGTCGGCGAACCTCGACTTCGACGCGACCATGCGCCTGCGCGAGCTTATTCGCCTTTGGAAAGAGCAGGGGCGCACGATCGTGGCAGCCGAGCATCGGATCTCGTACCTATGGGACCTTATCGACCGTGCCGTGATTATGTCGTCGGGACGCATCGTGGCAGACCTCGACACTCCCGAGTCGCGCCAGCTCTCCGATGCGCAGCTCGCCGAACTGGGCTTGCGCACAACCACGCCCGAGTCTCCAAGCGAAGTCGAGCTGCCTGCCGTTGGAAGCGACGACGCGGCGCTTACGCTCAACGATTTCCGTTTCTCGTACCGTACGGGCCTGTTCGCACGCGAGAAGGAAAGGCGGAGCAAAACGGCGGAGCCGACCATAGATTTCAGCGGAACGCGCATCGCGATGGGCAAGGTAACCGCCATCGTGGGCCCAAACGGATCGGGCAAGACAACGCTGCTCAACTGCCTTTGCGGCCTCGAGCGACGGTGCAAGGGCACGATCGACCTGAACGGCGAGGCCTGCGACCGTCGCGCATTGCGGGGCAAGGTGTTCATGGTCATGCAGGACGTCAACCACCAGTTGTTCACGGAAAGCGCGCTGGAAGAGGTCCGCATCTCCATGGAGACGAATGGCGAACAAGCCGACGATGACGCGCTGCACCACATCCTTGCGCAGGTCGATCTGGACGCATTCGCCGACAGGCATCCCATGTCGCTTTCGGGCGGGCAGAAGCAGCGTCTGGCCGTCGCGTGCGCATTGGCCTCTGGCAGCGATATCCTGCTGTTCGACGAGCCCACGAGTGGACTGGATTACCGCCACATGCAGCAAACGGCCGATCTGATGAAGGGCCTGAGGGAAATGGGGAAGACCCTCGTGGTCGTCACTCACGACAGCGAGTTCATCCGCAGTTGCTGCGATTGCACGTTGGCCATCAAGAACGGGAGGCCAGCATGACGTCCGCGGATAACTGGCGGCTACCGGAATCGGAACATGACCCCCAAAATCGGAGAAGCGTGCTTTCGTTCGATGATGGCAACGGGGGAAATCCGGGGTCCCTTATCACGTACTACCTGACACCTCATTTGGTGGTGCACGACATAAACATCCACTCGCAACGCGTGCCGAGTTTCATGGAGGTCGAGCTGGAGGGCAAGCCGCCCCTGAAGGTCAACTACTGCTTCGAGGGGCGTTGCGAACTGACCGTCTGCACGGGCGAGTACATCTACCAAGAGGGCAGGGAGGCCTCGATCGACACGGGTCAGGCGCGTTCGGCCTTCTTCTTCCCATCCGAGCGGTACTCGGGCGTGGAAATCGTTGCCTCCGCCGAATGCGTGTGCGAGCTTTCGTCCAACGTGCTCGGTTGCGAGACATCCGTGCTCTCATCTTTGTACGACCGCTGCTCCTCGCGCGAGTATCCCCTTATCGCGGTCGCTGACGACGAAATAGCCGACGCTGCCAAGCGCATATCCCAGGCGGCAAAAGCCAGCTCGGGCATCGACCTCGTCGCAGCGTACGTGCTGGAGTTCCTGCTTCTGCTGGATAGGCATTCGTTCCAAGACGGGCTGCGAAAGCGCAGTTATTGCACGGCGTCGCAAAAGGAGATCGCTCAGCGTGCCCACGACGACGTCAGCGCCGATCTTTCGAAGCGCGTGAGCGTTCGGGACCTCGCCGAGCGCTATGGCGTCAGCGAGACGAGCGTCAAGAATTATTTCCGCAACGTCTACGGCATTGGCATCGTCGAGTACCAGAAGGACCTTCGCTTGCAAACGGCCGCCGACATGTTGCGGGATTCAAACAAGAAGGTGGTCGAAATCGCCCTTGCCGTCGGATATGCCAGCCAGTCGAAGTTCATCACCGCATTCAAGGAACGATTCGGCAAGACGCCTCTCGAACATCGGAGGACCAGCCGCATGCAAGTGGGGAATTGACGCAGCGGCGCAAGAAAGGCCGCACGGCGCATGGAGCGCAGGTTGACCAGCGTATACATATAAGTTAGATTACACTTACTTTATGGTTTAAGCACGCGCTTTGATACGGGCGCGAAACGTTCGAAGAAGGACAGGAAGTTATGGCCGAAAAGAAACAGAGCGATCTGGGCGAGCTTCTGCGCTACGCGGGAAATCGCCGTGGATTGACCTTTACCGGGTTGGGGCTATCCGCGATATCGATGTTGCTTGGCATGGTGCCCTACATTTGCATCTGGCTGGCGGTGCGCGACCTGGTCGCCGTCGCCCCCGATTGGAGCGCGGCAAGCGCCATCGCCGATTACGGTTGGATGGCGTTCGCGTTCGCGGTGGCGGGCATCCTGGTGTACTTCGCGGCGCTCATGTGCACGCATTTGGCGGCGTTTCGCACGGCGTCCAACATCCGAAAGCAAGGCATGGCCCATTTGATGAACACGCCGCTCGGCTACTTCGACAGCAACGCCAGCGGCCTGATCCGCAACCGGTTGGACGGCGCTTCTGCCGAAACCGAGACGCTGCTCGCGCACAACCTGGCCGACATCGTGGGCACCGTGACGATGTTCGTGGCCATGATCGTGCTCATGTTCGTGTTCGACTGGCGCATGGGTGCCGCCTGCCTGGTTGCCGCCGTCATCTCGGTTGCGTCGATGTTCGCCATGATGGGCGGCAAGAACGCCAAGCTGATGGAAGAGTACCAGGCCGCCCAGGACCGCATGAGCAAGGCCGGAACGGAATACGTGCGCGGCATCCCCGTGGTGAAGGTGTTCCAGCAGACCGTTTACTCGTTCAAGGCCTTCAAGGAGGCCATCGACGATTACAGCGCGAAAGCCGGCTATTACCAAGGCGATGTGTGCAGGGTGCCGCAGTCGATCAACCTCACTTTCACCGAAGGGGCGTTCGTCTTCCTGGTTCCCGTCGTGCTGTTCCTGGCGCCGGGAGCCCTTGAGTCCGGCGATTTCGCGGGTTTCGTGACCAACTTCGCCTTCTATGCGGTGTTCTCGGCCATCATCTCGACGGCGCTGGCCAAGATCATGTTCGCGGCAAGCGGCATGATGCTCGCCAGCACGGCGCTCGGGCGCATCCGCCAGGTTATGGGCGCGCCCGTGCTCGAAGTGGCGCAGAATCCCGAGGTGCCGCACGGCAACAGCATCGAGTTCAAGGACGTCAGCTTCACCTACGAAGGTGCTGCCGAGCCCGCGCTGAGCCATGTCTCGTTCACGGTCGAGCCTGGCCAGACCGTGGCCCTCGTCGGTCCGAGCGGCGGCGGCAAGACAACCGCCGCAAGCCTTATCCCGCGTTTCTGGGACACCACGGAAGGAACGGTCGAAGTGGGCGGCGTCGACGTTCGCAACATCGACCCGCACGTGCTGATGGACCAGGTGGCTTTCGTGTTCCAGAACAACCGGCTGTTCAAGACGACGATTCTGGAAAACGTCCGCGCCGCACGCCCCGAAGCCACGCGCGAGGAAGTGGAAGCGGCACTTGCCGCGGCGCAGTGCGGCGACATCATCGCCAAGCTGCCGCAGGGCATCGACACGGTGATCGGCACGGAAGGCACCTACCTTTCCGGTGGCGAGCAGCAGCGCGTTGCCCTGGCCCGCGCCATCCTTAAGGACGCGCCCATCGTGGTGCTGGACGAAGCGACGGCTTTCGCCGACCCCGAGAACGAGGCGCTCATCCAGAAGGCCTTTGCAAAGCTCACGCAAAACCGCACCGTCATCATGATCGCCCATCGCCTGTCCACGGTGGTCGGGGCCGACAAGATAATCGTGCTCGACCGCGGCTGCGCGGTTGAAGAGGGAACGCACGATGCGCTGGTAGCTGCCGGCGGCCTGTACTCCCGCATGTGGGCCGACTACAACAAGGCCGTTCAATGGCGAATCTCGACTGAGGGAGAGGAGGCTTAGCATGTTGTTCGGTAAGAAGTTCCAAAGGAAATTCGCGCTCTCGGACCAAGGCGTCGCCAACGTGAAGAAGGGCACATTGTGGACTGTGATCGTGAACCTGGTGGTCATGGGCGGCATGGGCATCCTTTACCTGCTCATGATGCAGTTCATGGACACGCTTGTCGACGGTGCGCCCCTGCCGGGCATCCTGATGTTCAGCCTCGGCGTGCTCGCGTTCGTCGTCCTCTCGTTCATAACGCACCTCCAGCAGTACCACACGACTTACGGCCTGGTCTACGAAGAGGTGAAGACCATGCGCGTGGGGCTGGCCGAACGTCTGCGCAAACTGCCCTTGAGCTTCTTCGGCAAGCGCGACCTGGCCGACCTGACCGAAACCGTCATGGGCGACGTGAACCGCATGGAGCACGTATGGTCCCATGCGCTGGGCTATCTTTACGGAAGCTACATTTCCACGGCGATCATCGCCGTCATGCTGCTCGCGATGGATTGGCGTTTGGCGATCGCGTGCCTGTGGGGCGTACCCGTTGCCTTCGCACTGCTGTTCGGCAGCCGCAGGATGGCCGAGTGCAACTCCGAGATTTCGAAGGCCGCAGCCCTGGAGGTTTCCGACGGCATCCAGGAGGCGCTCGAGAACATCCGCGAGATTCATGCCACGAACCAGGAGCAGCGCTACCTTGACGCGCTCAACGCGAAAATCGACGCGCACGAGCGCACGCTCGTCAAGGGCGAGCTGGTGACGGGCCTGTTCGTGAACGGTGCGAGCGTGATCATGCGCCTGGGCGTTGCCACCACCATCCTGGTGGGGGCGAACCTGATTGTGACCGGGCAGATCGATTTCATGACGCTGTTCCTGTTCCTGCTGGTCATCACACGCGTTTATGCGCCGTTCGACCAGAGTCTGATCATGATTGCGGAAGTGTTCCTTTCGCAGGTGTCCGCCAACCGGCTGATGGAAATCTACGACACGCCGACTGCCGAGGGGTCGATGACGTTCGAGCCCGCTGGCCATGACATCGAGTTCAAAAACGTGGGTTTTGCCTACGACGACGAGCAGGTGCTCAAGGGCGTCAGCTTCACTGCCAAGGAAGGCGAGGTGACGGCGCTTGTCGGACCGAGCGGTTCCGGCAAGAGCACGTGCGCGCGCTTGTCGGCCCGTCTGTGGGATGCGACGGAAGGCGCTATCGAGGTGGGCGGTGTGGACATAGCCTCCATTGAGCCCGAAGTGCTGCTCGGCGATTACTCGATGGTGTTCCAGGACGTCACGCTGTTCGACGACACGGTCATGGAGAACATTCGCCTGGGCAAGCACGGCGCCACCGACGAAGAGGTTCTTGCAGCGGCCGCTGCTGCGAACTGCGACGAGTTCGTGAGCAAGCTGCCTGCCGGTTACGATACGCCCATCGGCGAGAACGGCGCGAGGCTGTCGGGCGGCGAGCGCCAGCGCATTTCGATTGCGCGCGCGTTGCTGAAAGACGCCCCCATCGTGCTGCTCGACGAGGCGACGGCGAGCTTGGACGTGGAAAACGAGACGAAGGTGCAGGAAGCGTTGTCGCGGTTGCTCGCCGGCAAAACGGTGCTGGTCATCGCGCACCGCATGCGCACCGTCGAGAACGCCGACAAGATCATCGTGCTGTCGGAGGGCTCGGTCGTCGAGGAGGGTTCACCTGCCGAACTGCTCGAGCACGAAGG
>ODAJ011735130.1_pt1 | contig 10460 bp, 19 predicted proteins | sample 1539241 | NCBI WGS metagenome assembly ODAJ01 (sample SAMN02144231, study PRJEB22623) | gut metagenome | biome: sheep rumen | host: Ovis aries | place: New Zealand
GCAGCCCCGTCCTGAACGCGCCAGCCCACTCGTTCGTCACGTTGTCATCCTCTGGGATGGACGCGCTCCCCTCGGACTTGAGCGGACCGTTGCCATGCCGCGTGTGGTACGTGCGCGTTACGCCCATGACGGGGAGTATGCGGTCAGCCGCCCTGAACGCACCGGCTGCGGACATGTCTCCGTAGGTGACGTGCGGGAAGTAGCCGAAGCGCTCGTCCAGCATCACGCCTTGGCTCCCCTCGAAGATGACGCAGAAGTGCTCGTCGTCCTCTATGAGCTGCCTGAGCGTAATGTCCATGTCCTTGAAGACACCCAATCCAAGACGCATCAGGCGGCGCATCCCGATGGATATTACACGCGCCTCATCCAAGTCCACGTCTTCGACGGCAACTTCATATCGCTCCCAAATCCAGCTGCGAAGGGCACGCATCTTCTCGTAAAGCTCGTCGGGGTCGAGAAGCGACGCCACCGTTGGGAGCAGGGACGCATCGACCTTGCCAGCCTTTGCGTCCGCCTCGTACGCACGGGCGACACCGACGCCACGACCAGTGGAGCCATGGCGCTGCTTTCGCTCGATTGCATGGTTCGCCTCCACGTGCATCGGCAGGATTACGGGGCACTCGCTGTCGATGAGCAAGCTCCTAATCACGTCGCGCTCCGTGAGCATCGACAGATGCGATGCCTCGCTGGCAATGGCGAACGGGTCCACAAGCATGCCGCTCGTGAGCACGGTGAGCGCCCCAAACATGGACCCAGAGCCAAACTGAGAATGCGTGTGATGAAGCACCGTGTCGCCGCTGCCCATGACGCGGACGTTGTGCGCGGCCTGCGGCCCGCCGTTGAACCGCACGTTGACCACGCGAAGCCCGTGGGCAAGGGCGCGGAGCGTCTCATGCGCGACCGCCATGCCCTTGCCCTCGTCACCATATCCAAGCCCGATTACGACCTTGCTCTGAGGCTCACGGTCTACGAACGGCGGCATGCCCTTCGGGCTAATCCCCTGCATTGGAATCACCGGGGATGAGAGTCAGGCTGTTGACTTCCTCGATGAGGGAGCCTGTCCCCTTCTCGGTGAGCGCGATGAAGCGCAGCACGGAGTCGGACCAGCCAGCCATGATGTTCGTCTTGGGGCCGATGAACTGCTGCGTGCCGTAGCCCTGAAGGTCGATGGCATGGCACCACACGTCATGGCCGACTTTGTTGCGGTACCCGTCCATCTTCCACTGGACGGTCTTCTTCTGACTGCGCCAAGAGCCGTTGACCTCGTAGTCGCTGAGGACGATGACGCGGTCCGCATCGAAACCAGAGCGCGACAGTGCGTCGAAGCCCGCGTCCATGTTGGTCCATCCGCCAGAGCTGGGGACCATGCTCACATCGGACAGGACGCTCATGCCCACCATCGGGATAATCCTCGCGTCGCCATCGAAGCCAATGACCATGGCGTCATCGCTGATGTGGGTGACCATGGCACCAAGGACGGCTGCGATGTCACGACAAGACACGGTGGACTTGAAGCTGATGCGAACACCCATGGAGCCGGACGTGTCGATGAGGACGGCGGTGCGACCGGGCAGCTTGTCCGCATTGCGGCATGCGTGGGAGAGTGCCATGTCAATGGCCCTGTTCACCCTCGTGCTGGTAAGGCCAGCGGACAGCAGCTCGCGGTACGCGCTGTAGAAGCGGAACGGGAGCTGACGCGAACGTGCGACGGCATCGCGGTCGGAGAGCATGTCGAGGATTGGGTCCACATTCGCGTTGGCCTTGAGCATGTTCCGCAAATTGCGAAGCGCAGCCATAAACGGAACCTTGCGCTCGGCGATAAGCTCGTCCCAGACCTCCTTGGTGTTGCCACGTGCCGAAAGCTCGGTCTCCCAGCTCTTGGGGAACGGGAGCGTGCCGTCGATGCACTTGCCCATCGCCTCTGCGGTCAGGTAGGACTCCGCGCACGGATGCGTCATGCGCAGCGTGTCGCGCAGCTTGACGGCCTTGGAGCCGGACTGGTACTTGGCAACGGCATAGGTCGTCTCGGCCTCAAGCGCGTCACGCACGCCGCGCAGGAGGGCGTGATTGAGCGGCTTGCCATAGAGGGAGAGGAACGCGGCAATCATTTCGGTGCCATCGTCTCCTCGCTGAGATGCGATGATGCGCACGGCGGGACGGATGAACTGCTCGCCACCGCAGTTGCGTGCCACAACCGCCATGAGGGCATGGCTCACGGAGCGGAGGTTGCCCTTGGTACGCGCCCAGACGGCAAGCTTTGCCACGAACTCGCCTTCGCCGGACTTGCACAGAGCCTCGGCGGTCTTGATAAGCTCGTCGGTGTTGTCGCCGTAGAACTTCGGCTCCCCAAGCATGGTGGTGAGGGCCATGGTCATTAGCTTGGTCTTGTCGTCAAGCTTGTAGGCGGCATGGCCGCTCTTGTTGGTGGTCCTCATGCGACCCTTGGAAGTTGCGTTCAGTGTTGCCATGTCTTTCCCTTCTCTAAAAGAAAACACGCACTAGGAAGGCAATGAGTCGCTGAGCATGCTCTTTACTGCTGCTCTCCCGCTGAGCTACGCCCGCCATTCGGTGGTGCGACTGGATTCGAACCAGTGGCCAGCAGTCCCCTAGTCGATGAAATGCACAGCTACAGCGCTTCCTAATGCGTGTCTGTCAGCAGAAGCGCGTCGGCAAGGAGTCACGGCCAAGCGACTAACGGGCTAACCCTTACCCCATGCGCCCAGTAGGGTGGACGCACCCGGACTCGAACCGGGACCTCTCCGTTTTCAGCGAAGCAACTGACCGCTGCGGCGCGACGCTCTCCTGCATATTCAGTTGTCATAGACGCATGGCAATGGGCGACGAGGGAGATGTAACTACCGATTGTTACCCACGCGGACGGTCTGCCGTCCGTGTGTTGGAGTCGAACCAACATTTCTTATGCCAAAGAAGTAACCCTAGTCTTCAGCGCATGCGTCTATTCAGATGTCAAGCAAGAAGGCAATGAGCGACGTTGGCAAAATGGCCTTAATCCTCAAAATATTAAGAAGTAACCCACGTCTCCAGCGCTTCTTGCTCGCATCAAATTATACTACGTGGCTCCGACAGAATATGAAGAGGCCCACACATATGGGCCTCAAGATTTGAAGGTGGCGGGAGTGGGATTCGAACCCACGGCCTCTTGGTTATGAGCCAAGCGAGCTGCCAGACTGCTCCATCCCGCGATATGGCGGATGCGGTAGGGCTCGAACCTACGCACGACTTTCGCCGTGTACGCCTTAGCAGGGCGTTCCGTTTACCACTCCGGCACGCATCCGTTTGGTAGCCCCACGGGGAATCGAACCCCGATTACCAGACTGAGAATCTGGCGTCCTAGCCGTTAGACGACAGGGCCATTGGCTTCCCGTGTAGGACTCGAACCTACGTTATCGGAACCAGAATCCGATGTCCTAGCCGCTAGACGAACAGGAAGATGGCTCCTCGGGTAGGATTCGAACCTACGTAGCCAAAAGGCACGGATTAACAGTCCGCTGCAAAACCACTTTGCGACCGAGGAATATGGCGAGGATGATGCGACTTGAACGCACGACCTTCGGAGAGACAGTCCGACGCTCTGACCAACTGAGCTACATCCCCGTAAAAGGCAGGACCAGTGTGAATCGAACACACGCGCGTAGTTTTGGAGACTACTGGAATACCACTATCCTATGGCCCTGCCCCTAGTTTAGCACAAACGTTCTACTACTTGGTCGGCGCAGCGAGGTTCTCGGGCGTGTCGGTGCAGTAGCAGACGCCCTCGACCGGCTCGAAGAGGCTCGGAGCGATGGTCTCGAACAGCGTGGTCTCGTTGCCGTTCACGTCACTGAGGTCGTCGTTCCAGTACTGAACGACCTTGTTCTTGAACACGACGTAGGTGATGGGGTTGGTGAAAATGCCCTCTGCGGTCACTGCGTAGGAGAAGGCGGGGTTGCCCTCGAAGGCGGTGCGGAAGACGGCCTCCATGCTCTCCTTCTTGTTGGCTGGGATGACCTCGACCTTCAGCTGGACGCCGCCGAAGTTGTAGGACAGCGGCACAATCTGCTGGATTGCCTCGGCCTTGTCCTGACCATCGACGAACATTTTGATGATGGGGTCCTCGCCGTCACCGGCGACGTACTCAAGCTTGATGTCCGGGTCGCCGCCGAACATGGCCTCGAACTTGCGGTACATGGTGACCCAAGGGGTCGAAAGCTGGAAGCTCTCTGGCATATCCTTGTCCTCTCTTCGTGTTCCAAGCAGCGTCCCCATGACGCCGCCCACAAAACCAATCAAAAAGTAGTGAAGCAACGGTCCTCCATGAAGGTGAGCTTGTCCATGTCAAGCTCGGTCAGGCGCTCGTTGGTCACGGGGTTGTAGAACAGGACGTGCTCGCCGTCGAAGATAAGCTTGCGCCCCTCGACCTTAATCTCGCCCTCGCACAGGCCCCTGATTGCCGTGAGGAAGCCGTCGTTCGCTCCAATGCGAGTGCCCTCCTTCACGCCCTGACGGTAGGTTCCGACGAAGCAAAGCAGCAGCCCGCCGCACAGCAGCGCTATCTGCGCCCATTCGCTCATACCCACTGGACCTCCTCGACCTCGGCCTCCTCGAAGCAATCCTCAAGATGCTCGACGCGGAACTTGATGATGCGGCCATCGTCGCGTCGCACCATGGCGACGTACTCGTAGCCACCCGGCCAAATCTCGCGCGTCTGGTTCCAGAGCAGGTCGCCAACCTTGAGGTCGGGGCATGCCTCAATCTCCTTTATGCACTTGAGATAGCGCTCGGTGTGCGTAACCTTTAGACCCTTCACACCCTCACCCCGTTCACGCGGATGGACTTGCTGGCCCACATCAGAGCCTGCTCAAGATTGGTCATGGCAAGGCTCGACTCCCGACTCGGAACGAGGAGATTCTCGAACTCCTCGCCAAGCTCCTCGGCTAGGTCATTGAGGTTGCTGTAGGCGAGTGCCTCCTCGTCGTCATACGTGGACTTGCCAAAGATTGGCTTTCTCATACATGTCCTTTCATCGCATGGTCGCCTTGAACCAAGCATGGGGCTTGGTCTGCTCCCATAGGTCATCCAGTGTCTTGGCGACGGTATGGCGGAGGCTGATTACCACGCGCTGACGTGCCTTGCCTTGAAGCACGGCACGCTCCATGTCCTCAAGCAGCGAGCGGTTCATGCGTCGTGGAATCTCGTAGTACAGCCGCGACCAGAAGTACGCGCGGTCGGGCGCGTCCATCGCCTCGACCTTGGCTAGGTCATCGGCGTCCATGTACTGGCGGTACAGCGCCTCGCCGCGCTCTGCTATGCCCATACCGACATGTCCGGCATCGGGGCGACCTCGCCCGCATGGATAAGCAGCAGATACTCGATTGCGTCGCCGAAGTGGATGCCAGCACGCTCCGCGCACAAGTTGTGGAACTCGCTGATTACGTCGTACCGCTCCTTGCCCTCGATGGAGTCGGTGTATCCAACCCAGAGTCTCTCAGCAGCCGTCATGCCTGCCCCATTTCCTTGAGATGCGCAATGCCGATGCGCTCCCAGCTCTCGATTGCCATTGCCATCGCCTTTGAAAGCCACTCGAACTGCTTCGCCCTCGGCACGCCCTTCAGCACGTCCGCACGCTCCTCGATGGGAGGCATGCGCTCGCCGTTGCGGAGATAGCCATCGACAATCTCGCGCCACGACTCACCTTGGAGGTAGTATCGGGTGACAACCTCCAAGGTGAGCGAATCGGATATGTGGCTTATGCCCTTGACGATGAGGAACGCATCCTCGATTGGTGCCGTCAGGTCCTCCTTCTCGACCAGCTCGTCCTGCCAGTCCATCAGCTCCACGACGTGGCGCATGGGGTCAAGAACGCCGGTCTTGCCATGGACCTCGAAGCTGTTGTGGCCTTGAACGCCAATGAGCTGACGCCGTATCTCGACCTGCTCCTCCAGCCTTCGTATCTCCACGGCTGCATCACGTGCGGCCTGCAACACTTCGCGTACCGTCAAAAGGTCCCCCGACAACAATGCGTGCTTGAAAAATGCGATACAGTTTGGTGATTAAAATCAATACTTTACTCGGCAATCATACATTATATCGCAAACTTCATCCATCTGCACAAGGGGTCAGTCAGCCTCTTCGTCTGGGCGCGTCTCGACCATGGATGTTAGGTGCCAGCCGCCGCAGAACTTGCACTTGTACGCCCGAAGCGGCGATGCGTTGTAGTAAGCCATGGACTTGAAGGCGACCTCCATGGCACTCTCCCTGCTCTCGTATCGGTTCTTCCTGCCGCATGCGCCATGGCCTTGCTTCCCGTACTTCTCGGTCACGTAGGCGTCACGACGCCTGCGCTCGCGCCGCTTTCTCCTTCTCTGCTTGCTCTCGTACGACCCCTTCTTGGGGAAGTACCACCTTACGTGCCTCTTGCCCATGGCTAAATTCCGGTGCTTCCAAAACCGTTTGAGCCACGTGGGCCTCCTTTAATTTCGCCAACCTCAACATAGGTCGGATAGAGAACAGGAAGCACGACAAGCTGGGTTATCTCCTCGCCAGCCTTGAACTCAAGAGGATACGACCCGTGGTTGTACACGCGCACCTTGATAGGACCTGTGTAACCCTCGTCAATGACGCCAGTAGTGGTAGCGGCCCTCATGCAGTTGAGGCCAGACTTGCTCTTGAGCATGCCAACGGTGCCATGGGGCAGTTCGACATGGACGCCAGTATTGATAAGCACGGAGTCACCGGGCTGAATAACCACGTCCTCCGTGCAGCAGAGGTCGGCACCTGCATCCGTCTCATGGGCACGGTCGGGCAGCGTGGCACCATCATCCAGCACGGTAGCAATGTTCGGATGGCTTTCCCATTGCGAGGAAAAGCGGACGGCCTGAATGTCCTTCCAGAAGACGTTGCGTGCAATCTGCTCAACCCACTTCTCTAGCTTTGCAAACATATCTCGATGCTCCTTAGTAGATGAATCTGTTCTTGTATGTGTACGTGCTCAATGAGACCTTGCTCTTTGACTTTGAGAGAACGGAGGTAAACGTCGGGTCACGACGCCGCCACTTGCCATCCGCATAGGCCACGACCCATGAGTGGTAAGTCTTCTCATTGACGTAACCGGTGACGACCTTGCAAGGGATGTCAAGGGAGCGGAGCATCGCCGCCTCCATAGAGGCGTAGTCGAAGCAGATGCCCTTGCGCTCCTTGAGCGTCGCGTCTGGGTTCGGCACATAACCCGTGCCGTTTGACAGCTTCTTAGCCTTGTCGTAGTCATACGACACATACCCTGCTACCCACTTCGTGACGGCATTGAGGACGTCAAGCTCGGTGTCGCACGTTATGGCTATGTACCTTCCCATCCTCACACATGGGCCGTGCGTGTCATAGTCGCAGAAGACGGTCGGTATCGTATACGGGACGAAACGGCTGATTAGCTTGACCTGCTTCTCGACAGCCATGACCTGCGCGTACTGGTTCCCCTCGACGCGCTCCATGACCCTGAACAGGTAGTGCCCGTGACCCATGTTCATGGGCACGCGCATCGGCTTCTCAAGAGGATGGAAGTCGTAGTTGTAGGTCTCATCCCTCCCTTGGCGCACTTGGAACTTGAGGCGGTCGTACGAGCACTTCTCGCCGACGTAGCCAACAGTCACGTACCCTTGGTTCGCCGTGAGCACGTCAATGAAAAGGCCCCCCTTGGAGGGGGCCGTATACGGCGCGGTCCTTACCGCATTGGGCAGCTTGAACGCTGTCATAGGTCGATGCCGCCCAACAACTCCTCCCAAGAGCAGTTGAGGGCGCGTCGTATGCCGACAAGGCTTTTGAGGGTGGGATAGCGACTGCCCGCTTCGTAGTCATAGACCGCACGCTGCGATATGCCAGCCGCAGAGCCAAGTGCAAGCTGCGACAACTTGCGCTTGGTCCTCATCTCGTACAAGCGCTTGGAGAAGTCGGTTCTCATCGAAGCACCACTTCCATCCTCTTCTTGACTGACTCGTAGTAACCACATGGGACAAACTCGTTGCAGCCACCATGAGCAAGACACTTCGGCACGAGGAACGGCTTGAACTCAGGGTTCGTCTCAACCACGGCATCGCATATCGCCCGCATGACCTCGCGCGTCTCGCGCGAAGCCTGCTTGCAGAGACGCATGCGGGCAATCTGGATAAGCTCCTGAGCATTGACGTCTATGACATGGGTGACAAAGGCCCCTTGCGGGGCCTCTGTGCGGTCATACTTGTCTTGGCGGTCATTGCGCTGTGAGCTGACGTAATGCTCGATGCCGTACTTGTGGCGGCAGAAGTGTACGCTCACCCAATAGGGAAGCTCCATGCGGATGGTGAACATCAAGGTTCTAATCGGACTGTGCTCGGAGCGAAGGATGTTGTACTTCCACTTGTCCGTAACCTCGGAGCCAGCGTAACGCTTGCCGATGGTGTTGAGGGCCAGCATCTTGCAACGCTCCCAATCCTCGGTTTCGGGATGGCGCAGAACCTCAACGCTAATCTTCTGCACTGTTCAACTCCTTGTCCTTGAGCTTCGCCTTGTGCGCCGCAGAAAAGACCTTCCAATACTTGGCCCACTCACGCACGGCGTCATCAAAGTCATGGGCATCGGCGCGGGAAACGTCAAACTCGACAGTGAACCTAACGGTCGCCAACACGTCATTCGTGTTGTTGTCGACGGTGTTTATGCTTATGAGCGGACTGAACACTACTTACCCCTCTCGTTGCAAAGCTGCGCATAGACGCTGTCGTAGCCATCGCAGAGCCTCACCTTGCCACTGAGAATGGCGTCGACGAGACGGCGAATATCCCTAATCTTCTTGCGAGAAACGCAGATGGTGTCGCCCGTATAGCTGCCATCGTGGTCGCACCAACAATACATGTCCCTGAGATACTTGCTGAGGTCCTTCAATGCGTCTCGTTCGCTAACCACCTTCACTATCTGTCCTCCTGTCTGACCAACCGCCCACAATGCGGGCATCTATCTGGAATGTCAGTCGTGTCCAAGTGCCATCCACATGCGGAGCATTTCAGCATGTCGCCAAGACTAGATGGCACAAACTTGCATGTCTCCAAGAGAAGCAGACTTGCGACTTCGCGCTCGATGAGGTCAAGCAGCTTCTCTACCTCATCGACGGTGATGTCCTGTCTTTGTGCGATGGTTGTCGCAGCGTTAAAAACCACCTCGCCATGGAGGTGGTTCAAGCTGCCAAGCATCTTACCTTCCGCTATATAGACCCAGCTCATGACTCCTCCTCTTCGTCGCCGAAGCACGTTATGAACTCGTCCACAAGGCGGTCAAGCCCATCATCTGGCGTGGCACCGTCCCATTCGGGGGCTGCGTCAAGCTCGGGCACCTTGAAGCAGTCCCAGTACTCGCGCTCGCAGTGGTAGGTGACCCAGCCAAGGCCCGTCCTGAGTCCAGCGATGAACATGCCGTCGTACATGGTGCCGTCCGAATGATGCCAGCTCTTGAAGGTCCATCTTTGGACAGCACCATCAAGCTCCATGATTTCCTGCGTGACATTGCACAGCGACGCAAAGAGGATGGTGCGGTGACGGTATAAGTCATCAAGCGAATGCCATCCGTCGCTTGTGTCGCCCGGAGCAAACATCTTGGGAACATACTCCATGGCCTGTTGCTTGAACGGAATCCCGACAACGATGGTGTCCGGGAAGTGCAGCCTTGTGCGCAGAAACGCCGTTCCCTTCGTCATAGCCCCTCCTTCTCGTACTGTTCCTGAAGCCGCTCCTCCACGTCGGTAAGCGTGAGCTCGGTGTAATACGCGCACCACACAGCCTCGCTCGGGTCGCAAAAGGCGGGATAGCCACCGTCGTCAATCATGCAGTTGCAGACGCTCTTGTTGAGCTTCGCGGCTGCGACAATCTGTCCCGAATACAGCGGCGGCTCGACCTCCTTGGAATACACGCAGTCCCAGCAGTTGCGATAGTGGGTCAGGCCAAGGTGCTCGCCAACCCACAGATGGACCTGCGTGAGCTGGTCCTTAACCCTCTTGATTAGCCTCATTCATCCCCCTCAAGTCCCAGACAGGCACGCCCAAGCTGCGTGCCGTCATAACCGCATTGAACGTTCCCCTACCGCCCGGGAAGGCAATGAGTATGTCGATGTCCGACTTCAGCATCTCGCGGTTCCTCACGGGACCAGCGGCCTTCCCGTGCTTCTTCCAGTCGGCAGGATGCGGCTCGACATACGCACCGTACAGCTGGGCGACTCTGGCGCAGATTTCGTCGGCACCACGGCATGCGCCGTGCACCAGCACGTCGTCGTACCCAAGACCAATCTCCCTGAACGCCCAGTTGACCAGCGACTCATCACTAAAGTCGCGGCCTCCTGTCACCGCTACGCGTCTCACACCTGTAGACTTAGCTGGCTTCATTCCCCTCTTCTCCTCCCCCATGAGCAATACCCATCGTCTTCGTCCATGTCGATACCGTGCTTCGAGC
>ODAJ011701508.1_pt1 | contig 10458 bp, 10 predicted proteins | sample 1539241 | NCBI WGS metagenome assembly ODAJ01 (sample SAMN02144231, study PRJEB22623) | gut metagenome | biome: sheep rumen | host: Ovis aries | place: New Zealand
CTTTCGAGTTTTTGGGTGCCAATATGACAGTGTCATCAAATATACGTGAATATTTGAACCAAACGGTCCATACAAAGTATGTTACAACCATGAGTAGTAAGGGCTCTGGTAAGGTGCGCGATGTGAAGGTGCCACGCTTTACAGGTTTTATCATTGATGAGATAACACCTGTCAGAAATTCGAAATACTATACGCTGACGATGCGTGAGACTGAAAGCCGTCGTGTCTATTATAAGGATGTGCTGTTTACCGATGACGATGAAACAGAAGGTGCTCGTGAAGATTTCTTTGGCTATATCTTCGGCTTGGGTGAAGGTGAGGCCCGTAACACCAGTAAGGAGACACGTGCTGCCATCCGTGAGGGTCGCGTTATTACTGGAATGTCGAAGGAAGAGGTTGAAATGGCAGTGGGTGAACCATTTAAGAAAACCTATGACTCCCAAGGAGATGAGATATGGCAGTATACCCGTTCAAATGGCGTTATCCTTGATGTACTGTTTGATGAGAAGGGCTATGTTACAACAGCAAAGGCACGTAAAGCCAACGATGAGCCTGTCAAGATTACGAGTGCCAAGAGCAAACGCTCTGCCAAGAGTCGTGGCGGACACACTACCAAGAGTTCAAGCAATTCAAGAACTTCATGGAAATCTGGTAATGCTACCCCGTTAGAACAAATTGCTTCTGGATCATATTAAATGATACGAAAAAGCGCCTTGACAAATCTGTCAGGGCGCTTTCCTTTATGTAGAAAGTGGTGTTCTTATACCTTCTCGCTGATGGCCTGCATGATTTTGGCCTCCAATTCCTCGCACAACTCAGGATTGTCTTTCAGTAAAGCTTTTACTGCATCACGTCCCTGTGCAAGTTTGGATCCATCGTAAGAGAACCATGAGCCACTCTTCTGGATAATGCCATGTTCAACGCCTAAATCGACAATCTCGCCAATTTTTGAGATGCCTTCTCCGAAGGTTATTTCAAATTCTGCTTTGCGGAATGGAGGAGCCACCTTGTTCTTTACTACCTTGACACGCACTTGATTACCGATAACATTGTCGCCATCCTTCAATGTCGTCACCTTGCGAATGTCCAGACGTACGGAGGCGTAGAATTTCAACGCGTTGCCACCCGTTGTCGTCTCTGGATTGCCGAACATGACCCCAATCTTCTCACGCAGTTGGTTGATGAAGATGCACGTGGTGTTGGTCTTGGCAATGGTACCAGTAAGTTTACGCAGGGCCTGTGACATGAGACGAGCATGCAGGCCAACGGCTGAATCACCCATATCTCCTTCAATTTCTTTCTTTGGAGTCAGCGCAGCGACAGAGTCAACTATCAGAATGTCGATAGCCGATGAGCGGATAAGCTGATCGGCAATTTCTAATGCTTGCTCACCATTGTCGGGCTGAGAGATATAGAGGTTGTTAATGTCTACACCCAATTTCTCAGCATAGAAACGGTCAAAAGCGTGCTCTGCATCGATGAAAGCAGCAATGCCGCCATTCTTCTGGCATTCAGCAATGGCGTGGATGGCCAACGTTGTTTTACCAGATGATTCTGGACCGTAGATTTCGATGATACGACCTTTGGGGTAGCCGCCGACACCCAGTGCGGCATTCAGGCCAATAGAACCTGTGGGTATAACCTCCACATTTTCTATCTTTTCATCGCCCATCTTCATGATGCTGCCTTTACCGAAGTCTTTCTCAATCTTCTGCATGGCTGCCATCAAGGCTTTCATCTTCTCCTGTTGAGGCGTCATAGCCTCTTGGTTTTCTTCTTTTTTTGCCATTGTTATGTCTTTTGAGGGGCAAGGGGCAAGGTGCAAGGTGCAAGAGGTTAGTCTTGGCCAATATACCTTTCCCTGCCTAATTGTTATTGATTTGGTTTATTCCTTTTTTTTCTTCTAAAGATTTCTTCAATCCAGCCAATAATCGTGATATATCAGTGGCCTTTTCTTCATTCATTTTTAGTTCGTTGTCTGAAATGTAAGCAAGCATATGGGCAATTTCAATTTGACACATTGTTTCTGTCAATGAGCCGTTCGCAATCTCAAGGAAATGAATTCTTTCTTTAATGGATTTTCTACCCATTCCTTCTGCAATGTTAGATGGAATAGAAATGACAGCTCTTCTTATCTGGTCTGTCAAGCAATGTCTCTCGCCAGACGGGAATTTATTTGTAAGCGCATATATCTCTTTTACAAATATAAGCGCATGTTGATAAACCAATAGCTTCCGATAAAAAAAGTCGTTCATATGAGTTTAGTGCGTGTCGTTTCTATTCTCTTGCTCCTTGCTCCATGCTCCTTGCCCCTATTAGAGCTCCAGGTCGCCGTCGTGGATTTCGTGCCAAGGCAGACCCTGCTTGTTCAGCTGTTCCATGAATGGATCGGGGTCGAACTCCTCGACATTGTGTACGCCTGGCTTCTTCCACAGACCTTTGCAGAACATCATAGCACCAATCATAGCGGGAACGCCTGTGGTGTAGGATACGCCCTGCATGCCTGTCTCCTCGTAGGCAGCACGGTGCGAGCAGTTGTTATAGACATAATAGGTGTGCTCCTTGCCATCGTTGCCAATGCCACGGATGCGACAGCCGATAGAGGTCTCGCCCTCGTAGTTCTCGCCCAGATCCTGTGGGTTGGGCAGTACGGCCTTCAGGAACTGCAGGGGCACAATCTTTACTTTGGCTGTACCTGTGCCATCAGCTAAAGGTGCTTCGTATTCCACTTCGTCGATGCGACTCATGCCGATGTTCTGAATCACCTCGAGGTGTTTCAGATACTGTTGGCCGAAGGTCATCCAGAAACGGGCACGCTTGATGGTGGGGTAGTTGATGACCAACGACTCAATCTCCTCGTGGTGCAACAGATAGCTGTCGCGAGGACCGATGTTAGGATAGTTCAGGTCCTTGTGAATCTCCAGTGGTTCTGTCTCTACCCATTGACCATTCTCCCAATACAAGCCCTTCTGGGTAATCTCGCGGATGTTGATTTCGGGGTTGAAGTTGGTGGCGAAAGCCTTGTGGTGGTCGCCAGCGTTGCAGTCGACGATATCCAGATACTGAATCTCCTTGAAGTGGTGCTTGGCAGCGTATGCCGTATAGACAGAGGTGACTCCCGGGTCGAAGCCGCAGCCGAGGATGGCCGTCAAGCCTGCCTGTTCGAAACGCTCACGGTAGGCCCACTGCCACGAATACTCGAAGTGAGCCTCGTCCTTCGGTTCGTAGTTGGCAGTGTCCAGATACGAGCATCCGCAAGCCAGACAAGCATCCATGATGGTCAAGTCCTGATAGGGTAGGGCGAGGTTGATGACCAGCTCAGGCTTGTAGTCGTTGAACAATGTCTTCAGCTGTTCTACATCGTCAGCATCCACCTGGGCTGTCTTGATGTCCAGCTTGTAGCCAGCCTTATGGATGTCCTCTACTATCTTGTCGCACTTCGCCTTTCTGCGACTAGCAATCATAAACTCAGTAAACACGTCAGCATTCTGGGCAATCTTGAATGCTGCCACTGTTGCGACGCCACCAGCGCCAATCATTAATACTCTTGCCATTGTCTTTAGTTTTTAAGGGGCAAGGGGCAAGGGGCAAGAGATTACCCGAAGCCTAATGCAGCCCTTGTTAATATTGTCAATTTACATCTCTCTTGCTCCTTGCTCCAAGCCCCTTGCACCTGTCAGCTCTGCTGACTTAATACCCAATGCGGCCATCAGCGAGTAGCCCAGGATTTCCTGTCGGAAAGTGCCGCTGGTCATGGGTTGCATCGTGAAGACGGTGATGTGCTTGTCTGGGTCTGCCTGACGCAGCGCTTCGCGTACCTTATTATATATGCGGTCACTGTCGGCCACCACCATCAGTCGTTTCACCTCGGCGGCATTGGCAATAACCTGCAGAGAGTCGATGTAGAGGTCGTCCTTGGTAACCATCTCCTCTACCTGTACACAGCTGATGAGAAACTCGCCCAGCTGTCCGCTGAATGCTTTGCCGTCAAGGTCGGCAAACTTGCTTGGCAGGAAATTGTTCAGTTGCTGTTGCTTCTTGTCGTGCAACAGGACGACCTGGACAGTCCTCTCGCCACTTACCTCCAGCTTCTCACCTCTATCGATAGGTCTCAGTCCGCCATCCAGTGCGATGTACTCCAGCCACTGGGCTATGTCAGCCTGTGGAATACGGCGCCCGAGCATGCGCTCAAAGTTGACTGTTAAGTCGAAGGCGACCTTGTCAACATACTCCGTGTCGACTAATATGACGGTCTCGCTCCATTTTGTGTTATTCATACGTGCAAAGGTAATGAAAAAACTCAAAAAGAGAAAGAATAAAAAGATAATTTTTTATAAATAGTTGTCACACTGTAATTTCACCACTGCCATAGCAACGATGGTGGTCGGCATCATAGACTACACAGAACTGGCCGGGGGCCACACCGTGAATGGGTTGTGCGGCATGGACCATGTAGCTGTTAGCTGTTGGCTGTTCTCTCTGTGAGAGTGTGGCGTTGCGAGGGCAGTTAGCTATTGGTTCCAAGGTGGCAGGGATGAATTCCGGGGTGTGGCGAATCTTCAGTGTGATGTCCGTTGGGGGCAGTTGCCCGTTGATGCTGTGGAACGCCATGATGGGGAAGTTCTGCTTGTAAGCCGTCGCAGGGTCGTAGCCGTGAGAGACATAGATGATGTTCTGAGTGATGTCTTTCTTCACGACAAACCACGGACCGCCACCAAGTCCCATGCCTTTGCGCTGTCCGATGGTGTGAAACCAGTGGCCTTTATGCTTGCCGATGAGTTTGCCTGTCTCCAGTTCAACGACGTCGCCAGGCAACTCGCCCAGATAGCGGCGTAGGTAGTCGTTATAGTTGATCTTGCCTAAGAAGCAGATGCCCTGTGAGTCCTTGCGCTTGGCATTGACCAGGTGCTCGCGTTCAGCAATCTCGCGAACCTCTTCCTTCATCATGTGACCTATAGGGAAGAGCGCCTTCTCCAGCTGCCAGTCGTAGATTTGTGCCAGGAAGTCGGTCTGGTCCTTCACGGGGTCGGGACTGGTGCAGAGCCACTTTCTAGGGGCAAGGGGCGAGGAGCAAGGGGCAAGAGATTTGTCTGAGCATAAACTATCCTCTTGCTCCTTGCCCCTTGTTCCTTGCTCCTCAATCTCCGTAGTCGCATAGTGCCCTGTGGCAATGAGGTCGTAGTCGTGGCCACGCTTTTCGTGGAAGGCACCAAACTTGATGAGGCGGTTGCACATGACGTCAGGATTGGGCGTCAGTCCTGCGCGTACCTTGTCCATCGTGTACTTCGTCACCTGGTCCCAATATTCATGATGACAGTCGATGACCTCCAACCGGCAGCCATACTTGTGGCTGGCGGCTGTCGCCATCTCCAAGTCCTCCTCGGAAGAGCAGTCCCACTCTTCTTCCTCCTCAGGGCCTATCTTGATATAGAAACAGTCGGGTTGCAGTCCCTGACGGACCAACTCGTAAAGTACTACACTGGAGTCTACACCCCCACTGAGTAATACGGCAATACGCTTGTCTTTTAGATTCATGCTGCAAAATTACTTAATTATTCTTAAACATCCAAGTGTTTTGATTGTTATTTCAAAAAGAGTAGCTATCTTTGCGATATCAAAATGATATCAATCTAAACGCTTAAATTATGGAAACAAAAGAGATGAAGTTTAAAGGAACAGTGTTGAACGGTTTTTTGATGCTGTTTGTGGTCTTGGCGTTGTTCGCCGCTTCTGCTGTAGGTATTATCTTCGGCATCATCCAACTTGATGAGAGTTATGGAGACCGTGGTGGCTGGCTGCTGGGAGGTAGCATCCTCCTGCTGGTGATTGACATTATCTGCATGTGCAGTTTTTTGCAGCTGGAACCCAACGAGGCCAGAGTCGTCACCTGGTTCGGCAAATATAGCGGTACGTTCTCTGAGACAGGCTTCTATTGGATTAATCCCTTCTATGGTACCAAGAAAGTCAGTCTGCGTGCCCGCAACCTCGATGCAGAGCCGATCAAGGTCAACGACAAGTCGGGTAACCCCATCATGATAGGACTGGTGTTGGTATGGAAACTGAAGGACACCTATAAGGCTTTGTTTGAGGTGGACACCCAGACGATGGCTTCCAATCCCAGTACGGTAGGAACAGATGCCAAGGGGCTGATGAATGCGCTGGAAAAGTTTGTCCGTGTGCAAGGAGATGCTGCACTGCGTCAGGTAGCAGGACAGTATGCCTACGACAACGACAGCGATGAGCCCACCCTGCGTTCGAATGCTGATGAGATTAACGAGCAGTTGGAGCAGAAGCTCGATGAGCGTTTGGCTCTCGCAGGTATTGAGGTCGTTGAGGCTCGTATCAACTATCTGGCATATGCCCCGGAGATTGCTGCCGTTATGTTGCGTCGCCAACAGGCTGATGCTATCATCCAGGCTCGCGAGAAGATTGTCGAGGGTGCCGTGTCCATGGTGAAGATGGCGCTCAACAAACTTTCTGACGAGGATATCGTGGAACTCGATGACGACAAGAAAGCTGCCATGGTCAGCAATCTGCTCGTTGTACTCTGTGGTGATGATAATGCTCAGCCCGTTGTAAACACAGGAACACTAAACCACTAATGAATGGCGGAAAAGAGTAATAATAAGAGTTTTATTCTACGCGTTGACGCTGACACCATGAATGCGATAGAGGCGTGGGCTGCGGACGAGTTCCGCAGCACCAATGGCCAGCTGCAATGGATTATCACCGAGGCCTTGCGTAAGGCCAAGCGTCTGCCCAAAAAGAAGAAAGACAATGGAACAGGAGAAGTTTGATATTAAGAACGTAAAGGTGCATCGCACCACAGAGGCAACGGTCTTTGAAGTCGCCTTCGCATGCTTAGCCATCATCGTTTGGGGCATCATCATCTGGATGGTCTGTCAGGCGCCCGACATCGTACCAACCCATTTCGACGGAGCAGGCAGGCCTAATGCCTATGGCTCACCAATAGGCGTCGCCATCCCTTGTGCCATCATAACAATAGTTGCTATAGGTTGCATGGTAGTGGCTTATTTCCCACGATACATCAATATGCCCGTAAAGATTAAAAATATCCGTCAGGTGAAACTTGCCATTACTAGTATCCGAGTGGCGGGTATCACCCTATTGCTGATGACACTGACTATAGCCTATACCATGTTGGGGATGAGTTCGCCTCATGCATTCCTCATTTTGGCAGGCGTAGGACTGCTCCTTCTTGAAATCATCGTCTTTACGATTCTTATCTACAAGGCAAAATGAAAAGACGAACTATACGATAGCAATCGGATGATCAGAAAAGAAATCGCGAAGTCCCTAGTAGGCTTCGCGATATTTGTTTTCGTCTTTGTCGTCGAGCATCGAGAGATATGATTGGTATCTGCTTTGAGCGATATAGTGGTCCTCAACCGCTTTCAGCACCGCACAGCCCGGTTCGTGGGTGTGGGTGCAATCTGAGAAACGGCATTGCTTGGAGAACTCAAAGATTTCCTTGAAATAGCTGGTCAATTCCTCTTTCTCCATATCAAACGTGCCGAATCCCTTGATGCCTGGCGTGTCAATGAGCCAACTGTTGCTAGAGGTGAGAGGAATCATCTCTGAGAATGTCGTGGTGTGCATGCCTGTCTGATGTGCCTCACTGATGTCTGCTACACGTTGGTTGGCATGAGGAATGAGGCGGTTGATGAGTGTCGACTTGCCCACACCACTGTTGCCACTGAGTAGTGTAATCTTGCCTTCAAGTAGCGGACGCAGTTCTTCTACACCTACTCCCGTTGTTGCAGAGATAGCCCTGCACTCATAGCCGATGGTTTCGTAGAGGTTGACCATCATCTGCTGATAGTGCAACTCGTCGTCGCTTAGCAGGTCTACCTTATTAAATATAAGGATAACGGGGACTCGATAGGCTTCGGCAGAAGCCAAAAAACGGTCGATGAAGGTCGTGCTGGTCTCTGGCTTGGCCACGGTGACGATGAGCAATGCCTGGTCGACGTTGGCAGCCAGAATGTGGCTCTGCTTAGAGAGGTTGATGCTCTTGCGGATGATGTAGTTCTTGCGGTCCTCTATCTCCGAAATCCAAGCTGTTGGCTGTTGGCTGTTGGCTGTTGGCAGAACGTTGACAGTGACACGGTCGCCAACGGCCACAGGATTCGTAGAGCGGATTCCCTTGATGCGGAAATTCCCCTTTACCTTACAATCAAGTAGCTGGTCATCGTCTGTCAGAACGGTGTACCAGCTACCAGTATTCTTAATGACAAGACCTTTTGCCATTTAGACAGTCATAATTTCTTTATTTTTCTCCTCCATCAGCTCGTCAAGTTTCTTGATGTATTTGTCGTGAAGCTTCTGTAGGTCGTTCTCTGCGTCCTTCTCGTTGTCTTCAGAGAGCCCATCTTTGATGGCCTTTTTCAGCTTCTCCTTGATGTCAGTACGAACATTGCGCACTTCAACCTTGGCCCTCTCGGCAATCTTGTTGCACTGTTTTACCAAGTCACGACGACGCTCTTCAGTGGGCTGAGGGATACCCAGACGGATAATCTCACCATTGTTCTCTGGTGTGATGCCTACGTCAGAGTCCATAATGGCTTTCTCGATGTCGCGAATCTGCTTACGATCCCATGGCTTGATGGCGATGGTACGTGCATCAGGTGTCGAGATGTTGGCAACTTGGTTCAGGGGAACCTTAGAACCATAGGATTCTACACGTACACCATCCAAAATGGCTACGTTGGCACGGCCTGCACGTACATGGCTCAGTTCCTCTTCCAGAAACATAGCAGCCATCTGCATGCGCTCTTCAGCCGATGATAATGTCTGTTTTACGTCAATCATATTTTTCTTATTTGTGTGATATCTGCCACAAAGATACGAACAAATTCCGAGTATGCAAGGCATTTTTCGAAAAAAGTCACAAAAAATTTTGTAAAATGCCATAAGTTTTATACCTTTGCCTACCTAAACCTATGATACTAATAGCCTAAGAATGTTTCAACAAACGAGTGAAATGTCAGTGTGGAGCCTCAATCATTACGTCTTTGGCGTAGTGGGTGTGCTTGTTTTGGCAATTCTGGTTGTTGTGTTTTACAATTGGAATTATTTGAAACGTGCCAAGGAGGCCAATACCCGCCAGAAGGAGCAGAATGCCCATCTGGCATTATTATTACAAGCAGGACGATTACGCATTTGGAAGTATTTCCCTGGTATCCGTCAATATCTGTACCTCTCTGAGGAAGGTACGATGGAACAGCGATATAATCCGATTGATTTCTCGCAGTTTTTTAATCGTGATGACTTCGACGTACTCTATTCTACCATTACTGCCATCTGTGAGGGTAAGAAGAATAGTGCTGTTGTCACCCTTGGCAGCAATGCCAAGGACGAGGCGTTCCTCCGCCACTACGAGGTGACGGTTTCTGTCGATCGCCGTGACAGCCAAGGACGTGTTGTCAGCGTTTTAGGCATTCAGCACGACGTCACTGAGGAATATCGTCGTATAGAGTCTGTTAACCAATTGTTGCTTCGCTATCATACTGTGTTTAGTACCTCGCTCATCGATATGTTGTATTATGATAAATATGGTGTACTGCGAGATATCAATGAACGTGCCTGTCAGTCCTTTGGCGTTACTGACCGCAACTTTGTACTCAATAATGAGTTCCTGCTGAAGAATAATCCGATCTTTGCTGATGTTGACATTGAGTCAATGGACAATACGCGCACTTCATCAATTGTTGATTTCAGTAAATACCAAGCAGAACACTACCACACAAAAGAGTTAGGCTTAACGGGTCTGATGTTCTATGATTCCACTGTCAATCCTATCAGAGATGATGATGGTAATTTGGAAGGTGTCTATATGGCAGGACGCGATATTACGGAAATGGTGGTGTCTTATCATCGACAAAAGGCTGGTGCAGAAAAGCTTCGCAAGATGACAGAAGAAATCCGTCAGTATATTTCCAATATCAACTATGCCCTACGTATCAGTGATATTCGTCTTGTCAACTATTACCCTAACTCATTTACTCTGGAAATGTCGGACAATGTCAGTCATACACAGATGAGGCTGTCGCAGTTGCGTTGCATCCGTTTGGCCACACCGCGTTTCCGCCGTACTGTCTCCAGTGTGTTGAACCGCATGGACCACCTGTCACCTTATAGTATTAATGTCAATATTGAGACAGAAATCCGTGATAAGAAAGGTCGTCAGATTTGGCTGCTGTTCAATATGGTGCCCATGCTTGATGCCGATGGCAAGGTAGTTCGCTATTATGGTTTGTGCCGTAACATGACGGACATGGTGGAAACGGAGAACCGTCTTGCAGTAGAGACTAAGAAGGCTCAGGAAACGGAATTGTTAAAACAGTCGTTCCTGTCGAACATGAGCTATGAGATTCGTACACCACTTAATAATATAGTAGGTTTTGCCGGGCTGTTCAATACTCCACACGATGAAGC
>ODAJ012088053.1_pt1 | contig 10457 bp, 7 predicted proteins | sample 1539241 | NCBI WGS metagenome assembly ODAJ01 (sample SAMN02144231, study PRJEB22623) | gut metagenome | biome: sheep rumen | host: Ovis aries | place: New Zealand
ACCGCCGCCAGTGAACCGGCCCGACCAAACGCAACATCCCCCGACCCAGCTCACGAAAAGCTGAATCGGGGGATGCCTGTATATATGCCGCTATAATGCGAAGCCGTTCATCTACGACTCCACATCTTCCATCTTACTTCTTACTTATCACATCTATTCAGCTCTTCCATCACCAATCCTACGGGCACTCCTTTCCCGTACCCAATGAACCCGCCAAATCCGAAGTCCATCAGATACCCAGCCATCCCAATATAGTTTGATGTATAGAGCCCTCTTCTCATTTTTGAATTATCATCTTGTCTTATATGCTGCCATATCATGGAAGCCCCTTGTTGTCCCATATGTTGCGATAATATAATATCGCAACTATCTATATTCATACTTGTTCTTAATCCTATTTATAGCAGTTATTTTAAAACTTCAATATTTTCAAAAAAGCGTCCCTTGCAGACCAACTTTACTTATCTGCTCCTGTTTTATTCCGAGTGTCTTTATAATCTCAGCATCATTGATTTCTGCAGGAACCGCAAAGGCGAGAAACTGTTCTGCCCTCGAACATGCCACATATAGAAGCCTCTGCTTTTCTGTCAATATACCGCCCCGTTTCCGTTTTAACTCCGAGAACGATATCTTCTGACCTGAACTGTTTTCAGAGAGAAAAACCAACACACCACCATAGGATGCCCCTTTCGATGAATGAATAGTCTCTACAGTGAAAGGTAGTTTCGCGCTGGCGTTTACACCGTAGTACGTGCTCACGGGCTCATTATTCAATTCAGCCTGATTATGACCTTGCTTTCTACTATAGGGCAGGAAGTTCACATCTGTCTTTAGGTTGAATGCATTTTTCAACACCTTCTGCGCTTCAGATGTCCACTTTGCAAAACCTTCACTCAGCGGAGGTAACGCTTCAAGAAATCTTATCATCGCAGCTCTTTCATGATAGTCATCCAGACCATCAGTCACGAACTTTTTCTTTTCCTCTATTTCAGTCCCCTTAAACATGAATTCTGCCTTTACCCTAAGCAGCTCTCTGATGGCATTAGGATAGTGTGATTCATCTTTCTGTAACAATGCCTTAATGAGCATATATGGGATTTTACTTTTCCAATATTCCATTTTTTCGGACTTCCCGAAGTATTTATGTAATGAATCTCTCCCCCGAGCCAGTATATGACAATTTTGAAGACCATGATTATTACACCTATCCACAAACTCTTTTAGAACTATGCTGATGTTCGTCTTGTCATATTTGAAAACCATCACAGGGATGTTCTTGTCTTCAGTCACCAATGAGACGATCTTCTCTTCGCCAGGGAGTCTTATCTTGCTATATATATCAATTACACGTTGTACCGATCGTCGGTTTTCTGTCAACGGTAGCACATACCATCCACTACCGGCTGCCATCATCTTTTGGAAATTCTCAGGATTGGCATTTCTCCATTCATAAATAGCTTGATACACATCGCCAACATACTCCATATTCTTTAGTCCATTTTTGCACAAAAAGTCGAAAAATAGAGTCTGTAGTTCCGAGGTATCTTGCGCTTCATCAACAATTATGTATGGAAATCGTTGTGCTATCGACTCTGCCACTATCGGGTGCTTATATAAAATCCAACAAGAAAGGAATGTAACATCTTGACTGTTCAGCACACCTTTCCCAACTCGATAACTCCACACCGCTTTAGCATATTCCTCCAACGCTGGTTTGCAAGGTTTGTTTTCATAAAGAAACTTTCCCTTGCCTCTATCAACTTTTTCTGGGTCATATTTCCAGAGCATCCCTTGGTGTACTGTGCTGAAATCTTTCGAAGCAAAGCCTCCCGGAAAATACATCTGATGTATAACATCATCGTCATTGACTATCACGGGTCTCTTTTTTAGCCCTGCAAGATAATAATATGGCAACAGAACATTTTGAGTTACAAAACTGTCTATAGTGGAGATAAGGTGTGGATGCTGTATATTGCGGCCACACATAATTTTGTATTTATCTTCCAGTTCCATACACGCCTTATTTGTAAATGAAAGACAAGCAATCCCTCTATGCCTACCATATAGGGCCTCGCTTTCCTCCATCAATGTATGCAGTTTATAGGCAACACTTGTTGTCTTGCCACTGCCAGGACAGGCTGTAAGTATTGTCTTACCCCGTGCATCAATATAAGCTTTACGCTGTTCCGTCAGGTCATATTGCATATATTAGGAGAATAAATGGGTGAAACCATCCTTAATATATATAGGTACTTCAAACTTCGGAGGATTATCATTGTCTTTCAATCTTTGTTCAAGATAATAAGCCAATTCCTGTGCGAAAGTTCCCTTGCTGGGAATACACTTCCACAGCACGATGGCTATACGTTGCTTCTCCTCATCAGTAAGATTCTTTCCTGCATACGTATCCAAATAGGCTTTCATCCGATCAAGGTTGTCTTTGCAATACGTCAGCATAAATTGATACAGGTCGCCTTCTATTGTCGTTTCCAACGTCTGCCCAACGTTCGCAAGGCATATCTCATACTCCAAGGTCTTAAAACTTGCACATATCTTTATATTCCTCTGACCATGTGCAACTGATAGCAAATTCGCAATCCTGCCTATCGGTTTTCCCTTATAGATATTATCTCTTAACTCTTCTATCTTATTATTATCAGAATCAATGGTTGCTAGAGTATAATCCTTCGATTTAGAAAACTCATCACCATCCGAGAATATGGCTACTTTATTGGGAAGTCTCTTATCTTTATTTGTAGAATTATACAGCAACAAGAACTGATAAAAAGCTGTACCGTTGGTGTTTACGACCTCAATTTGATTATCTGCCAAAGGTGTTTGATTAATCTTCGAGAAAGTGTCCATAAGCATCGCCTCTGTAACACCCTCTACGAAGAGACATCCCTTCGCAAACAATAATTGAGACCTTGTAACGTCAAGATACCTCTCCAGTTGTTTTTTCTGCTTTTCAATATCTGTATCAGTGTATTTCTTTCCTTTTGCAGCATCACATATAATATTTTCACTAGTTCTGTTGCTAAAGCACTCTCCAATATTGTATGCCTTGCCGTTCAACACAATCAGGTTCTCTAACGGAATTCTTGATGTCAGCGTTGGAGAATGTGAGGTAATAAAAAGCTGACTATTACTATTGTCATCAGCTGCTTTAAGAAAATTATACAAGTTCACCTGCAATTGTGGATGGAGGTGAGCTTCTGGCTCTTCTATAAGCAATGCATATATCGACTCTTTGTCCTTGTCATGAATTTCCTTAATGTCACTCAGCACTGTTGCAATGTAAATCAGGTTATTCAGTCCCAGACTATTTTGCCAAAGGCGCATTATCTCGGTTTTTGCTGTGTCAACAGGTATATGTGGTTTAATAACATTGACGATATAGTCAACTCGACTTCGTTCTATTTCCACATCAATGCCATACCCGCTACCAGGCATTATCCCTGCAAGATTGGTATTTATTCCTTGTTTCGTACTCTCTACTTCTTCTCTTTTTAATAGCTCAACATTTGCATTTCTGATAATGGACTTAATATCCTCTTCACTCCCCGCATCTTCAATTTTTCTCTTTATTACTCGACCCAGCAGATTTCCTCTTGTGCTCATCAAGTCCTTTGTACTATCTCTTAATGCTCCAAGATAATACGACTTGAATAATTGAAGTGAGTCATAGTCTAACTTATTAGCAGTGTCGGGATTTCCAGGTGTGCATCTGGTCTTTATCAGACCTTTATCATTTTCATATTCCAGTCTTACACGAGCCACCATCATAATTGGATTCCCCTCTGCTGACAGATAGCTGGCGTATGCCCCCTTCTGCTCTGGTGTCAAATCATCAAACTCGTAATCTATCGTAATCTTATTGGCTTTATTGACCGTTTCTACACCTGCGACATTGGTCACCTCCATATAGAAATCCTCTGGTTCAACAGAAAGGTACTCCTCCCTATTACCCATCGTATAGAACAAACGTATGGCATCAATGAGAGTTGACTTACAACACCCATTGCTACCAATAATCACATTAAGACTTTTATTGAAAGTAACAGTCAGGTCCTTTATACCTCGATAGTTTTGAATATGAATACTTTTCAGATACATATCTCATCAATTTCAGATTACATCAACCAGTTATTTCTACAATGTCAAGTTCGGTTTCCTACATATAATGCCCATTCTTCATAACGTCACCCTTTATTAACGCTCATCATCCTTACCATTCTGCGCTCTCTGTAAAAATTATACGATCCCATAGTTACACATTTTGTTTCTTTCAACCGCGCCAGCAATTCGTCATTTGAATTTGCTTCCTGTATAAGTAGCATCAATTGTTCCAAATCCAAGAACCAGCTATTGAAGAAAGAATTCGTTTTCGAATCACCGTTGGATCTCTCTTCGTTCAAGTATGGCATCCACTTCTGCATTTCTTTATTAAACTTCTTCACATCCTTTATGGTCTGCTTATCATCACCGTCATATTCTGCCGTCAACGGTTTATTGCACATTTCATCCATTATGCTCTTGATAAGTATTCTGTCTTGGAGTGGGCCAAAAGCGCCCAGACATACCGAGATGCACTCTGCCGTTCTATTCTGTTTCTCCACCCTTGTCACATTCCCGTTTCCATCATCCAAATCCACATACCCATCTTTAATCATAAGTTGCGAAGTCCTGAAACATTGAGCCTGAGAATCTATAAGGCTCCCCAGTAAATCCGCTACAATCTTGAAGAGATCACCGGATTTGGCTTTTCTGGTCAGGCTTTTCTTCTTCATCTCAAACAGCATTATACCCTCCGTGCCTTCAACCACAAGATCAGCTTCGCCATCAGCTGGAGGAACATAATCACCACAACAATGTGAGATGCCTTTTTCGTCAAGTTTCTCGTTGATATAATCCTCTATCAACTTTCCTACTTCCTTATCTATGTCTTTCTTCTTATCCTCTTTTTCTTGATTGCGTACAACCGTCATCAGAGCCTCAAACCATCCCCATGAACCTATTGTAGCAGGTAAGGCATATATCTTTCCATTTGCTTTAATCAGTGGTTTATTTGCGGCGTTCTCTTTTTCTTCATCCAGTGGTGTCCTGAATTCTTTGTTTAATACGTCATCACTTGTTGCCACATCATTTATCAATTGGTCAATTGCCTTGATTCCCAGCTCATTCAATTTGTCTTTTCTAAGCTCCACACATTTCAATGTATTAGCAGCAGAAAGAACATAATTCATTAAACGCTCATATTCATCAAATGTGTATTCGTTTTCCAACACTCTGCCAGAATCATGCATATACATGAGCACACGTTCACAGAACATTTTGCTAAACCATACAGAATGCTGTGTCAGCCCAAAGATACTTTCTTTATACACTAAATCTCTGAAAAACTCCACAGTGTCCCTGTCTCTATGAAACAAATCTTCCCACACGTTACCAAAGTTCTGAACAGGGAACTTTAAAAAACAAAAGTCCGTTGCCAGACTTAATGCATTTCCAAATGCCTTTGCAGCCTCGCTATAGCTTCCTCCATCAGCATTAATATTGGCCAAAGCTAGATTAACCAGATAATTATAAGGCCTTACAATAATGACATCTTTAGGATTAGGAATATTGCCATTCATATCCGTCAGGAATCTTCCTTCAGATTCCAGATATTCCATCTGCGATAACAGCATGTTAATAAACCTTCTTCCGCCACACTCTCGGATCCATTTGATTAAAGCATCATAGACTATATCATCATTTTCTATCACATAGTCACAATCCTCTATTTTTATTATTACTCCAAATTTCCTCAACTCCTTTGCAGCGGCTGCGCGCCTGTGCTCTCTATCATATTCTTTCAGCCAATCTGTTTGTGGCATGGGCATTTCCTCACTACAAGCAGCTATCACGTCTTGCCAACAAGGATCACTAAAATCCTTTATGGCGTTTTGATTCCAGCCAAGATGATTATGAATAATCTCTACTACATCTATATAGCGTTGGTTATCCACATCATCCAGTAGTTGCTCTCTCTGTAAGCCTTTACCAAGCCTCTGAAAATCCCTATACAGAATTATTTCATCACTGGCTGATGGAAGCAGTGCTTTGATACGCGCATCTACATACCCAACCTTTGTGGTCACGGGCTTCAACAATCCATTTAGAAACTTCTTAAAATCTGCTGTTGTCACCATCGTTTGTTACTTCTGTATTTTCTTAATCACACCCTTCAGATAATCTTCAATCAGTATATCTGCATAGGTCGTTATATTGTTACTTTTCTGTGCCAAGGCCTGCTCCAGATTCCTCACAAACGTCAATTCTGCCTCATATACATTTGGGTCTGCCACATACTCCAAGAAACGGCCGTTCAAAATATGATATAGAGCCATCACTTCATTAGGTTGTATATCATTCACTTTCTTAATAATATCCGTCACTGGTATATGAGTTAATATCGGATAACGCAGGAAATCCGGCGTTTTATTATCACCATATTGAATAGTCAGGCGATTAGCCAAGGCTGGCAGATCTTCGTTAAACTGGCGGCAAACCTCTTTTATATCTGCATCCAAATTGGTTGAAGTTATTTCATCCATCTTCTTACGTTCATACTCAATCACCCACCTACTTTCCTTGGGAATCTCAGTTTCTACGACATCCAGATTTAGCTTATCAAAAAGGTTTAACGTTTTTATGTTTTCATACATCTTATCAATTCCACTGACAATTTTTGAACGAATATCCTCCTGTGATAAAGGGGTAAGCGAAGAGAAATGCTGTAGATATGTAGCAGAATTAACGTATGCCAGATTATCACAGAATTGTCCTTCTTCCACATACTGCGCCAATTGTATCACAGCGCCCGCCATTTCTTCATTACTCATATTCCACTGCGAATGCATAAACTTCTGCAATAATGCGTATGCAGGGCTTATACTATTCCTATGCACTTGACTCTTATATCCTTCCCACACTGATTTCAGACCATCCGGATCCAACGAAACGCCTGCCGTAACAAAGTCAAAAACCTGTGGAGCTACTATAACAGGGAGGTTATGAGCTTTCACCAAATTCTCAAAGATATACGAAACACGATGGTATGCATATTCTCGTTGTTTTTCTGCCTTTTGCTTTTCTTCAGCCTCATTTTCCCCCGTTTCATCAAACAAACCTTCCATTTCCTGACTACCATCATCAAGTTTCCAGTCGATAGATGAAAGTTCAACATATAGAGCAAATTGCGACCTGTCTTTGTAGGTCAGACGGTCTTTTTTATACTCAATTGCAACACCTACTGTGCAAGCCCACAACGACATGAGAAAGCTATCAGTCAAATCTTTACTTTCATTATTCAGAAAGCCAACGCAATTCTCATAAATCTTACTGAAATGAGCCAAAGCGAATTTTAATATTCTGATATTATGCAGTTCAACCCGCAAACTTTTGTTTTCCTTATATGATGGGAAACTCGGGTCAATCACCTCAACTGGCTTTGGAGTCGTCATAAACTCAGTAAATGGTGAATGATAACCCTTCCCACATAATTCCTTAAAGATGGCTACCACATCTGGCTCATAAACCAAGGTTTTCTCTATCACTTTTTCTTTGAAAACAAGCTTCGCCTCACCCTTTTGCTGCATATAGGAGTTGTTGGCTATCACTACCACTTTATAGCCACGTTGTTCAACCAACCCGTTGATGGCGCCCAATAGTGTATGAACATCAATAGTATCAATCACACGCTCTATATCATCAAGAATGATAACGGTATTCTTTGTGGGAATAAGTTTATAGAGCAAGCCACAATTGTTACCCACCAATGTTTTCACGTCCACAAAACTTTCAAGCCATGAAATGGAAGAAACGAGCTGCGCTCCTTTGGCTACTGCCTTGCCAGCCTTTTCCTTTCCCCAACTAAACAGCCTCGAACTCTTTTCCTCCTTCTCCGTTCCTTCACCTTTGTCGCTCTCTGGCCGTTTGTAATTATCAGCTATTCGAAGTGGTATTTCATTAACCGACTCAATACCGAATAATGAAACCTTAACAGGATTCCATCCTTCCTGTTGCAAAGCGGGTATTACCACCCTTTCAATATGGTAAGTCTTTCCGCACCCCCATTCACCCGACACCATCAAAGCTCCGGTACTCTCCATTGAAAGATAGTTTCTTATGCCGTCTATCATTTATATATCCCTTTTCTTTAATCCTATTATTAGACCAACAATGGTTCTTCTTTATCTCTTAGAAAAAAGAAAAACCATCATATAATCGCCACCTCATACCTATGCATCCCAGCGTACTTCCTCAATGCGCCAATCAAATGCGCCCGTATGGGGTCTAATACGATTCCTTCACTCTTCACCGCTCTACCTAACTGAACCGCAAAAGGAAGTACAAACACCGCATCCACTGGCTGGTAAAGATGATGTATTTTCAATGGCTTGTCAAGCCAAATATCTTGCATATTAGGTCTTGACAACCCTGCTGAATTGTATCCGTAACCCTCCATGTCGATTTTTCCGTTCAGCCCTATAGCGAACTGCATCAGTCCTCCACCAAGCGAATGTCCACAAACTATCACCTTCTTCTGCTTGAATCCTTTTTTATGTGTCTTACTCAGCCAAACAGAATTCACCAATCCTGCCGCCTGTAAATAAACAGGATCCATCCTCCCAAAATACTGGCAAGCATTAGTCTTCCAGTTTTTGCAGCTGAATGGTTCCGTTCCTGAAAGTCCAACGATAATCGTATTGTCATTCCTATAACCCACAAAGCCATTCATATTGCCTTGCAGTTGGAAACGACCACTGATAGTCTCCCCTCCGTATTTATTGAAATGTATCGTATAAGGACTCAGTACATCAACAACAGAACCTTTTGTAGTATGATTTCCATAGGCCAAATCTGCGTATTTTAAATGATTGTAAAGTATATCCGCCTTTATGGATACCTGTGTAGCGTCCTTTTCCCAATCTATATGTGGCCTAATCGTATACGACCAAGCCCATCCTTTCAACGAACTCAGGAAACCGAAGGTACCACGATCTACAATTCCGTCATGAGGATTAAAGACCCTTTCCAGATATCTTATTCCGTCAGTATCCAACAGTGCAAACCCTCGCTCAAACAGATGACGACTTGTAACCTTTTTCTTATCCGTTCTCCGTTGAAATAGTTCTACCAGATGCCTAAGTTGCCTCATTCGCTGATGGATAAAAAGCAGACAGGCGAAACTATCTGGTCTATGCATTTCATTGAACCACTTTTGGACAAGTTCTGCCGCATCATAAATATCAACCTTGCCAGCCTGCAATAGTTTCAACCAATAGCCGTTTATCTGTCTATAAATACCTTGCGTTTGTGTGATATAATTCTCTACTTCTTGGTTCTGCCTGATTATCTCATCCCATTCGTCAGCGTTTTTTTCCAGAATCGTCATTACATCATTCTCTGTAATATTTTCAGGTACTTCCAGATTTATCGGTTCCACCAATGCAGAGAATGTCTGTTCCAGACCATCAAATGCCCCAAATACCTCGTCATACTCGATTCCTTCAAATAAAGTTTTCAGCATTTTCATAATCACATCTTACTTTATCCTTCTTCTAACATCTCAGACATACTGATTAACCCTCTTGTACCTCTCACTCAACTCCAACAACTCTTTGAACATCCCAAGCCTTGGTTCCTTCAGTTCACCTGCATTCATCAACTTCCGTTGCTGTTTCGTCCAATTAACAAGCTCTCTTTCCGCCCCAACATATTTAGACGGATTCCTATGGTTAGTCTCAATAAAGCGAACCACTTCTTTATATCTCGTCATCCACCTCTCCTCCTGCGTCATCTCACCTAACTATTTTGTTACATTTTCAAAACTATATCGCCATTCGGAAAAGCTTATTACCATTATTATTTATTTTGTAAAGGAATAAAATTTAATGAACATTTATGTCGCATTTTTACTATTTAAATGAAAAGGGAGATAAGAATCACTTGAAAAATCCATGTCGAAATAGTATAATATAAATATGAGCAACAGATTATTTCAAACAAATATTGCAAAATTAAAAACTAAATCGAAAAGTAGCGATATAATTTGCAGAACATAAAGATAAATATAAAAATTAAAAATAAGAAAAAGATGAAGAAGAAAGAACTATTCAGGCTGTTTTCAACAATCGTTGAAGTAATCAGCTTATTCGTCACCTTAGTAGGTTGGTTCATTTGATAACCAATCATCGCTTAGGTCTTCGGCATCCGCCGAACAGGGTTTGAATTACGCTTGCTCTTCGTAAGCCTTTAGGATGCTCTCAGACATATCCAAGTGTCAGGGAGCATCTTCTTTATCACCACTAATTGTCATCTCAGCCACCGTCCCCTCCGGCTTTCCGTAGAGCCTTTATCTCATTCTCCCCCTTCCTCCTCCCACATTTTCCACATGGGACACTCATCCA
>ODAJ012119831.1_pt1 | contig 10456 bp, 7 predicted proteins | sample 1539241 | NCBI WGS metagenome assembly ODAJ01 (sample SAMN02144231, study PRJEB22623) | gut metagenome | biome: sheep rumen | host: Ovis aries | place: New Zealand
ATGCTGTTTGTCAAGAACACCAAAAAGGCCTGCAGAGACACCCGTTAAAGACCGGTGTTTCCTGTCTTTTACGGTGTACCTGAGCACGTCAGAGAAAGTTCATCGCCATTTAAACAGTCGAATAATCGTCATATACACAGCCGTATGATCGTCATTTCCACAGCGACACCTGCGTCCATGAGCCCGCTCTTGTAGTCCTGGTCCGCCTGCAGGCACTGCTGCAGGGAACGGGTAAGGCGCCTTGCGTCCAGGGACCGGGTGATGGGCAGATAATTCTTCCTGATGATCCAGGGGGAAAGCCCTGCGCTCCTGGCAATTTCCGCCTCGGATACTCCGGCCTCCTGCAGCTCTTTGACCTGCACCAGACGGGAAAACTCCCTCTGCAGAAGGGTCAGTATGACCTGGGACGGCGTGCGCAGGCTGATGAGGTCCATATAGATGGCAAGCGCCTTGTCCTTCTGTCTGCGCGATACGGCGCCGATCATCTCGAAGATCCTGTCCTTGAGCCGGGGGCTGCAGACGGCAGCGATATCCTCCGCCGTCACGTGGTCCCGCCCCATACAGTAGGCGATGAGCTTGTCGGACTCGCTGACAATATTCATCATATCTTCGCCGACCGTGTTGAGAAAACGGTCCAGGGTCGGTCCGTCGATCATGAGACCGGCTTTTTTGAAGAGGCCGGCAGTCCACTGCCCCAGCATGCGGGGAGTGACATCCTCGCAGTTGAGCACAAAGCCGTTTTTCTGGATGGCCTTGTAGAGTTTTTTCCTCTTGTCGGGACTCTCCTCCACAAAGACCAGGGAAGCCGACTCCGGAATCTCCGGGATAAATGCCGCAAGCGCATCGGATTCCACACTGGCGTTTTTGGAAAAAAAGACAGAGTTTTCCAGCAGGATCACCCGCCTGTCGGCAAAAAAGGGCAGGGTCTGCGCCTCGTCGATGATCTCCCTGGCCGTCACATCCATACCTGTATAGACGGAGACATTCATCTGGTCCCCGTCCCCCAGAAGGGCGGCGCGGAGCCTGTCCCGGTTCTGCAGGCGCAGATAGGCCTGCTCACCGCAGATCAGATAGACCCGCCTGAAGATTCCCTCCTTCAGTTCTTTATTCAAAAGGCTCTGCTGCCCCGCAAAGTCTTCCTTCTTTGCCGCCGCCTTCTGTGCTGCCATGGACCGCCTCCGCTGCAGGCATACCTGCGAATACAAACATCTGTCAGGATTGTTTCCTGTTGCATTGTAACATGGAACTCCTCCGGAAACATCATAAAAAAGAGTCCCGCAGACGAGACTCTTTTTTATTCCGGTTTACTCCTCTTCCCCGACGTTTTTCTCACGTCTGCGGAAGAGTCCTTTTCTGTCCTTTTTTTCCGTCCTGTCCTTTTTCGATATGATCAGGTAATAGGACGGCATCATGAGCAGGCACAATATGGTGGAGGCCACCAGGCCGCCGATGATGACGAAGGCCATACTGGCCATCATCTTGTTGTCGGAGAACCATCCCAGAGGGACCATGGCAAGGATGGTGGTCAGGGTGGTCATCAGGATCGGGCGGAGACGGATCTTGCCCGCCTCGACGAGGGCGTCTTCAAGGGCCATGTGTTCCTTCTCCTGGTTGACCGTGTCGACCAGAAGGATACCGTTGTTGACGGCAATACCCATGAGCATGAGGAAGCCCATCATGGAAACCATGTTCATACTGCTGCCTGTCACGAACAGGAGCAGGAAGGAGCCGATCAGGGAGAAGGGGATGCAGGTCATGACCATGAGAGAGAAACGGGGGGATTCAAACTGCATGGCCATCACCAGGAAGACCAGGAAAATACCTGCCATGATCGAATTGAAGATGGCCGAGAGGTTTTCATCCCTTGTGTCCTCGATCAGGGAACTGGAGAAGGAGACGCCTGCGGGAAGCTCTGTATCCCTCTGCAGCTCCAGGATGGCGCGGCTGGCCTTCCTCTTTCCGCCCTCTGCGGGAGTGGCGGAGACCGTGTTCTGGATCTTGCCGTTGCTCTTCTGGATCATCTGCAGCTGCTGATCGTATTTCACTGTCGCGATATCTTTCAGGACGACCTGGTTGCCCATGGCGCCCGTGAGGGACTTGCTCATCAGCTTGTTGATGTCGTCGTAAGTGCCGTCGGCATAGTTGAGTGTGATGTCGTACTCACTGCCGTTGATCTCCATGTGGGCGGCATTGACGCCGTTCATGGTCTGATACAGATCCAGGGCAACCTGGGCGGGGGCCAGGCCGACTGCCGCGGCCTTTTTGGGATCTACGACAATGTGACCTGCAGTCTGCAGGGTCGCCGCGTCGGATTTGACGTGGATGATGCCGGGAACAGCCGCCATTGCCTCTTCCAGCTGTTCGCAGGCATCCGCCAGTGCGCCGATGTCCTCGCCCTCAATGACCAGATCGATGGTATCCGAGGAGTAGTTGCCGGACATGGCGCTGCTGGAGCCTCCCGAGGGAGAAACCGCAATGTCCGCGCCTGCCCTGCCCGAAAAGGCGGCCGTGTACTCATCGACGGCGGCCTCACTGCTTCTGGGGCAGTCGTCCACCGCATAGGCAGTGACAACAGCCTGACTTCCGGAGATACTCAGACTGTAATTCTCAAAATAGGGGTCGTCCTGCACCATCTGCTCGATCTGTGTCATCTCCTGATCCATGACTGCGAGCTGGGTGCCCGGCCTGAAATCGGCGGTGATGGTGATGCTTCCGTCGTAGTCCGCGGGGATCAGTTCAAATGTCAGCGTGGACGCAATGAAGAAAGACAGGACCAGAAGGGCGATACTCACCAGAAGCGTGGTCTTTTTTCTGAACAGAAGCTTCCTGAGAAGGCCGTCATATCCTCCGCGAATCCTGTCGAGAACCGCATTGACCGCGCTTGTCTTCTTCTCGCGGGGTTTAACCGTCACATACAGAAGAGGCACGATGCAGAGCGCGCTGATCAGAGAGGCGATCATGGCAATGACGATGATGACGCCCAGCTGGGAGAACATCTGACCTGCCAGGCCCTTGATCATGGTCATGGGCAGATAGACGACACAGGTCGTGATCGTGGAGGCCGTGATACTCATCATGACCGTCCCGGCGCCCCTCACAGCCGCCTCCTGAAGATCCGCTCCCTCTTTGGTTGCCCTGAAGCAGCTCTCAATGACAATGATGGAGTTGTCGACGATCATGCCGATCGCGATGACCAGGGCACCGGTGGTGATGATATTGAGGTCAAAACCCATGACAAACATCAGGACCAGGGTCGTGAAGACCGAGAGCGGCATGGAAGAGCCGACGATCAGGGATGCCCTGATGTCTCCGAAGAAAATAAACAGGATAAGCATGGCAAAGACCACGCCCAGGGCCAGGGTCTCGGCGACGGATTTGAGGGCGGAGACGATCTCCGCGCCGGAATCGTAGACAATGTCGTAGGTGACGCCTGCATCCTGCTTCTCAAGATTCTCGATGGCCCTGCGGACCCGCGATGCGACACGGACAGTCGAGGCGCTCTGCACCTTGGAGACCTGGATACTGACGTTTTCCGCGCCGTTGTAACGGCTCAGAGAGGTCTGGTCCTCCACCCCCATGCTGATATCCGCGACATCGTTCAGACTGATCTGGGCACCTGTCGCGGTCGTGATCGTCGTGTTCTCAAGATCGTGGAGAGAGAGGTAGTCCGCGCTGGTGCTCAGACTGATCTGCTGCGATCCCGCCTTGATACTGCCGGCCGGGACGTTGTAATCCGCGGCACCGACCTGCTGGGCGACGCCGGAAATATTGAGTCCGTACTGGCGCATCATGTCTTCATTGAGACACACGCGCACATAGTTGGAGCGCCCGCCGGTGACCTCGACACGGGCGACATTGCTGACGCCTTCCAGTGTGGGAACCACCGTCTCGTTGATGTAGGCCATCATGTCCGAAGACCCGTTGGATGTAGCCGAGACCATCATCGTCGGCACCTGATTGACATCCATCTCTATGATCGTCGGTTCCTGACAGTCTTCCGGCAGGCTGATCAGATCCAGCGCTGCGGACAGGGATGTATAGGCATCATTCATGTTCTGGTCGTAGTCATAGGTGAGACCGACCATGCAGTAGTTGTTGTAGGAATAGGATATGACACTGTCTACACCGCTGAGGGTCTCCGCAGAGTCCTCGATCTTGCTCGTCACCAGCTCGTCAATACTTGCGGGGCTGGCGCCGGGGTAAACGGTATAGACCAGGTACATGGGCAGATCAATATCCGGGATCAGCTCCATGTCAAAGCTTGGTATGGAAAAAATACCAAACACAAAGATTCCGAGGACGATCAGCGCCGTTGAAATCGGGCGCTTTAAGACCAGTTTCGTCAGGTTCATTGAAAAGATTTCCTTTCCGCAGCAATAATCCAGTCATCTGCTGTGCGCTTATCCGGCTGTCCCTCAGGTTGACAGGGGATCTGCCTGCTCTTCTGTCTCCGAACCGCTGCCGGAATGGATCACCTCGATCGCTGCGCCGTCCTTGAGGCCTGCTCCCCATGTGGTAATGACCTGATCCCCTTCGGAAAGGCCTTCCAGGATCACGATCATCTCGTTGTTGTAGGCACCTGCAGTGACATTTTTGCGGACGGCCTTATCGCTGCCGTCGCCCTTTTCGGCGACGAAAACATAGGCCTGGTCGTCGTCGTAGTAGACCGCGTCAAAGGGGATCATGATCTCGTTTTTGACAGAGTTTGTCACAAGTGTCAGACTCACGCTCGTGTTGGACAGAAGGCTCCTGTCCGTGACAGTCGTGATCTGTGCCTCGACCTTGAACAGGCCCTTCTGAGGGTCGACAGCAGTGCCTATGGACGAAATGCTGCCCTTGATCTTCTGTGAGGCATCTTCGAGCTGAATCTCATCGCCGATCTGAAGATAGTTGCGCACATCTTCGGGGACATAGAAGGACACCTCCATGGCCTCCTTGTCCGAAATAGTAAAGGCGGGATAGCCCTGGGCGGAAAGCTGATTCTCGGTGACGTTCACCGCCTCGACAATACCGGAGATAGGGGAGGTGACGGTATACAGATCCTTCTGGTAGCGGGCCGATTCAACGCCCGTCTCGGCCGCGCGGATCTGGGCATCATAGACCTCCGTTCCGCCGGCTGAGTTTGCGGCATCCTTTGTCGCGTCAATATTGTCCTCAAGGGCTTCGATCTGGGTGCTCAGCTGATCGATGGCGGACTCCAGCTGACCGGCCGACGAGGACGCTGTCTGGTAGGCGGAGGCAGCAGAGCTGCTTGCGGTCTGTGCCTGGTCGGCCTGTTCCTTGAGTGTGCTCAGACCGGCCTCGGACAGATATTCCACTGTAAGAGGTATATCGTTGAGCGACTGCAGCAGAAGGGCTGCAATCTGCTGTTTTTCCACGGGAACCTGATTTGCCGCGGCAGCTGCCTGTTCGGCTGCCTGCCTGGCGGCCTCTGCGGCAGCTTCCGCAGGGTCTGTTGTCTCAGGGGAAGAAGTCGATCCTTCACCGGGAAGCTCCCCCGCTTCCGGATAGGGCGGCGGGGTCATGGCGACAGCGGTAAGTCCCGCAGTAGTGGCACAGTCCGGGTTGGCTGCCAGAAATGTCTGGAACTGGATGTAGAGAGCATTGGCGCTCTGGTAGGCCTTATTTGCATAGGCATAGGCCTGTGCGGCCGCATTCATCCCTTCCTCGAGAGAGGGGAGGGAGGCCTGCAGCTGTTCAAGCTGCTGCTCGGACGATTCCTTCTGCGACTTGAGGGTCTTGAGCTGTCCCTCCATGGAAGTGACGGAGACATTCGCCTGCTTTTTTGCGGAATTGATCTGATCTTTGGCCGCATCCTTTCCGGCCTTTGCGGAGTTCACCGCATCCTGCGCACTCTGCAGCTGCAGGTCTGCAGCCTTGTCGTCAAAGCGGCACAGGACATCGCCGGCCTCCACATGGTCTCCGACCTTGACGCTGACCGATTTTACAGTGCCCGAGACCAGGGGCGTGACATCTACGGAATTGTGGGATCCTATGGTACCGATATAAGTTCCCGTGATCTCCAGATTTCCGCGGGATGCCTTCTGTGTCTCGACACGGGTAAGCTGAACACTGTTCTGCTGTGTCTTCTGTGTACTGCCGCTGCAGCCGGTAAAAGCTGCTGCCGTGACCAGTAACGCAATCATGGCGGCCGTTGCCCGCCTGCTAATCTTTCTCATATCCTGTCTCCTCTTCAGTTCCATAAGGAGTATTGCCTACCAGCTTGTCCAGCAGACGGATCAGCTCCTGTTTCTCTGCATCATCCAGATTTACAAACAGACTGTCTACCACCAGAGTGATCTGTGACAGCATGTACTCTGCGCGCCCGACTCCCTTTTCTGTCAGGAAGAGCATCTTGACCCTGCGGTCGCCCGCCCCGGTCCTTCTCTCCACATAACCGTCTTCCACAAGTCTGTTGATCATCTCGGACAGTGTTGACGGGCTCACTCTGATCTCATCCGCGATCTCCTTCTGCTTCATCCCTTCCTTCCTGCAAAGGAGAAAGGGCAGCACCGCATCCCGTTTGAGCACACCTGCGGAAGGGCAGTTTTTTTCCTCTCCGGCCTTCTTTGCGTCCGCACTGTCTGTCCCGGAGGCGGAATCCTGCGGCGGATCACCGCACGGAACCGCCGCAGTCCGCATCATCCGTTCCACATGCCTGAATCTGTCCAGAATCTCAAGATTTAAACTATTACTCATGAAAAATCCTTTTCTCTTTCAAAGTATAAATTAGAAATTCGTACCCGTATTGTTCGTCACCGAATATTATACAATAAAGGCAGGACATGTCAAGAAATCCGGCGGCGCAGACAAAAAAACCGCAGACAGGACAGGGGTCCCGTCTGCGGTATACTGAAAGTCCGTTATGATTCCCCGGAAAGTCCGGCATTATTCCTGCTCTTCGGAGAGACGGGGGCGGAACTCCGCCACCCTGAGCCCGGTCAGTCTCCCGATTTCGGAAGCGGAGAAATGATTGTCGTAATACTCGTTCATCCGCACTTTTTTGTCGTTCAGCATATAGTAATAGCCCTTCTGAAGCTTTCCCTTTGCATCGTTGTAGCCGCTCAGATCGTTGAAATCATAGGAAAACTCCAGCCTGCTTCCGTCCGCCCCGGTGACAGAGAAGTGCCATGCATTTCCCTGCGGGTCACGGCCCTCGATGCGGAGCAGTTCGTAGAGGGTGCCGAAGCTGATCCCTGCATATCTGGTGCTGCCGATCACGCCCTGAAAGCACTCCTCTTCGGAGGGAGCGGCCGAAAGGTTCTCCTCTCCGCCTTCTGTTTCCGATCCGTTTTCGGAGGGCCTGTAGATGCGGACCGTGTTCTGCGCGTGAACAAGAGCATCGATCTCCTCTTCACTGAACTCCTTCAGAGCATCCTCAAACCTGTAATCAAGGGCGCAGGCCAGAAAGTTGGTGCGCATCCGGGCCAGGTCCTCTTCGCCGATGCTGCCGATCTCTCCGGTCGTATCGCCCTCGTCGATCTCGTAGTCGACCGCTCCCCGGATCGGATTGTCGTACCGTGCGCAGTAGGAGACCTTCAGCCCGGGGAAACCGGCTTTCTCAAGTGCTGTCCGGACTGTAAGCAGATCCTGATAACACTTCTCCAGGCCTTCCAGATCCTGAAAGCTGCAGATCAGTTCCGCCTGCGCAAGTCCCGAAAAGTTCTCTGTCTTCAGGGAGAGCCGTGTTCCCTTGGGGATCTTGCCGTCCTTGAGCAGGGAGAGGAAGACAGCGCTGTCATAGTCATCCAGCAGCTTATTCTCAACCGCTTCCAGGGCCCAGTAATAGTCGTCGAGGACATGGAAAGTGATCCCGCTCTCCTCGTCCGTGACGGTCCACAGGTGATCCAGATAACCTTCCTCGTCCTCCAGGATCTCCTTATAGGTCTCCGAGACCGTCAGTTCCCTGTGGCCGGTGATCTTCCTGGCATAGGATCTGATATCATTGCGCGTGTATTTTTTCACACAGCCGCTCAGGAGCAGAGCGGAGGCGATCAGAATCAAGAGGACCCCGGCACTTATTGTCCGTTTCCTGCTGCTGCTCATATACCGAATCCTCCTTCCTCTGATATTTGAGATTTTCTGTCTGCAGATGCCCGGTCATCGGCGCGGTCATCAAGGACCGCAGCCCGCATGCTGTTTTGCCCCTTGACAGACATATCGTTACGGTCCGTATTCTGACGGGGATGCGGACTGTAACGATATGATAAGAATACTTCTGCAGTTCAATCAGCTGCTCTTGCGAAAGGCAGGCTGTCCGTCCGGACCGACGCTGCTGATATCGTATTTGATGCTGATTCGCTGGCGGCCCACGATAAAGCTCTTGTTGATCCTCTGCTGAACGATGCTGCAGTCCTCCCTGGTAGTATTGACCAGGAGGATCAGGCATTGTCCCTTTCCATAGGAGCAGAGTGTGTCACCGCGCCGCACACTGGTGCGCGCGCTCTCGATCAGGCGGTCGCTGAGCCTGTCCAGAACAGTCCCCTCCTTCATGGGATTGCCCTTGCCGTCCAGAATGGTGCAGAGCATCAGATAGGAGGAGGTTCCCATCCTGTCGAGCAGACGCCTGTTGGATCTGTAGATCCCCTGGAAAACAGGATAGATGCACAGAAAACCTCCGCTGGACTCACTGTCGTTTCCGTTGAGATCCTTCTGGATCTCTTCCAGAACCGAGTGCTGGTGGGTGATCCCCTTTCCGAGATGTTCAAACCACTCGACGATCTTGCCGGAGGGATGGATCCCCAGCTCATCCAGATAGTAATTGACGGTGTGTTCATAGAGGCGGATGGCATCATCGTACTTGCGCATCCTGACAAGGGCCTCCATGGTCAGGGACTCCCAGTCAGACAGGGGGGCAATGACGGAAGCATACTGGCCCAGTTCCTTCATGCGCTCATAGTCCCCGAGTTCGCGGAGGATCCTGCCCGCATTCTCGACGCATTCCGCGAAGATCTTCCCGTAGCGCATGGACTCCCGCACAGCCCAGACATTATTGGTCTGCATGGGCAGGAACTCACCGCCGTATTCATAGCTCGCCTTCAGATAGCTCTCCAGACGCTGCCGGGGATCTGTCTCCTCGGCGGCCTGCAGGTAGAGCTTCTCGAATTCATAGGCATCCTCTACCACTTCGATCTCATTGGTCCAGTAAAACGCGTCCTTTTCCGAGATGATGTAGTTTACCCTGGGAAGACCTGCCTTTTCCAGATATTTTTTTGCATTATAAATAACGCTGCGCAGGGAGTGATGCGCATTGTCGACCTCCCTGTCCCCGAAGAGGAGCTCCTCCAGGCGGTCGCGCGTCACACCCTTCTCGCGTGAATGGATCAGAATCTGCAGAAGCGCATTGTTCTGCGATATAGATGATTTTGAAGAACCTGCAATTGTTTTTCCGTTATAGCTCATGGAAAAACCGCCCAGCATTTTAACGTACAGAACGTCGCTGCGTTTCTCAGCCATAGCTGCCATGATCTTTTCTCCCGTATAAATACCTGTCGACTTCTCTTGATCCCCAATGCGGGGCCTTGATCTGCCATTCGCACGGCCATGACCTCATGCCCGTACTACTTCCAAGATGACCTATACTATTATAAACACATTTTTGGGGAAATAGAATTTAATTCGCGTCATTTAAATACCATTTCAGTCAAAAAACCCGTCAAAACGAAAATAAATATGTGTCAAAAGGAGAAAAATGCATAAAAAAGTCCCGATGCAGCTGCCGCTCTGCCCATCACTGGGCAGACTGAAGCGATGGTTCCTTTCTGCGGGCACCGAGCCCGTCGTAGGTGTTGAATTCCACGCTGTCCGCGACAACGGAGTGTTCATTGTCATAAATGACGAAATTGAGTCCGATGCGCTGAACTGCGTATTCCACGTTGTTGATCTTTACCGAGCAGGTCAGATATCTGCCTGCCCCGCCGCCGGCTCCGGAGAGACCGCCCTGGCTGATCACAGAATACTGGGCGCCGTCAGGCAGCGTGCCGGAACAGCTCAGCTCCTCCTCGCTGATCTCCTCCTGTTTCTTTTCTCCGGGGATCAGGATACCGTAATAGCTCCAGCGGTAATGACCCGGCAGCATGGTCTCAAGTCCCAGATCAGAGAGCTTGTCCTGCAGGTCTGAAGTGATCTCCCTGGTTGCGTCGTCGCGGACGGTCACAAAGATGCTGTACTGCCCGTTCTGCTTCAGAAGATCCAGATACTCATAGATATCCCATGTCCGCAGCGTCATATCTCCTGTGATGCGCCCGACCTCGTAGCGCCTGCCGGATTTTCCGTTGGCATATACATAGATGTTGCAGGATTTCATGTTGAGGCCCTTGCGGGTGTCATCCGCTTCCTCAGACTGCGCGCCCCGGGGGACGGCATCCTCGCTCTCCTCGGCATACTCTGCGCCGTCTTCCCGGATCTCCCTGTGCTCTTCTTCCGGAGCAGGAGCACTGTCCTGATCTTCTGCAGA
>ODAJ012177426.1_pt1 | contig 10455 bp, 8 predicted proteins | sample 1539241 | NCBI WGS metagenome assembly ODAJ01 (sample SAMN02144231, study PRJEB22623) | gut metagenome | biome: sheep rumen | host: Ovis aries | place: New Zealand
GATCGGGAATTCATCCCTGCTGTAGCGGATTGCAGGTTACAGGGCACCGCTGGCTCCCCAACTAGTGCAGCCTTGTCAAAAGCCACGACGTTACTATACTACAACTCCCTGGAAATTTCAATAAAATTTTTCTTTACTTTTTGAAAATGTGTGTTATAATACAAAAGCTGTCAGTTGAGGCAGGAATTGAATATGGGCTCGTAGCTCAGCTGGGAGAGCGCACGGTTCGCATCCGTGAGGTTCGAGGGTTCGATCCCCTTCGAGTCCACCAAAACGAAAAAGTCACCATTCGGTGGCTTTTTTGTTTTATCCGTTGGGGATCGAATCATGATCGCACATGCCAGTGGCATGTGCATGAACCAGCGCGCACGCTGGTGAATACCTATATCGGCGCAGCCGATGCAAGCGATCCCCTTCGAGTCCACCAAAGCAAAAAGTCACCATTCGGTGGCTTTTTTGTTTTGCTCGAAAGGGATCGAATCATACTTATGATTTAGCTGCATTTCGGAGAGAAGTTATTGCCGGCCTTCTTGATTTTGCGGCATTGTTGTATTATCATGTTCATTATCAAGAAAAGGGGGGTGTTACGTTTGAATACCCTGTTTGCGGAAACGCTGCGGAAGCTGAGAATCAAGAGAGGTCTTTCGCAGATTCAGCTTGGTAAGCAGATGTTTGTCAATCACTCCACCATCGCCCGCTGGGAAAGCGGAAGCCGTCTGCCCGATACCGCGACGATTCCGCGTCTGGCTCAGTGTCTCGGCGTGGATGCCAACACACTTTTCCAGCTTGCGGCAGAAAGTGACGAATCACCCAACATCATCATGGTAGATGACAGCAAGGTCATTCTCTCCGAAGGCCTGTCTGTGCTGGAGGAGGTCATGCCGCGCGCCACGATTACGGGTTTTATCTGGCCGCCGGAAGCGATCGAGTACGCAAAGGGAAACCGTGTGGCACTGGCAGTTCTGGATATTGAGCTGGGAAACAGCAGCGGTCTTGAGCTCTGCCGTAAGCTGCTTGAGATCAATCCCCGCACCAACATTGTGTTCCTGACCGCCTATCCTGACTACTCCCTTGAAGCATGGAGCACTGAGGCCTGCGGCTTTATGCTCAAGCCCATCACGGCGGAAGGCGTAAGACAGCAGCTGAAGAAGCTGCGCTATCCGTTCCTGACGGGAGGCGTGGACGCGTGAATCTATGGAGCGAGGTCTTCTACATTTTCATGGACGGCGCGGCACTGATTCTGTCAGGGCTGGGGCTGTGGTTCTCCACCATCATGCCCGGCGTGGACCGCTGGAGCAAGCGCTTCTTCCAGGCCTACTTCGGTGTTCTGATGCTGTGCTGCTTTACCGCCTTCCTCGAGGCAGGCCTCTATTTCAATGCTGTCACGGGTCTGCCCTACCGTCTCACGATGTCGCTGTCAACCATACTCATGTCGCTGCCGCTGATTATGCTGACGGCTTACCTGCTGCACTGCAGCGGGGAAGCCATCCATAAAAGTCCCCTTTTCCGTACTGTGCTTTGCCTGTGGGCAGTTACAAACATGCTGACGGCAGCCACTGTTTTTGAAGGCTTCTCCGAGTCTTACTACTCTATCTCTCCGGATATGCTGTTTCATCGTGGGAGCTTATATCCGCTGCTGATCCTGCCGCTGTTCATAACCATGGTGCTCAACCTGATCGGCACGGTCAAAAGGCGCGAAAAGCTGTCCCGCAAGGTATATATCAGCTTCCTTGCGGCCATCGTGCCGATGACAGCCACACTGTTAATCCATATGTTTGTCGATGTCTTTCCGCTCATTGACATCAGCCTTGCGCTGTCGGCGGTTTCCATGTACAGCCTCATTCTGTCCGATCAGATCGAGCGTAATCTGCGCTATCAGCAGGAGATTGCCAATCAGCGCGCCAGCATCATGGTCCTGCAGATGCGGCCCCATTTCATCTACAACACCATGACGAGCATTTACTGTCTCTGTAACCAGGACCCGCAGAAGGCCCGTCAGGTCGTGCTGGATTTCACCACCTACCTGCGCAAGAACTTCACCGCCATCGTTAGCGCGCAGCCCATCCCCTTCTCCGACGAGCTCGAACACGTCCGTGCCTACCTGGCCGTGGAGCAGGCCCAGTATGAGGACAGCCTTTTCGTCGACTATGACACGCCGCATACCTGGTTCCGCGTGCCGCCGCTGACCCTGCAGCCTATTGTGGAAAACGCCGTCAAGCACGGCAGGGACCCCTATGCCGGTCCGTTTCACATTTCCGTTCGGACACGCAAAACCGATTCCGCCAGTGAAATCACCGTCTCCGACAACGGTTCCGGCTATGATCCCGCTGACGACAGCGAACCGCATATCGCCCTCAAAAACATCCGCCAACGCCTGGAGATGATGTGCGGCGGTGCTCTCACGATCGCGCCCCGCGACGGCGGCGGTACCGTGGTGACGGTAACGATCCCGGACAGCGCCGCAAGATAAGGAACCCCCCGGCACCTGTGATCACTCACGTCTGATCACAGGCGCCGGGGGCAAATCTTATCCATGATGCCGTATGCCTTCACAAAAGCCCGATCACAATTCCGCTCAAGGCGGAGAGTGTGTAGCTGATGGCGACGACAGTAAGGTTCTCCCGCAGATCGCGGTTGGTGCGAAACAGGACCAGCATGCCGATGCCGGCGTTGGCAAGCAGCCCCGCGAACAGGCCGCCAAGGCCGATGATCCCGGAGATATAGGCCTTTGTCAGGATGACCGAGATCGAGCAGTTTGGGATCAGTCCCACCAGGGCCAGCAGCAGCGAACCGATGACGGGCCTTGCAAACACCGTACCGCGCAGGCGGTCGGGCTCAACGTTTGCAAGGATCAGGTTCAGCACGAAGGTCACCGCGATCAGCATGCCCGCGATCTTGGCCGTATGTACCAGCGCCGCATGCAGGGCGCTCCCCTCTTCCTCCTCACATTCGCAGTGTTCACGCTCGCAGAAGGAATGGATATTCTTGCGGGCAAAGAACCCCTTGAACAGGAAATCCGTCAGATAGCCCAGGGCGATGCCGAGACCCGCTTTTGCCGCCACAATACGCAGAATGTTCCCCATGCCGATCTGGCCCGCGGAGGAGAGCATGATGGGCAGCATTTCGTCAGAGGTTGCGAAAAACACCGCGAGCATGGTGCCCACGGTAATGGCGCCGGTTGAAAACAGCGTTGCCGCCGCGCCGGAGATGCCGCACTGCGGCACAACGCCGAGCAGGCCCCCGAACAAAGGGCCCGCCTTGCGGGAATAGGCGTGCAGGATGCTCTCATCCAGGCGCTTGCTGCGCTCAAGCAGCTCCATCAGATAATACGCGACAAACAGAATTGGGATGCTGAGGGCGCCGTCCTTCAGGGCATCCAGCGCGCAATCGAGAATCATATCAAGCAAAGGAATGTCTCCAGTCATACTTTATTTACAGCAGTGTTATCTTACCCGCTGTGCGCGTTGTTTGTCAAGGATAATTCCTTGTGATATAATCATGAAAAAAGCGGAGGTTATCCATATGAAAATCTGTGTTTTCGGCGCTTCGTCAGACCATATCGAGCCCGCCTATTTTGACGCGGCTTTTGAGCTCGGCGCGCTGCTTGCGCATGAAGGCCACCGGCTTGTCTTCGGCGGCGGGGCGGGCGGACTGATGGGGGCCTGCGCCCGGGGCGTTCTCAGCGAAGGCGGCAGGCCCATCGGCATTGCGCCGCGCTTTTTCGATGAGCCCGGCATCCTTATGAAAACGGAATGCGATTTTATTTTTACCGAAACGATGTCCGAACGCAAGACGTGCATGGAGGCGAAGGCCGACGCCTTCATCGCCCTGCCCGGAGGGATCGGGACCTATGAGGAGTTTTTCGAGGTCCTGACCTTAAAACAGCTCGGGCAACATCAAAAGCCCATGGCGCTGCTCAATACACTGGGCTTTTTTGATTCCTTCGACTCCCTGCTACGCCAGACGGCTGAATGGGGCTTTATGTCGGATACTGTTCTGGAGCTTTACGCCCTGTGCGCTTCCCCGGCGGACGCGCTCAGGCATGTGACAGCGCCGCTCGACACCCGCAGCGACGCTCCTTCCCTCTCCGATTACAGCAGGTAAAGGCCTGTGGGATGCTTTTTCCCGTGAGCATGCGGTTTTTTCTGTTCCCACTATTGAAATAACGCTGTTTTTTTGTTAATATAAGTTATTAATAAAAAAACGAAAAGCAGATATGGTTATGAAAAAGAAGGACTGGAACATCAATTTTACCAGGCCTGCCGCTGCGCGTTCGCTGATTGAGGCAGGCTTCACACCGCTTTTGAGTCAGGTGCTGGCCCTGCGCGGGATCGAAAATGCCGCACAGGCAAAGAAGCTTCTGTACGGCGGTAAGGAGACCCTGCACGATCCCCTGCTCATGCTCGGGATGGATGGGGCCAGGGCTCGGGTGCTGCAGGCAATCCAAAACCGGGAGACGGTCGCTGTCTTCGGTGACTATGATGTGGACGGCATCACCTCCACCTGCATCCTGACCGACTGGCTGCGCGGAAAGGGGCTCAACTGCTATTACTATATCCCCGACCGCAACGAGGAGGGCTACGGCCTCAACTGCGGCGCGCTCGACACGCTCAAGGCCAGGGGAGTGACCCTCGTCATCACCGTGGACTGCGGCATTACCGCCGTGGAAGAAGCCGCCTATGCGCGCGAAATCGGGGTGGACATGGTGATCACCGATCACCACGAATGCCGCAGCGACGCGCTTCCCGACGCAGTCGCGCTGGTGGACTGCAAGCGTGACGGGGACAGTTATCCCAACAAGAATCTTGCAGGGGTGGGTGTGGCACTCAAGCTGGTCTGCGCCTGTGAGGGCGGCAGCGACCTGGCCCTTGCCCGCTATGCCGACCTTGTCGCCATCGGCACCATTGCGGATGTTATGCCCTTGACCGATGAAAACCGCTATCTTGTGCGGCTGGGGCTTGAACAGATCGTCCGCTGCCCCCGCCCCGGCATTGCCGCCATGCTGCGGGAATCCTCCATTGACCCTGCGCGGCTGACCGCCTCCACCATCGGCTTCAGCCTGGCCCCGCGCCTCAATGCCGCCGGGCGGCTTGGCAAGGCATCCATCGCGGCAAAGCTCATCCTCTCAAGGGATGAAGCCACCGCCATTTCCCTCGCCCGCGAGCTTTGCGAATTAAACCGCAAGCGTCAGAGCATCGAAAACGAGATCTGGAAGGAGGCCAATGCCCAACTCCAGGGGGTCACACCGGACGGGCCCATCGTCCTTGCCAGCGAGAGCTGGAATCAGGGCGTGATCGGCATTGCGGCCTCGCGCCTTGCCGAGCAGTATTCCCTGCCCGCCATTATTGTCTGCTTAAACGGCGATGTGGGCAAGGGCTCCTGCCGCAGCTACGGCGGATTCAATCTCTTTGAAGCACTCTCCGCCTGCTCCGAGCATCTGATCGGCTTCGGCGGGCATGCGCTGGCTGCCGGCCTCAATGTGCGGCGGGAAAAGCTGGACGATTTTCGCGCTGCCCTGCGCGCATATTACATAGATAACAAGCCCGAACCGAAGCCGGAGGTGCAGTGCGATCTGCTTATCACCGATCCGGCGCTGCTGTCGCTTGACAATGTCCGCTCCCTTGACCTGCTGGAGCCTTACGGAAACGCAAACCCGAAGCCGCTGCTGTGCGTGAGTGCCGTGCGGCTCGAGGCCATGAGCGAGATCGGCGGCGGCAAGCATACGCGCTTTCGCATCCGCATGGGCACAGCGCATTTTGAATGTATCTTTTTCTCCCACAGCGCTTCCGACACCGGTGTGCGCGAGGGGGATCTGATCGATCTGGCGTTTACGCCGCAGATCAACGAATACCGCGGCAATGTATCCGTTCAGCTGGTCGCGGCTGCGGTACGGCCCCACGACCCCGGTGCGCTGTGCGATGTGATATTGCACGGTCAGCCCGGCTTTGAATGGGCTGCCGCCGCCTTCTGCCCCGAGCGCCCGGACTTTGTAAGGATCTGGCGCAGCATGCGGAACGACTATCGCGTTGGGGCGTCGACAGCCGCCGTACTCGGTCAATGCCCGCAGGATATGGAGCCGGAGCGCTTCTGTCTCTGTCTGATGACCTTCAGGGAGGCGGGACTGCTCTCGGCACCGGACGGCGGGATCTATACGGCCGGACAGCAGCAGATCTCCGGCAAGGCAGATCTTGAGTCGACCAAACTGATACGCACACTGCGAAGCTATAAGTAGGAGAACACAATGGACACGCAGGAAAACAAAAACAGTGTACAGGACCCCGACGTACTGTTTGAGGCGCTTGTCAAAAAAATCAAAGAGAACACCCACAGCATGGACCTGGGCCGTATCCGCGCCGCCTATGATATGGCGCGCATGGCCCATTCCGGACAGAAGCGCCGGGACGGCTCGCCCTATGTTACCCATTGCATTGCCGCCGCTGACATCAGCGTGGATATCGGCCTGGACGAAGACTCCGTCATCGCAGCCCTTCTGCATGACGTGATCGAGGATACCTCCCTCACCCATGAGGATATTGCCCGTCAGTTCGGGTCCGTCGTTGCGGACATTGTGGAGGGCGTCACAAAGCTGACGCGCGTGCAGTATACCAGCAAGGAGGACGAACAGGCGGAGAATCTGCGCAAAATGCTCCTTGCCATGGCTAAGGATATCCGCGTCATTCTCATCAAGATCGCCGACCGCCTGCACAACATGCGCACCATGGCCTGGCAGAGCCCGGAGAAGCAGAAGTCCAAATCCCTTGAGACCATGGAGATCTACGCCCCCATCGCCCACCGGCTGGGCATGCAGCGGGCCAAGTGGGAGCTGGAGGACCTGTCTCTCCAGTACCTTGACCCGGAGGGCTACAGGCAGATCACCGAATACCTGACCGAGCGCATGCCGGAACTCGAGCGCTTCATGGACAGTATGCAGAAGCGTATCCAGACGCGCCTGGAGGCCGAGGGCGTGCAGTCCACCATCTACTGCCGCATCAAGCACGTCTATTCCATCTACCGCAAGATGTATGCACAGAAGCTGGACATGGACGGCATTTACGATATCTGCGCCTTTCGCGTCATCGTCGACTCCATCCCCGACTGCTACAACGTCCTCGGCATCATCCACGACATGTTTAAACCCGTGCCCGGGCGCTTCAAGGATTATATTTCCACGCCCAAGCCCAACATGTACCAGAGCGTGCACACTACCGTCATCGGCTCTGAGGGCATCCCCTTTGAGGTGCAGATCCGCACCTGGGAGATGCACTACACCGCCGAGTACGGCGTTGCGGCACACTGGAAATACAAGATGGGCGCGAGCGCCAATACGGCTCTGCGCGCGGGCGACGAGAACACCTTTGCCTGGATTCGCAGGCTGCTGGAAAGCCAGCAGGAATCCGACGCTTCGGACTTTTTCCACAGTCTCAAGGTGGACATGTTCGCCGATGAGGTGTTTGTCTTCTCCCCCAAGGGCGATGTCATCAACCTCCCTGCCGGGGCCACGCCCATTGATTTTGCTTACTTCATCCACTCCGACATCGGCAACCATATGGTGGGCGCGAAAGTCAACGGCCGCATCGTCACCTATGACTATGTGCTGCAAAACGGTGACATTGTAGAGATCCGTACCTCCAAGAGCGCGCCCGGCCCCAGCCGTGACTGGCTCAGCACCGCCAAGAGCAACTCCGCCCGCACCAAGATCAAACAGTGGTTCAAGAAGGAGCGGCGCGAGGAAAACATCATCCGCGGCCGCGCCATGCTGGAAGACGAGCTCAGGCACAACGGGCTGACGCTTGACGATGTAAGCGACGAAGCCATTGCAGGCCCCATTCTCAAGCGCTTCTCCTTTACCTGTATGGACGACATGTACGCCGCCATCGGGTACGGCGGGCTCACGGCCACGCGGGCGGCAAACCGCCTGCGCGACGCCCTCAAATCGCAGGAGCCCAAGGGCAAGACCGCGCTGGACAAAGTGTCCGAGGCTGCCGAGCGCCGCGAGACCCATGCCCCCAAGAAAGAGGGCAAGGCCGTTCACGGTATCCTGGTGGAGGGGCTGTCCAACTGCCTGGTCAAATTCTCCCGCTGCTGCACACCTGTTCCCGGCGACGACATCATGGGCTTCATCACCCGCGGTCAGGGGGTATCCATCCATCGGCGGGACTGCGTCAACTGTCAGCAGCTTTTAAGTCAGCCCGAGAACGCGGGCCGCTGGGTCGAGGTCTCCTGGGCAGGCAAAATCACCGAGAGCTACCTGACCACCATCATGATCTCCGCCAAGGACAGAAACGGCATGGTCATGGACGTGGCGACCGTTTTGAACTCCGTAAACGCCAAGGTCCATTCCCTCAATGCCCGCACCACCGGGCTCAACTTCGGTGTTGTGACGGTGACGCTCGAGGTCAAGGACGCGACCGAACTCAAGTATATCACCAACCGGCTCTCCCAGATCCCAGGGGTCATGAACGTCAGCCGGAACGGAACCTGAAGGAGGAAGCCCATGCGCGCTGTTGTTACCCGTGTACGCTCCGCTTCCGTCACGATCGATGGTGAAACCGTCGGCCGGATCGGCACCGGCTTTCTCGTCCTGCTCGGTGTGCACGAGGAGGACACGGAAAAGGAAGCCCTCAAGATTGCGGATAAGCTCTGCGGCCTGCGCGTCTTTGAGGACGAGAACGGAAAGATGAACGTAAACCCTGCCGACGCCGGGGCGGAGATGCTGATCATCAGCCAGTTCACCCTTTTTGCCGACTGCAAGTCCCGTCGGCCCGGCTTCTCCAAGGCAGCCCGGCCCGAGACCGCGATCCCGCTTTATGAGCTGGTGATCCGCGAATGCCGTGCTCGCGGCTTTCATGTGGAGACCGGCGTCTTTGCCGCCGATATGCAGGTCGCCTCCGTAAATGACGGTCCTGTGACCATTCTTTTAGATACAAAGGAGCTGTAAGCCATGCTCATCAAAACCATCCCTGTCGGACAGCTGGAGACCAACTGCTACGTGGTCACGAATGAAAACACCCTCGAGTGTGTTGTGATCGACCCCGGCGACGAATCCAACACGATCCTGGACTATATGGAGTCCAACCGTCTTCAATGCCGCGCCGTAATGCTGACCCACGGGCACTATGACCACGTGGGCGCGGTGGACGCCATTGCGGAGGAGACCGGCGCCAGGGTCTTCATGAACGAGCGGGACGATGCGCGCCATCACGTGGACGGTCATTTCCCCTATACGCTAAAGGAAAACGGCAAGAGCTATGATGACGGCGATGTGATTGAGGCCGCGGGACTTTGCTTTGACGTGATCGGCACACCGGGCCACACCCCGGGCGGTGTGACGCTGCGGTGTGAGGATGCCCTTTTTACCGGTGACACACTCTTCAAAGGAAGCTGCGGCAGGACTGATCTTCCCGGCGGCGATATGGAGACGGAGCTCAAGTCCCTGCGCCGCATCTGCGAGCTCCCCGGGGACTACGAGGTCTATCCCGGGCACATGGATTCCAGCACCCTCGAGCGGGAGCGGGAGTTTAATTACTACTGCCGTGCCGCCATGCGCGCCTGAACGCACCGGTGACCAGAAGCTTCGTGACAAGCCCTTCATCAAATTCATGATGATCTCCCCATAACAAAAGCGCCCCGTCAAACGAGGCGCTTTTGCTATGCTTATTATCGTTTTTCAATCGCAGGGCATCAGGCCATCGGTTGGAAATCAAAACCGTGCGCCTTTGCGAAGGCTTCGGCCGTGCTGCCGGTTTTTCCGAGAATGATCAAAGAACTGACACCCGTGAAGGCATCGTCAGCGATGTTCTTTGTTGCAGCAGGGATGTAAACGGCACAGAGCTTCGGGCAGTTTGCGAAGGCATTGCTCTCGATCGCAGTCACATTTTCATCCAGCTTGACAGCCGCGGCCGCAATGCCGGCAAAAGCCTCTTCTTCGATTTTTGTCAGTCCCGTCGGTGTGGTAAATGTGGGCTTCACCCAACGCGCATAGAGCTTGGTATTTCCCTTGATCGGAGAATCAAAGCTGAATGCGTTGCTGAACTTGCTGTCAGTGTACCAGCCGCCGAACCAGTAATCGCCCTTTTGCGGGGTAGTGGGCTTTTCAGCCTTCTGATTCTTGACAACTTTCTGAGAATCGATTAACGTGCCGCCGTTTGTCTCAAAGGTGACGGTATAGCTCTCCCCATACACGGTAACCTCATTGCTCTCTTTACTTTGAGGGCTGTCATAGGTCCCGTCGCTCTTCAGGCAGCGCACCGCGTAGGTATAGCTTTTGCCCTTCTCAGCTGTCTTATCGACATAACTTGTCTCTGCGGTGTCGCCGAGGGTAATCCAGTCCGTGCCATCGACGCTCTTGCGGTATACGCGGTACATCTGCGCATAGTCGGATTCTTTCCATGTGACCACAACGGCGCCGTCCAGGTTTTCTTCTGCGGAAACGGATGTCGGAGGATCCAGCTCCGC
>ODAJ012185401.1_pt1 | contig 10449 bp, 8 predicted proteins | sample 1539241 | NCBI WGS metagenome assembly ODAJ01 (sample SAMN02144231, study PRJEB22623) | gut metagenome | biome: sheep rumen | host: Ovis aries | place: New Zealand
GGGTTTTTCTTTGGCGCGCCTGGCAGGATTCGAACCTGCGACCTACCGGTTCGTAGCCGGGCACTCTATCCACTGAGCTACAAGCGCATGCACGCTTTTGCGTACCTTGTTATTCTAACTGTTAATTCACAGATTGTCAATACCTAATTTTGACTTTTCGAAGATATACGATTTACTGCTTTGCTGTGCCGGCGAAATCGATGCCCCAGACGCGTACGACCCGATTCTTTTTTTGCTTCAGATTCTTTAAAAACGCATCCAGCGGCTGTGCGTACGGCTGCACATAATAGTTGTACAGCGTATACGCGTCATCTTTTCGCAGTCCCGCGACATAATGCGCGCCGAACCAGTACCAGTACAGCACGATCACGGCGTCATGGTTGGCATGCGCGCCGACATGCTTCGGATCGATTTCACAGACTTTGAACCCCTTCTGCTCCAGGATCCTGCGGATCGAGGAAGGTCGTGTGCCGAGCAGCCCGAAAAGATTCGTTTTGATCGCTTTGCGTGCTTCATAATACGGTTCGAAGCGCGTCGACGGGCGTGCGGCACGCTCGACGTTATAAAGCGCGATCATGCCGCAGCCGTTTTTCGCAACGGTCCCGAGACGTCCGTACCTGCGGTCGGCAAAGCGCGGATCGGTCTGCGTATTCAGAAGTCCGTAATCGTATGTCGGCTCCATATCGTCAGTTAAAGTCAACTCTGATCTCGTTGAATTTTCTGTTCAAACCGTAATTGACCGCCCACGGCGACGAGCCCCATCCGGTCGACGTCACGCCGAACGGCGTCGTGAAGTTTTTCACCTTCGTATAATTGAAGGATTTTGCGACTTCGATCGCCAGCGCCTGCGCCTCATCGAGCTTCTTCAGATAAGACTGACCGACGGTGTTGAGCGAGTTGCTGCTGCCGTTGCGCGCCTTTTTGGCTTCCTTGTCCGCCGCGTCATGCAGCTCTTCCAGTTCTCTCAGACAGGTTTTGTACGATTCGAACAGCTCACGCTGTTCCTTTGTATACTTACGGGTTTGCTCCGGCGTTGCCTTTGCATACAGGATCGCGCGGCTTGCGCGAACCGCACCCGCAGCACCTTCCGTGCCTTCGCCCGATTCGTCATCCGATCCCTGCGTGGGTTCTGCGGTCGGTTCCTTCGTGGGTTCTGCCGTCGGCTCCTTCGTGGGTTCCGCGGTCGGTTCCTTGGTCGGTTCCGCCGTCGGCTCCTTTGTGGGTTCTGCCGTCGGCTCCTTTGTGGGTTCTGCCGTCGGTTCTTTCGTCGGCTCCGCCGTCGGTGCTTTTGTCGGCTTCACGGTCGGCGTATTCGTAGGTTTGACCGTCGGCGTATTTGTGGGTTTGACCGTCGGCGTATTCGTCGGTTTATCGGTCGGTTTCGCCGTCGGTGTGTCGGTCGGTTTTTCGGTCGGGGTTTCTTCCGGCGTCGGCTCCGACGTAAACTCCGGCAGCTTATCGTCCTCGTCGATCAGCTCCTGCACATACTTGGTCAGCGGCTTCAGCAGATCCTGATAATGATCATACAGCATATCGCACCAACGGTAGCGTCCGTAGTTCAGCGTGTACTGAGTCCGCTTCTTTGCGCTGATACCGTAGACGTTCTTGATGACGTCCACGCGGTTGTTCTGATCGGTGAACAGGAAGTTCCATTGGAACAGCGACTGCGTGCTGCCGCTCATCGAGTACATACCGATGTTCTCCGCATTCAGGTTATATGCGAACGCCGCGAGCGCCGCCGTCTGCGCATACGTACAGTTGGTGAACAGATCGCCGTCGAATGTTTCGAGAATATCGGGGATCTGCGTGATCAGCTTATCCGCCTGCATCTGCCGGAACATTGCGACCAGCATGCGCTTCTGACGGTTGACACGGTTCGCATCGCCCTGCTCGTTTGCCGGAAGTCCGTTCACGCCCTTGCGCACGCGGCAGTAATCCAGAAAGCCCTGCCCGTCTACGTGCTGCAAGCCCTTTTCATAGGAACGTCCCTGGATCTTGAACGCGATGTCCATGTCGTATTCCAGACCGCCGCACAGGTCGACCAGTTCCTTCAGCGACGTCATGGTGACCGCATAATAATAGTTGATCTCAATGCCGCCGAGCATCCACTCCGCCGCATCGCAGACCTTTTCGAGTCCCTTCGGGTTGAAGGAACCGTCGTCGTTGTACAGACCGCCGCCGCAATTCAGCGAGGCGTTCAGCTTATAGATGCCCTTGACATCCGGAATATTTGCATACGTGTCGCGCGGAAGCGAGATCAGATCGGCGCGGTTCTCTTCGAAATTGACCGCGAGCACCATCATGACGTCCGAATGCCATTCCTTTTTCCCGTTCCACGTTTCGCGCTCGGTGGAATAGTCAACGCCGACAAGCAGCACGTTGACAATGTCCTTCATCATCGAGGTGTCGGCTTTTTCACAGAGCTCCACGTACGGGTCGATCGTGGGCGTCGGAGTCGGCGCATCCGTCGGATTCTCCGTTACTGCAGCGGACGGCGTTTCGCCGGGCAGCGGTGTGTTCTCCGGTACCGGCGTGATAAAACCGGCATCGGTCGCATTCGCGTCCGGTCCCACCGTTTTTCCTCCGCAGGAGCCGACGTTATGAAAATCCTCGCCCGTTCCACCGTTTAAAAAGGATGTGATCGGCGTCAACAGCAGCGCGATCACCACACCGAGTATGACGACCGCTCCCGCGATGCATGACAGTAACACGACCAGTTTTTTCTTTTCCATATCAAATGATCCTTTCGGTTCATATGTTTTCAATGTAAATTGTACTCCTCTTTCTTGTATTTTTCCACGAAAAAACGGATTCGTTACGAACAATTTACAAAAACAACGCATTTGTCGGTCAAAATCGCTCCGTCTTCCGATCCCGATGCGTGAAAACGGTGAAAAACGGAAAAAGGGCTTTTCTTTCCGCATAATTGTGTTATAATAAAGTGATTACGTATGGGGGTAATTCCATGATCATTGTGATCCCGGCATATGAACCGGATGAAAAACTGCTCGGCGTTCTGCGCGATTTTACCGAGCAAACCGAATATCCGATCGTCGTCGTGAACGACGGCAGCAGCGATGCATGCCGCACGGTTTTTGACGCGGTTTCCGGTTTCCCGCGCGTCACCCTGCTCGAGCACGAAAAGAATCGCGGCAAGGGTGCGGCGATGAAGACCGCTTTTTCCTATATCGCAGAGAACTATCCGCCGACGGAAGGCATCCTGACGGTGGACGCCGACGGACAGCATCTGATAAAGGACTGTCTCAAAGTGATCGAAGCGTTTTGCGAGCATCCCGACATGCTCGTCACCGGCTCGCGCCGCTTTCAGGGCAAGGTGCCGTTTCGCAGCCGCTTCGGCAACGGCATCACGCGCGGCGTGTTTCATCTGACGACCGGTCATCGCGTCTATGATACGCAAACCGGTCTGCGCGCGTTTTCCGCGGCACGTGTGGAAGAGATGAACGCGCTCGAAGGCGATCGCTATGAATACGAGATCCATCAGCTTTTGCATTGCTGCACGAAGAGCACCGGCGTTTATGAAGTGCCGATCGAAACGGTCTATATCGATGACAACAGTTCTTCGCACTTTGACACGCTTCGCGATTCCGCAAAGATCTATAAGGTGATCTTCCGGTTTCTGGGACCGACGTTTCTGAAGTTCATGTCGACGTCGCTCGTGAGCTTTCTGATCGACTTTCTCAGTTTCTGTCTGATCTTTTACGGAACGGTTGCGGCATTCGGCGGCTTCGGCATGGCTGCGCAGATGTTTTCTTTCAACCGTGCCGTGTCGTCAAAGTGGGCGGAACAATTGATCGAACTCAATCCGATCGTCTTTTTCGGAGGCGGCTCCGCGCTGCGCATGCTCTCGCTGGTGCTTGCACGCGTCATTTCCGGATTCTGCAATTATCTGCTGAACAGAAGATTCGTCTTTGACGGCGTGCGCAAGCAGCGCAATCTGCTGCGGTATGCGATCGTTGCCGTGTCCGTTCTGCTGCTGAACTGGCTGTTCATCGAGCTGTTCACGAATGCGGGCGTTCCGACGTGGCTGTCCAACATCCTCGCGCAGCTGATCTGCTATCCCCTGTCGTTCTTCCTGCAGAAAACCATCGTATTCCGCAAAAAGAGCGTCTGAATCCCGAACGAAGCTATGGCAAATCGACCCGAACAAAAGAATCAAACCGGCATCAGGGTGCTCCGCATCCTTGCCGCGCTGCTTTTGAACCTTGCCGCGGTCCTTTCCGCGGTCTATGTGCTGTATCATATTCTGGATCATTTTAACCCGCGTCTGCACTTTATCGAGCAGTCCGATCTTCCGATCGTACCGTCTCTTTCGGTGCTGATCCCGATCCTTTTCATCCTCTCCGTTCTTCTGTACGATCTGCTGTTCGCCGCCGGCGCGTTCCGCGGAAAGCGCTTTCATAAGGAGCGGTTCTGGCTGATCGTGCTGGTTGACGTGATCCTGTTTGTTGCGCTGTCGCTCGTGATCATCACGCACAGCTGCAATCTTCTGATGCGGCTGGGGCTGCAGACGGTCGATGAATCCGAGATCGTCGCGCAGCTGAAAACGCCGGAGCCGACCTTCGCGGCGTCGACCGATACGCCGGAGCCGACCGACGCGCCTGCCGTTTCGGAAGCGCAGACGCCGAATGCGGATGTGCCGGATGCGACGCCGGCCGTTGAGGAAACGCCTGCGCCGACCGACGAGCCGCGGGAAGACGCGATCCCGGGACTGCTCGGCAGCAAGTTTGCGGAAAAGTTTACCGAGCAGAAGCAGACGCAGGCATATGATCTTTCCAACGTCGTCGAAACGCTTGCGGACGGCACCGAGAAAGCGCTGATCTATACCTACTCGAGCAATCGCGCAGCGGTCGATATCTTCCGCTATAAACGCGGCAAGCTGGAATATCAGATCGCCGATATCTACATTCGCGACATTTCCTGCTTCAAGACCGCGTATCGGCTGAATCCGAAGGAAAACGTCAAGACGCAGAAGTATGCCGACGAGATCGGCGCGATCGTTTCGACAAACGGCGACAACTTCAACGCCGGCAAGATCGCGGACGGGCTCGTGATCCGCAATTCCGCGCAGCTGTTCCCGTCCGGCGGAAAGCCGCAGACGCGTTACACCTCCGATCTTTGCGTACTCTACTATGACGGTACGATGAAGGTATACGACTGCAAGGCGGATACGATCGATTACAATGAGATCCTGGAGAATTATCCGTATCAGGCGTTCTATTTCGGACCGAAGCTGCTGAACGACGACGGCACCGCAAAAACGAAATTTAATTCTTCGCTCGGGAACTACAATCCGCGCACCGTACTCGGTTATTATGAACCGGGGCATTACAATCTGCTCGTCGTGCTCGGAACGCGCGATCAGATCGATTACGGCGGGAGAAACCGCGGCAACGGCAAGTCGCCCGGTATGACGCTGGAAGATCTGTCGTCGCTCTGCGCTTCTCTCGGTTATACGATGGCTTACAATCTGGACGGCGGCGGCTCTTCGAGCATGGTATGGAACAAGACGGTATTCGGGCACAACGATCGCACACACGGCGATATTCTCGCCATCGTCGATCCCGACTGAGGAGGCAGCTATGAGAAAATCCACGCGCACCGCAACGCTGATCCTTGCGCATGCGGGGCTGATCGTCTCGATTCTGTTCCTGCTTTGCGCGCTTCTGAATGCGCTGTTCCCCGACTTCCCGCTGAAAGCGTATGCGAACTTTTTCCTGTTCGATTATTTCTATCTGATCATTCCGCTTCTGTGCATCGCGTCTGCGATCCTTCTTCAGATCTCGTCGACCAAGCCGAAACGGAAGAAGCAGAAATCCGGACAAAAGATCAAAGAATAAACTGAGGAGGCATTTATGAATCGATCGGATCTTGACTGCACCAATGCACTGCTTGACTTTCTGGAAGCAAGTCCCGTCAGCTTTGCGGCGGTAAAAGAGGTTGCGGCACGGCTCGAAGCGCAGGGTTTCGAACGTCTGTCGTTTCGCGACAGCTGGACGCTGAAAGAGGGCGGACGCTACTATGTAACGCGCAACGGCTCGTCGCTGATCGCGTTCTCGATGACCGCAGGTGCAAACGGCTTTATGATCGCGGCAAGCCACAGCGATTCGCCGAGCTTCAAGCTGAAAACCGAAAGCGAAGTCGTCGCATGCGACCGTTATCTGAAACTCAACACCGAGGGCTACGGCGGCATGATCATTTCAAGCTGGTTCGACCGTCCCCTGTCTCTTGCCGGACGCGCGATCGTCAAAAACGGCGCATCGTTTGAAACGAAAGTCGTGACCTTTGACCGCGATCTGTGCCTGATCCCGAACGTATGCATCCACTTCAACCGCGAGATCAACAACGGTTATAAGTACAACAAAGCCGTCGACACGCTCCCGTTGCTGTCGAATTCCAAGGAAACCGGCACGATCAAAGCGCTTGTTGCAGAGCGGCTCGGCGTCGAAGCGGACGCGATCGTATCGCTCGATCTCTTTGTGATCAACCGTGCGCGCGGCTCCGTGTTCGGCGCGGATGACGCGTTTTTCTGCGCACCGCGCATCGACGATCTGCAGTGTGCCTACACCACGCTGGAAGCATTTCTCGAGGCGAGCGCGCCGAAGGCGATCCCGGTATATGCGCTGTTTGATAACGAAGAAGTCGGCAGCGAAACGAAGCAGGGTGCTGCGTCTACGCTGCTCTCTGACGTTCTGACGCGCATCGCCGAAGCTGACGGACGTGCGCTTTCGGCGATGCTGCCCGCGTCGCTGATGCTTTCCTGCGACAACGGTCACGCCATGCATCCGAATCATCCGGAGCTTTCCGATGCAAAGAATGCGCCGCATCTCAACGAAGGCGTCGTGATCAAGCACAATGCGAATCAGCGATATGCGACCGATGCGCTGTCCGAAGCGCTGTTTGCGGAGATCTGCAGACGCGCAGACGTGCCGGTCCAGCATTTCTCGAATCGCAGCGACATCGCCGGCGGCGGCACACTCGGCAGCATCAGCAATACGCGCGTTTCTCTGAAGACCGTCGACATCGGACTGGCACAGCTTGCCATGCATTCCGCGGTCGAGACCGGCGGCGTGAAGGATACGGCATACATGATCCGCGCATGCAAAGCGTTCTTCGAAACGGCGCTTTGCCTCGACGACGAAGGTGCGATCGAACTGCAGTAACAGACATACGAAAAACGGATCGGAACGCTCCGATCCGTTTTTTATTTGCGTTTGAGATACGTTTTGATCGCCTGCAGCTTCCATTGCTTCGGCAGGATCCCGTACAGCTTCAGCAACGGGCTGCTGTTCAGCGTGTACAGAAACCGCGGTTGCTTTGCGTTCAGCACGCGAAGAAGCTTTTTTGCGACCGCCTCCGGCGGCACGCTTTTCGATTCGACCGCTCTTGTGACCCGCAAAAACCGCTCCGCCTGATCCGGGTAATGCGCGGTGTTCGCCGTAAACGACTCGATGCGTTCCACCGATCGATCCAGAAGCGGCGTTTCGACCGCGCCGGGACGAATCACCGATACGGCGACGTCGAGCAGCTGCAATTCCATCGCGAGCGAGAAAGCGTAATGCTCGAGCGTCCCCTTGGTGATCCCGTAAAGTCCCGTGAACGGCAGCGGATCGAGCGGCGCGAGCTCGCTTGTGATAAACACGATGCGTCCGTGCGCGTTGAGCATCGGGAAGAACGCTTTGACCGTTTCATATGCGCCGAATACGTTGATCGCAAAGATGCGGCGCATACGCGCTTCGTCGATCTCGATCAACGAATCGGTGTCGTAGATCCCCGCCATATAAGCGATCGCATCCAAATGTACGCCTTCCGACGCAAGCGCTGTCTTTGCCGATGCGAGCGATCCCGGATCCGTCGCGTCGTACGGGATCATGCGAACGCAGTCCGGCGCTTTGTGCTTTTTTGATCGAGCCCGATCACACTAAATCCGTTCTGCGTCAATATGCGAGCGCAGGCGGAACCCATTCCCCCGCCTGCGCCGATGAGCAATACTGTTTTCATTACTGTTTCGAAGCCCGAAGAAGCGCTTCCCATTCCTTTACGATCGAGCGATCGTCAAAATAGTTGATGCGCATCGCCTGACGCACGCGTGCGAGCGTTTCGTTCGTGCGCTCCACCGCCTTTTGCGTGCCTTCGTTCAGAATGTCGTATACTGCGCCGATATCGGCTTCCCACTTCGCGCGCGCCTCGCGGATCGGCGCAAGCTCGGATTCGAGCACGTTGATGAGAAACTTCTTGCACGTTCCGTCACCCAATCCGCCGCGCTGATAATGCGCTTTCATCTCATCGAGGTTCGCATAATCGGGCAAAAATGCCGCAAAATGCTCGTCGGTGCAGAACGCATCGAGGTACGTAAACACCACGTTGCCCTCGAGATGACCGGGGTCCTCGATACGCAGATGCTGCGGGTCGGTGAACATCTTGCCGTTGATCTGCTTTTTCACCGTCTTCGCATCGTCGGACAGATAGATGCAGTTGCCGAGCGACTTCGACATCTTCGCCTTGCCGTCGACGCCGGGCAGCCGACGCTGCGTTTCGTTTTCGGGAATCATCGCCTTCGGCAGAACAAGCGTATCGCCGTAGATCTTATTGAACTTTTCGACGATTTCCCTCGTCTGTTCGATCATCGGCAGCTGATCCTCGCCGACCGGAACCACGTTTGCGTTGAACGCCGTGATGTCCGCCGCCTGCGACACCGGATAGCTGAAAAAGCCCGCCGGGAGTCCTTCATCCGCAAAGCCGCGCATCTGGATCTCCGCCTTGACGGTGGGATTTCTCGAAAGACGTGCGGTCGTAACGAGGTTCATATAATAGAACGTCAGCGCATGCAGCGCCGGCAGTGCAGACTGCACGCAGATCGTCGACTTGTTCGGATCGATGCCGACCGACAGATAATCGAGCGCGACCTGGATCATATTGTCGCGGATCTTTGCGGGGTTATCCGCATTGTCCGTCAACGCCTGGTCGTCGGCGATCAGAATATTGATCTCGTCAAATTTGCCGGAATTCTGCAGTTCCACGCGGCGCTTCAAAGAGCCGACATAGTGACCGAGATGCAGCCGCCCGGTCGGACGGTCGCCGGTCAGAATGATGTTTTTTTCTGTGTTCATGTTGCCTCCGCTATTTGCCTATGCGGGTATGACGCCGCTTATTCGAGGAAGTCCTTGAGTTTCTTGCTTCTCGAGGGATGGCGAAGCTTTCTGAGCGCCTTTGCTTCGATCTGACGGATGCGCTCACGCGTGACGTTAAACTCCTTGCCGACCTCTTCAAGCGTTCTTGCCTTGCCGTCGTCGAGACCGTAACGCAAACGCAGGACCTTCGCTTCACGCGGGGTCAGCGTGTTCAGCACTTCAACCAGCTGTTCCTTCAGCAGAGCGACCGCCACGGCGTCCGCGGGTGCGGGAGCATCGTCGTCCGGAATGAAGTCGCCGAGATGGGAATCATCCTCTTCGCCGATCGGCGTTTCAAGGGAAACCGGCTCTTGTGCGATCTTCAGGATCTCGCGGACCTTGTCTTCGGAAATGCCCATTTCGTGTGCGATCTCATCGGGACGCGGGTCTCTGCCGAGTTCCTGCACGAGCTGGCGGTTGACACGGATCAGTTTGTTGATCGTTTCCACCATATGCACGGGGATACGGATCGTGCGCGCCTGATCGGCGATCGCACGCGTGATCGCCTGACGGATCCACCACGTTGCATACGTCGAGAACTTATAGCCCTTGCGGTAGTCAAACTTCTCGACCGCCTTGATGAGACCGAGGTTGCCTTCCTGGATCAGATCGAGGAACAGCATGCCGCGTCCGACATAGCGCTTTGCGATCGATACGACAAGACGAAGGTTTGCTTCCGCAAGCTGATGCTTCGCGTCGAGATCGCCGTCCGCCATGCGCTGTGCGATCCGGATCTCCTCCTCCGCGTTCAGCAGCGGGACCTTGCCGATTTCCTTGAGGTACATGCGCACCGGATCGTCGATGTTGATGCCCTCGGTGCTTGCGAGAACGGTCTCGATCTGCGCGATCTCTTCGTTGATGTCCTCCGGAACCTCGATCTCCTCGACGATATCGATATTCAGCTCTTCGAGTTCGCTGTAGATCTTGTCCATCTGGTCGGCGTCGATTCCGAGCTCGTTGAGCGTGTCCATGATCTCGGTATAGGTCAGAATGCCCTTCTGCTTGCCGGATTCCAGAAGTTCACGGATCTTCTGTTCCGCGTTCTGCGGCTTCTGCTCGAATTCGTTCTCTTCCTGATCGTTCTCTTCCGGTTCTTCGGACGCCTGCTCCGGCTCATCCTTCGGCTCTGCTGCTTCCTGCTTTTTTGCCTTGGACTTCGACGCTTTCTTCGGCTTCTCCTTCTGCACTTCTTCCGGCACTTCTTCCGGCTCCGGCTTTACGTCGACCGAAGCTTTCGACGTTTCGGTCGCGGCAGGTTCTT
>ODAJ014765459.1_pt1 | contig 10443 bp, 6 predicted proteins | sample 1539241 | NCBI WGS metagenome assembly ODAJ01 (sample SAMN02144231, study PRJEB22623) | gut metagenome | biome: sheep rumen | host: Ovis aries | place: New Zealand
ACGACTGAAAGAAAAAGTTAAGAAAAATTAAAACTTTTTCAAAAATCACAGATATTTGCAAAGAAGTTGCAAAGATCAACCTGATATACTAAAGTCACAATAAAAAAACAAAACCGAAAGGAGATACCAAAATGAAAACCACAAAAACCACAACCACCAACACACTAAACACAAACACAACAAATAATAAAACAAATTCAAAAGGAGTGAAAACAATGAAAAAAACAAGAAGATTCAAGACAAGATTGATCGCAGGCATTCTTTCCGCCATCACCGTATTTTCCGTAGGCACTATGGCTATCGGTTCCGCTTCCGCTTTTGCTATCCCCGGAATCGCTGAAACCGTACTCAGCACCACCTTCGGCTACGCGAAGGACGAAGTGATGAAGTTAGCCGGTCCCGAGCTCTCCAAGATGGGACTTTCTCCTATTTTGAACAAGGTTCTCGGACTCGAAGATGACGGACCCTCCAATCAGGACATTCTCGACAAGATCGACAAAAGTACCGAAGAGATCAAGGCAGAGATCAACAAGGTCATGGACGAGGTCAAGGAGCTTTCCACCCAGACTGCCAACTATCACACCCTCCAGATGAACCAACTGAAAGCTATCAACAGCAACATCGACACCAAGGATTTCAGAGTACAGGCTGACACCGTAGCGGCTGATTTCGCACACGCTCTCAAGCGTATCGACGAAAACAAGGCGAACATTACCTGCGACGGCAATGACAAGATCAACAACACCACCTACAAGGCTTACAAAGAAATCCTCGCAGATCCCAAGTGCAACGTCAGCTCCATGCAGGCAAACTTCGACGAAATGCTCCGCTTCCTCAAGGGACAGCGCACCTCCAACAACAATGAAAACGGCTATCGTCAGCTCACCAACTACCTGATGGACAGAGTGGTTGCGGCAGACCTCGGCGAACACAGCTACACCAAGACTCCTGACTACTACGGCGCAGTTGACAGCATCAACGCAGAAATTCGTATCATGGAAGAACAAGCCATGATGGATTACGCCATCATCAACGCACTCAACGCCATGCAGTTCCGCGTAAAGGAATACGAAATCGACAACGGCATCATCACCGTCAACGAGGACGAATCCCCCTATGCAAAGTTTGAAAACACCGCCACCAACCTGCACCAGAGCATGGTTGACATCGACAAGATTTTTAAGGCAGTGCTCAAAGAAAACGCTTCCATCCCGAGCAAATACGTTACCACCGAGCTCTATGTCATCGACGGCAATACCTCCGTGAAAAAGGGCTGCACCTCCTTTATCGACGCTTGGTCTCAGGGCATCGACAGCGGCAAAGACTTCAACATCAGAGTTCTCAAAAAAGGTCAGTACCTGGTCGCCGACGCCAAGAAGGGCTTCAAATTCGACGACAATGTAAAAGGCTTGAATGACAAGGGCGGCTTTGAAATCCCCGCAGGCAGAAAAGTATATATCAACATGTACTGCAAGAGCAACGGCTTCGACTGCTCCGCAAAGAAGGATCTGGATCTGTTCACCCTCCGCAACGGCGCAAGTCTTGAACTCCAGAGCGCGAAGCTTTGCGGCGACAACCGCAAGTTCGTGATACCGGACAACGCGAACAACACCACCCTGAAGACAAAATATGTGGAATTCAACGGCGCTTCCTACTACGGCACCGACGCCAATCCCTGTATCGAAATCTCCAAGAAAGCCAATAACACCAACATCAAACTTAACTGGACTGAATTCAACAGCGAATACTCCAGCCGTATCAAGAACGACGGCAAAAACACCAAGATCAACGAATGGTACGTAACCCGCTCCTGGGAAAAAGAGGTTCGCGGCGACGAATACTGGGGAACCTGATAGACGCAAAATCATAAATACCACATCAAACTAAATGATGATTCTCCTAAAAACCGCCCTGCCAATCGCAGGGCGGTTGAATTATTATCAAGCAAAGACTCACTCCGACAGTCGTCCGTAATCGTTCCATTCGCCGAACATCTCGCCGGCTTTTGTTTTCTCTATCAGGTGCGTGAGCGCCTTTTCATAGGCTGCGCGGTTGCGCGTTTTATAGAAGGCAACGTTGTAGGCACGAACGCGCTGATAAAGCGGCGGAAAGGCTTTGAACCGCGACCAGACTCTGGCTTTTTTCAACGCGGCTTCCACGTCCGGGTCAATGCGGAAACTTCTTGCCCCCATCGCCGGAAGAACGGCTCTGCCGGCGTCTGTCATCAAGCCCAGCCTTTCCAAACGGCGCACGCGCTCTTTGTTAAGCTCCGTCCACGGGCTGTTCTTCTTGCGCGGACTGAACCTCTGCATACGGATTCCGTTAACCGATTTTTGTATGCTGTCAATCCAGCCGAAGCACAGCGCTTCCTCAACCGCATCAATATAATAAAAGCTGTCCGGTTCAATAGGCCTGCCGCGCTTGACAGCTACCCAACATTCACTTTCTTCCGCCGCGTGAAGAGTCAACCATTCCCTAAATTGTTCACGGCAGCTAACTGTCAAAATATTGCGTTCCGTCATCAAATATTTACTCCTTTATCGCATAAAATCCGCTTTGCATATATAAATGCCAGAACAGCTCAATAAATAAGTCTTCCGCTGTGCTCCCGGATGCGGCATGTAATGGGGTTGTAATATTCTTCATTCCTCATATTAATTCTCAACAAATCATATTTTTCTATATCGATATTCTAACACATATTTATTTATGGAACAACCTCTTTTGTTATTAATATATAATTCCATTCAAATCAACTGAAAAACGAAAGAACATGCAAGCAGAATACAAACCACACCTGCACGTCTGTTATTTTTTGAAATATGCTTAAATTATAGCAAATTATAAGATCATACTTAACCTAAGTTTTACAATTTATAGTATTCCCGCAGATATTTTATGGGAAACGGAATCACCGTATACTGCCCGTGACGAACAAAATCAACCGCCAACATAGAGAACAGGAAATCCGGCGTGATCAGTTTGGTTTCAGACGTCACACGGCGTATAGTACACGCGCGGCTGACGGTATCTTTTGCTCCGTTTTTTGAACCAACAAAGTAGTAAAAACTATTACCGTCCCACTTGTCGGGATAGTATTGAATCTTTTCGAGATTTTTCATTTCTGTACCGCTTGCCGCGCTTTTAAATTCAGAATAAATCCATAGACCGCATTCCTCGTGCAGCCAGCGGTTCAGGATAATATTATCATTGGATTTCATATTCATCATCTTGTGAATACTTCCTTTTGTCGGAATATCCTCATACTGCAGAATCTGCGTCTTCAGCGTAAGAGCAGCCGACTTTTGCGCTTCATGGGTCGCAATAAAGGTGTCGAGACAACTGAGCAATTTCTCTTTCGGGACAACGGCTTTTGGCTGGGTCTGACAGAGCGCATCATACAAGATGGAAGTATCCGGACGTGTGAATTCCTTTGTTTTTCCAATAGCGTAATAATTGCCCTCACCATCTTCAATGACACATTCGATTTCACTTCCCTGCCGGTATAAAGCTGCTGCAAGCCGCTCATACGCACTAATCAACTTTTCGTGTTTCTCGAATGCTACGACCTCTTTGCTGTTAAAGCAATCATAATCCAGACTGCCGTCGGGATTGACTTTAACCTGATAGTAAACATATTCCTTCTTATCGGAATCGTCCGGATCGCGCCGACGGACAGCAAATAAATATGGGTGACTTAATTGCAAGCTTTCCCAGTCAAATGCCGTCATTTTCCGCTGTTGATTGTCCGTTTTTATCAGCAGTTCTTCCATAATCTTTTGAAAACCGTGTTTGGCAATCTCTCCGGTTGTTTTTTTGACAAAGTCCTCCACCGTCACATGCTGGACAATATATCCGCTGACGTCGTCCTCGTGAGGGTCATGAAGCTCCTCGTGGTCTCCGTAATAGTTTCCGTTATGGATAATACGCAGATTCAGCATGCCCTTCTGCAAATTACCTATCTGCACCTCTACGTGATATTTTTCCCATAGCTTATGTACCAACTGCACAATAACATCTTTTGATAATTCACTGTCGACACAGTCAGAAATATTCAGGCTGTAATCTGCAAGAAGGCGCTTGATTTTGTCATCGCTGTTGCTACGCTTTTTAGGTTTCACAATCGTCGTTTCTCCCGGTAAAGCCGCATTTAGCGTCAGATAATTTCCGAGCTTTTCTTTGACGTCACGCAAAAACCGCTCCATGACGCCGAGTTTGCTTTTGCAAAATTCCTGAAAATCCCTATAGCGGATAAAATCCACTGTATTATGTTTTTTCAAATAGGAATGTTTGATATACAGTTCCCCACGGCAGTCATCCTCGCTCAGCCGTTTGCGGAAGGAACCGGTGTTTTCGTCAAACAAATAGTTGCCGTTTTTTGTCACTCTCATAAAAGTTGTGACAGAAAGCTGCAACAGCATATCGTAATCAAAATGAATGTTTAAAAACCAAATAAAATTCTTCCATCTCCACTCAGAACAACGGTAGTACAATGCACCTGTAAGGTTGTTATAACAAAACGGTTGGTTTTTTGGTGATTTCAATGTGTCGATTAAGAGATTTAATAGAAGATATTTGTCTTTTTTAAACCACTTTTGCCTTTCCGATTCGTTCATCACATCTATCCGCATTACCTTAACATCGGGGTAATTTTCTTGAAGCATAGTGCGGAAAACACTCTCTTGTACCGTATGCTTGTCAAACAAGACAAGCGCTGTAGCTCCCCATAAATATTGCACTGCTCTTGCATGGAACTGTGCACGCGGAAGGTCGAGAATATTGGTCTTATATAGCTTTTTTGATTCCTTTGTTACCGCGTAAATGTCAAAATCTCGGTTGATGTTTTCATAGTCAAAAGTCACTTCAAACCTGTTTGTCAACACTGTCGTCTTCCTCCTTTATCCAATTCAAATTATTGCGTATGACTCTTCCGTTTTCGTCAATCAAGCCGGGAATTTCTACAATACGTCTGTCGTGATTCTCCCACGGCGTTTTTCCGCTATAGCCAAACAAATTGATAATATATACACGCTTACCGCCGATAGCGTCAAGCTTGCGGCTGATTTTTTCCAACTGGCTTTGTCGGTCGCTCTGAAAGGTCAATTTCCAATTTTTAAAATCAACATATACACCATCGCCCATCTCAAAGTCAAAAAACTCAAAGCGCTGAGCATCCTCAATCGGTCGCAGAATAATGCCTCTTTCCTGCCGCAGAATAAACGCGCCGCACACCTCGCCGAGTGCTCCCTTATAAATGTTATGGAACAGCACCGGACTAAGCAAATATTCCTGTTCCTCAAAGCTCAGCGCGTAACCCTTAGTTTGAAAATACTCCCTCATGCCACGATATCGCAGTGCTGCGGTTAAACCTGACTCCTGCTCATTCATACGGTAAACTGCTGCTTCTCCGGTATCGCTCATTCTTTTTGCGCGCGGGCTGTTGCGGAAGCCGATTTCATCATTGTTAAAATCAAGCGTGACGTTGGCATAATCCGAGTATTGCGAATACAGATAGCGGTTTCGTTTTCCTCCGCCGGTGATATATAGCTCCTTTACAACGGAATTGGCAGCACGAACCTCTGACGAGGCAGTGGGATAACGCAGAACGGTTTCTCTCAGATTTCGCCAAATCTCCATGCTGTGCTCTGTCCAACTTCTTGACAGCAGAGAAAGGATATTCTGCATACCGTTGCTGGAAATCCGTTCCGCATTATTGAGCAATCGTCTCTCTTCGTCTGCTTCTTCGACAGATAGCTTGCAGCATAGCTGTGCAAGCGCTTCCATCTCTGGCGGCGTCACACGGCGCAGAATTTCATAGGGACTGATTTTATCCAGCAGATTCTTCTCGGCATAAATAAAAATCTCCGGACTTTTGAGAAAGGTGCGGCACATTCTACCGATTGCCTGAATCACATATTTGGTCGCCTGCATTTTCACGCTGTCTGTCTTATACAATAAATTACGGCTTTCGTGCTCTCCCAAATAAGCGCGAAATGCAAGGCGCATCATTTCATCCTTATCGGAAAAACTCAGTTCTCCGTTGTTGTACAGCTCTTCAACCTGAAAAAGCATTTCCATTAGCCCTGTTCCCGTCATGGGTTGTTCACTGTAGGTGTTGGTAGTAAGATTGGTGGCGTCTCCAAGATAAAGCGCGTCGATATCCTTGGTCAAAAACCGCTTATCTGACGGATCGACACATTCTCTGAGGCAAATATAATCATGCGGATCTTCGACTGCGTACTGCAAGTTTTGTCCGGCGCCGAGGGTGCTGTAGGACGACATAATAAACAGCTTTTCACCACTTTTAAGCCGCTCCGTTAACCTTTTCTTCTGCCCGTCAAAATCCTCGCCGGTGAGAATCACCAAATGCTCTTTTTTATCCTCACAACCGCATAATACCGTCGCATACTTCATCAACTTTTTTATTAAGCCGATATCAAAATCAGAATTTTGATGTTTCGGAAGTGCCATGCCGAGATAAAGCATAGACTGAATTGTGCTGTGCTTCCAAAACTCTGTCATCGCGCGGAAAACATTGCAGTAACGTACGCTTTGGTATCGGGCTACCGATTGATTGGTAATCAGGTTGACGCAGATATCGGCAATTTCCGATTCACCGGTAATCATTCGGCAAATCTCGCACAGCTCCTTACCGTCATAATCAGCGCTGATAATTTCGGATCGAATGGAAATCCTTCCGTCACGGTATGGCCGGCTGTTTTCTTCCGCTTCTTTACGGATACGCTCCTTTACCTCCTGCGGAGTCGCATGGAACATTTTGCCGAGCATTTCTTCTACATAGTGTAGGTGATAATTACCTACTACCGTCGGGATCTCCGCAGTCGCGGAAATACCAATGACCTGACTCTGTTTTGCCAAATAAATAAGCAGCTTTTCCGGCGTGTCATACACCTTGATAAAATTGACGGCAGTGCTGTCGTTATGGGAGTCGTTGTCCTCGAACTCATAGATTTCCATGCCGTCCTGATAAAAGGATACGTGCGGAATAATATCCTCGTCCTTTAACCAAATCAGCGGCTCGCACAGCTCTCCGAGTAGAAGGTTTCTCTGAGACGCAGATAATTCAAACTTGTCCATAATACTCGCAACTGCGTTCTCGAAGGACATGAGGTCTCTGCCGATGTCCCGGCTGTCGTTTTCCAAGCTGCGATAATGCCGCGCCCATTCAAAAAGAAACACCTTGAAATGCCGCAAAAAACGATTGATAGCACGAATCAGGCTGTAAATAACAATATCGTCCTTCTGCTTTCCGGCAAAATACTGCTTTGTGTTCTCAAATTGAATATCCACCACATTTTCTTTTTGATTGATATGCGCACGGATATATTTCGCGCCGCCCTGCAAAACCGTATGGAAGGAAGAATCCTTCAAGAGAAAATTTTGCCTTCGGTCAACCGTACTTTCAACGGTTTTGTAGCTGAGCCGAATGTGATATTTTTCTTCGATTTCATTCGCTTCCTGCATGAGATTTTTAAGCGTGTATTTCGACTTTTCATTTTTATCTATTTTTGCGCATGCGTCGTGCATTTTTCGTGACAAACTCTGCGTGCTGAGCATACGGTGAATCTGTCTGAATAAAATCAGAAAATCATTTTTCATACCTAAAGAACGTTGAATGATCTCTGATTTAACCGTCGCCTTTGTCGCGTCAAATTCATCAATAAAAACTATTGCGTTTTGCAAAAACGGCGCTCTGATAAACTCATAGCTTGGCTCTGTCAGAACAGAATTCTTTTTCAAAAACTTGTTTACGCTCATGAGCAATACTCGGTAATCATCCGTAAATACAGCCGGATATAACGCGCCGATCCAACGATAATCATCCTGATGACGAATCGCTTCCAGACGTTTGTTCTTGGACGGAAATGCTTTTCGTAAATGCTCGGTGATCATATTTCTGAAACCGCTTTCTGCTTCACTCACACGCTTCTCCAGCTCCGCAATATATTCTCTGTCCCCTGCTTCGTGAAGCACAGCCCGTTGATACCGTTGAACACGCCGCTGCAATCGCTGATAACTCTCTGTCTGAAACTGCTCAGGGATGGCGAGCGTCGGCAGCTTTTCAACCACCTCGTCAAAATTGGAACGGATACGGAGCACATTCTTGTCATAAAGCGTCTCACCTAACGCCAAGCGTAACTCCTCCTCAGGCAAATTTTTGTTCAGCGTCGTCAGAAAGATTATTTTTCTGTCGGAAGTGTGGTTACAAACCCACTCCGCAATCAGTTTTACGGATGTATATGTCTTGCCAAAACCTGTTGGCAGCTCACACAAATATAAACCGTTCTCATTCACACTCATGATCTCTCTTAAATATTGTTCCATTTATGATCCTCCATAAATATATTTTTATCACTTTATCAACTGTTACCGCTTACTTTTTATCTATACATCTTAATTATCTCAAATCTGCTGTCCAATAAAACGTACAATGCAATTCATTATTTATAATTGTACTGTCAAGATATAATAAAAAACGTGCAAACGGAACTGAACTTCCCTTTGCACGTCTGTTATTTTTTGAAATATGATTTGATACACGCCGAAACAAACTTTGCCATACCATCTCCGTGTTTGTCGATGTTGGTTTTAAAGCGCTCGTCGACTACATACATCTGACCGAGGCCTGCGAGGATTTCGTTTGTGCAGGTGTAGAAGTTGTCGGTAATGCACTGCTGTAATTTTTCAACCTGTATTTTTGCGAGTTCATCGTTTGGCGAAATACCGCTGCGGTTGAGTTCGGCAAATTTCTCAAACACCGCGTCGAGTAAAGCCGCCGACTTGCTGAAATCCGTGTCGCGCTGTTGGCTTTCTTTGTACGCGTCGGTATTGCCCCAACGTTGTTTTACTTCCTCCGCGTATTTATTTTTCAGGGCTTTGTAGTCGTTATTTGTTTTCATAAAACCTTCTCCTTTCTCCACGCTATCGATTGCCGCAATCAACTGCTCCAACCGTTCTTTTTTTGAGAGCAGCAGCTTCCGTTGACGTGACAGCGCCTGCTGTTTATCGTAGTCGGGTGAGGATAAAATCTCCGCAATCGTTTTCAGCGAAAAATCCAACTCGCGGTAAAATAAAATTTCCCGCATTCGCTCCAAAGATTCTTCGTCATAAAAACGGTATCCGTTTTGCGCGTCGACCTCGGATGGTTTCAGCAAACCGATTTCGTCGTAGTAATGAAGCGTGCGCACGCTCACGCCTGTCAACTCCGCGAATTCTTTAATCTGAATTTTCATTTTCCTCACCTCGGGTTCTATGATAACCTATGACGCAGCGTCAGAGTCAAGTGTTTTATGAAAATATTTTATAACAATTCTTCGGTGTTGACAAGTGCCGTCGGTTGCGTTATACTGAAACCAACCTATAAAGAGTGCGCGAGAGACAAGCTCGTTGACCGCACACCAACCTGCAATGTGTAAGGTGGTAATGCTTGAATGATGGGTAGCGTTGCGACCGCCGCCGGTGGCGGATAAAGGGAGCAAAAGCGCTGCGCAAAATAAGGAGTTGAAGGAGCAGTTTTAACTGCGACGCGCAACGACTATATTTTGCGAGGGTAATCCTTTGATTTACTACGCTCATCAGTCGATGGGCGTTTTTCTTATGTCCTCTTTATGGTAATAATTTTTTGGAGGATTGAAAATGAAAACAATCAAAAATCTTATTAACCCCGACAAAAAAGTCTATGTAAAAATGAACAACGCTGATGACTGCAAGCGGTTTTTCTCTCTTGCAGAAAAAGAAGGATTTTTATTCAGCGACGGAGTTAAGCCCACCGAAAAACATCCATCGGATTTGATTGCGGTGCTACCTGACAAAACGCTTTGCTATGTCGGCGCTTACGGAAAAATCGCTACGCAATCAGGCGCAGAAAATATTATCGTTTATGACTGCGAAAAACTGTTCGCAGATTGAACAACTGTAACTAAATAATCAAAAAAACTGTTCTGACACCGCGCTGGTTTATATCGGCGCGGTATGCTGTATTTATTCCTCAACAAAAACAAATAATCCCGAACAAATATTCTAATTTCTATTGACACAGCTTTCCGAATGTGTTAAAATATAGATAGAAAATTAAATATTTTATCTTTTACTTATTACATAGCTTGATAATTTATCTTCAAGCAACATTTTTTGAGTTTGACTCGCTTACTTTTTACATATCACAATCGCACCAAGGGAGAAGTGCGTGCGTTGTGAATTGTCAAGTAACGGGTCTTTTTTGTTGCCCGAAAGAAATGACAGGTAAATTTGGTTTACAAAACCTATGATGAACTTCCTTTGTTCATCGACGTGAAAACCGTCTCGAGCGTGCTCGGCATCTCGCGCTCGGGAGCGTATGAACTGATGCACGAAAAATCTTTTCCGACCTTGAAAATCGGCGCGCGAATGGTAGTGCCGAAGGAAAAATTTATCAAGTGGGTG
>ODAJ012174149.1_pt1 | contig 10442 bp, 12 predicted proteins | sample 1539241 | NCBI WGS metagenome assembly ODAJ01 (sample SAMN02144231, study PRJEB22623) | gut metagenome | biome: sheep rumen | host: Ovis aries | place: New Zealand
ATCTGCGTGGAGGAATACGATCTGCTGATTCCGGAGAGCGTCTGGAACACGGGCCTTGTCAAACAGTTGATCCGCACGCTCAAGAGCGACGCGTTCCGGGAGCGCATCGAGGCCATGGGCGGCTATACGCTGGATCGCCCGGGCGAGATCATTGACGTGTTCTGATGTGGGATTTTGATGTTGTCGTCATCGGCGGCGGTCTGCTGGGCTGCTTTGCGGCGCGGAATCTCTGCCGCCGGAAACTGCATATCGCGCTTTTGGAGGCGCGGGAGGATGTCTGTACTGGCATCTCCCGCGCCAACACGGCTATTGTCTATCCCGGCTATGACCACAAGCCCGGTACGCTGAAGGCGGAAATGACTGTGCGGGCCAACGCCGGTTTTGACGCGCTCTGCCGGGAACTGGACGTCCCCTTTTCCCGCTGCGGCTCCCTGATGGTGAGCTATGGTGAGAAAGCCGACACGGTGCTGAAAAAGAAGTATGAAAACGGCCTTTCCATGGGCGTGCCCGGGCTGAGGCTGCTTTCCGGCGAGGAGGCCCGAAAGATGGAGCCTGTTCTTGCGGAAGGCGTCACTTCCGCCCTGTACGCACCCACAGCCGGGACGGTCAACCCCTGGAAGCTGGGCATCGCCGCCCGTGAAAACGCAGCGGCAAACGGCGCGGAGCTCTGCCTCAATACTCGGGTGCTGGGCATCCGTAAGACGGCAGAGGGCTACCGGATCGAGACTGATCGAGAGACCTTCTCCTGCCGCGCCGTGGTCAATTGCGCGGGGCTCGCGGCAGACAGGGTACAGGAACTTCTGTTTCCTACCCCGGTACATATCGCCCCGGACGCGGCGGACTATCTGATCCTGGACAGGGCGGCGGAAAACAAACCGACCCGCATCATACAATATGAGCCGGAGGACAGCGGAAAGGGCTTCAATGCCGTCCCCACGGTGGAGGGGAGCCTCCTGCTGGGCCCTTCGGAGCGAGAGAACGAGACGGATTTTGCCGTGAGCGCGGCGGGGCTTTCCTTCGTACGGGAACGAGCCGGACGGGTTCTGCCCGGTCTCGACCTCAGCGACACCATCCGCTCCTTTGCCGCTGTCCGTCCGAACCCGCAGCGCTCCGACGGCAGCAGCATCGGCAGCTTTGTAATCGAGCATCCCGATCCGGGCTTTTGGAGCACGATCGGGATCAAGACGCCGGGGCTGACCTGCGCCGACGAGCTGGGCCGCTATGTGGCGGACAGGCTCGCCGCAGAGCTGGGCGCGGAAGAAAACCCGGCTTTTGACCCGCATCGCACGGGGATCCGCAGAGTCCGGGATCTGCCGCTTTCCCAGCGCGCGGCGCTGGTGCGGGAGAACCCCGACTATGGCGAGATCCTCTGTCATTGCGAAGACGTCTCAAAGGCGGAGATCCGCGAGGCGATCCGGCGCGGAGCCGTCAGCGTGGACGGCGTCAAGCGCCGCGTCGGCACCGGTATGGGGCACTGTCAGGGCAGCCGCTGCGAGCGTGCCGTCATGGAACTGCTGGCAAAGGAGTTGGGCATTCCCGTCACCGCCGTCCGAAAGGATGGACCGGGCTCGGAAATTCTGGAGGGCAGTCATGGAAAGGACTGAGCTGCTGATCATCGGCGCGGGGGCCGCGGGCATCTCCGCCGCCTGTGCCGCATGGGACGCCGGTTGCCGGGACGTGGTTCTGGCAGACCGCCTGCCCTATCCGGGCGGCATTCTCCCGCAATGCCTCCATGAGGGCTTCGGCCTGTCCGCCTTCGGAAAGGAGCTGACCGGCCCCGCCTATGCGGAGAGACTGGCGGAACGTCTGACACGCACAGGCGTGCGCTTTCTGCCGGAACGGGAAGTGCTGGCCGTGACAAAAGAAAAGACCGCTGTCCTGTCCGGCAGCGGCGGGTTGGAAGAGATCCGTTTTGAGAGGCTGATCCTGGCGACGGGAAGCCGGGAGCGTACAGTCGGCTCCCTCGCCCTTGCGGGGACGCGCCCGGCCGGTGTGTTTACGGCCGGGCAGGCGCAGGAAATGATCAATCTCCATCATTGGCAGCTGGGCGATCGCATCGTGATCCTGGGCAGCGGCGATCTGGGGATGATTCTGGCCCGGCGCTTCACCCTGGAGGGGAAGCAGGTGCTGGCTGTGCTGGAGCAGGAAGCGCATTTCGGCGGCCTGGCCAGAAATTATCACCGCTGCATCGAGGCGCATCACATCCCGATCCGCTATCGCTGCACGGTCCGGGAAATCCATGGTATGCCCCGCATCACGGGTGTGACGGTCGAGGATCTTGACAGCGGCGAACGGGAGCTTCTCTCCTGCGACACGCTTATCACCGCCGTCGGCCTCGTCCCGGAGCGGGAGCTGACCCACGGTCTGGAGGAAGCACCCTGGCTCTCCCTTGCCGGAAACTGCAGCAAGGTGCATGATCTTGCCGACTCCGCGGCCGCGGAAGGCGCGAAGATTGGCGGGCAGGTCGGGAAACAACTTGTGAAATGATTTCATATCGTTTCGCTTCATTTCGCACGATCTTTTCCGCCCCGCTTGCACCGTGAGAGCGCCCGCGTTAGAATACGCGCATTGAATACGCACAGAAAGGAGAAACCTGCACATGAAGCTCAGCGCAAGAAATCAGCTCAAGGGCACGATCGTGGAGATCCAGGACGGCGCTGTCAACGGCGTCGTCAAGATCGATCTCGGCGGCGGCAACGTCATCAGTTCTGTCATCACCATGTCCTCGATCCGCGAGCTCGGCCTCAAGGTCGGCGGCACGGCCTACGCGGTCATCAAGGCCAGCAACGTCATGATCGGCGTGGACGACTGATTTTACAAAACGGGAAAACGATAAAAGACACTGCGGCGGCTCGCAAGATGCGAACCGCCGCGGTGTCTTATCCGCCCAGGGTGAGGAAACGGATCATAAATTGCCGATGGAAGCGAGTGACAGCTTCCTCTTCCCCGAAAAAGGTCACAAGCGTGCGGGGAAAAGAATAGCTGCCGACTTTGCGCTCTTCCTGCGGCTGAAGACAGATCTCACACCCGTCGACGGCATAGCGCGCTTCCGCGATCTGCCGCGCCTCGTCAAGGCTCCGCAGATATGCTTCGATCCGCGTCATGGGCAGCGCCCAGTTTTCCTGAATCGTCATGTCAGCCTCCTGCCGTGGCGGGGAAAAAATACACCACGTCCCCGTCCCGCAGCCTTGTCCGCGGATTGACCCGGACGCCGTTGACCGCGGCCAGACAGCCGCACAGCGTTTTCTCCGTTACGGCGCAGTCCGGCTTTGCGGCGCGGATCTCCCTTACGATCAGCGGGTAAAGCGCCATCACGGTCTCCGCCTCCGCAGCCAATTCCTTCACGCCGGTCTCCAGGCGCAGCGTTCCGAACAGCTTGACCGTCACCATCAGCGGATCCCCAGCCGTTTGAGCTTCTTTTCCGAGGGCAGGCCGTTTTTCTCCCAGCCCCGGGCACGGTAATAGGTCTTCTTCATCTGCTCCAGCGGCACCCTTGTGTCGGGCCTCTTGGGATCCTGCGGGATATCCGTCAGGCGCTTGGGCAGCTTGTCGTTTTCCGCGCTGACGCCGAAGCGGGCGTTCACCGCTCGCTCCACGTTGTAGCTGCGCTCGCCGCAGCGGATGAATTTGCCGATGTTCATCTTCATGCCCGTGGTGTAGCTGAGCTCATAGGTATAGGGCAGCAGCGGCAGCTGGAAGCAGGCGATCTCCGGAAGCTTGTTCAGCACGCGCACGGCCGGACCCAGGTACGGGATCACGGCGTTGACGGTCTTTGCCAGCGCCCCGTTGGGGTTTTTCAGCAGGAAAGCGGGGAAGACGCCGTAGGAGGTGAAAAGGCACTGCCCGCCCATAGAGATGGCCTCCATCAGATCCTGCATGACCATGCACAGATCCGCCTTGCCCCGGGGCGTCTGGCCGTTGACGTCCAGACCCAGACCCTCCAGCACCACCAGATAGCCGCCGTTTAAGTGGCAGCCGCCCCGGTTGGCCACCGCGTAGCCCAGCCCCTGGCCCACGGCGCGCCGCGGCTCATAGGCGGCCAGCTCCATCCCCTTGGAGTGAATGGCAAACTCCTTGCCGCCGTACTTCTCGCTCAAGCGTTTGCTGCCCTCGGCAAGCTCATCCCCGATGCCGCGGCGATGGGCGATATCCTCAAAGACCTGAGACAGGCCTTCCGTCTGCCCGAAAGTGAGTCCTGTTTTCCACAGGCCCTTTTCGTTGGCCTCCATGGCCCAGGCCAGGGTCCCGGCCGTGGAGATGGTGTCCATCCCCAGCTCGTCCAGCTCATAATTCCAGCGACAGATCTGTTCCAGATCGGCGTTTTCAATATTGCCGCCCAGCAGGCCCAGCGTCTCCAGCTCCGGCCCCTTGACGGGTTTTCCGTCCACCGGCACGCGGCGTGAGCAGCGGATCGGGCAGGACAGACAGCCGTTGTTGGAAAGGTTCAGTTCCTCGGCTAGCGCCTCACCGCTGACTGCCTCGAAACCCTCAAACTGCCCCTTGGCATAGTTGCGGGTGGACAACAGGCCGTGCACCTGCATGGAACTGACAAGTCCGGCCGTACCCAGCTTGGGTAGCTGCTCGCCCGTCAGCGGATGGGAGCGGATCGCCTGCACCCATTTCTTATGGTGTGCAGCCGCCTTGTCCTTGTCGTAGACGCTGGGGATCGTGTCGCCCGCGGCGGTGATGGCCTTGAGATTTTTGCTGCCGAATACCGCGCCCATGCCGGCTCGGCCCGCCGCCCGCTCGCCGCTCATCACGGAGGCGTAGCGCACCAGGTTTTCCCCGGCGGGGCCGATGGCGACCATACCGCAGCGCACCGGCTTTCCATGAGCGGCGTCCAGCGTCCGCTGCAGCGCCTCCTGTGTCTCGGAGACTTTCAAGCCCCAAAGCCCGGCAGCGTCATGGAAACGAAATTCCCCGTTTTCGATTTCCACCCAGGTCGGCTGTTCGCATCTTCCACGGATGATCAGCGCGTCGAAGCCGGCTTTCTTCAGATAGTAGCCGAAGTTGCCGCCGCAGTTGGAGGAGGAGGTGATCCCCGTCAGCGGGGAGAGGGAGGAGATATCGAAGCGGTTGGACGATGGCGCCCCCGTGCCGGTCAGCGGTCCCGTGGCGATCACAATCAGATTTTCAGGATCGAAGGCCGTCTCTTTTCCGGTCAGATTATCATAAAGGATTTTGGAGGCCATGGCCTTGCCGCCGATATACTTCTCCCGGGCAAGGTCTGTCCAGACATAGTTTTCGGCCTTCCGTGCGCTCAGATCCAGCAGCGCCACCCTGCCCATATAGCCGCAATAGTTTGTCATCCGAATCCCTCCGGCGTGTATTATAATCCTGCCTCCATCTTAGTACAAAACAGCGGGATTGAAAAGCGGAAAATTCTATATGCAGTTTCGTGCGATTTCACATCGTTTGGTACAAAAGCTACTGAAATTTGATTGAAATGCCCGACAACAGATGCTACACTACAGACAAGTTGATACGCTTATTGGATAAGCGGTGGACGAGCCTCTTTCCGTGAGCAGGACCGGCACAGCAGCGCTGTGTCTGTTTTGTTCTGGAAAGGGGAATTTTTTTGTGTAGGAGGAAAACCAAAAATGAAAAAGATCGTATCCCTGCTCCTTGCGCTGGTCATGATTTTTGCGCTGGCCGCCTGCGGGCAGAGCGCGGCTCCCGCCCCTGCGGCCACCGAGGCTCCCGCTGCCGTGGAAGAACCTGCAGCAGAGTCTGCCCCGGTCGAAGAAGCTGCGCCTGCGGAAGAGCCCGCCCCCGAGGCTGACGCGCTGGTGGTCGACACCTGCATCCTCATGGAGGCGGACGACGCCATGATCAACAACTACAGCCTGCTGGCCGTGAATCCCGACGCTCCCTTTGTCGACGCCGACGGCAACGCGGTTGCGGACGTGGAACTCAACACCGTGGGCGCCGCGGCGCTGATCAACTGGCTGCTTTCCGAGGAAGGCCAGAACCTGGCTGCCAACTACGGATTTGAAGAGTACGGCGAATACCTGTTCTATCTCAAGGACGGCCGCCCCGTCTCCACCGCCGAGATTCCCGAGGCCACCGAGGAGACCAAGCACATCCGCCTTTCCACCACCACCTCCGTCAACGACTCCGGTCTGCTGGGCTACCTGCTGCCCATTTTCGAGGAGAAGTACGGCTACGAGGTGGAGGTCTACTCCGCCGGCACCGGCAAGTCCATCGCCAACGCCAAGATGGGCAACGCCGACCTGATCCTGGTCCACTCCAAGAAGCAGGAGGAGGCCTTCATTGCCGACGGCTTCTCTTATGTGATCGATGGCATGGAGACCGAGCGCCTGAACTGGATGTATAACTACTTTGTCCTCTGTGGCCCGTCCGCCGACCCCGCCGGCGTCAAGGATGCCGCTGACGTCAAGGCCGCCTTCAAGGCCATTGCCGACGGCAAGTACGCCTTCATCTCCCGCGGCGACGGCTCCGGCACCCACACCAAGGAGCTGAGCCTCTGGCCCGAGGAGCTGGGTATCACTGCCGAGGCCGAGAGCTTCAAGGACTATACCGACTGGTACGTCTCCGCCAACACCGGCATGGGCGCGTGCCTGGTCATGGCCGAGGAGATGGGCGCCTACATCCTCACCGACAAGGCCACCTTCCTCACCTTCGTCGCCAACGACGGCGTGATGGGTTGATTCCCCGCGCTTTATGAAGTAAAATAATAGCCGTGGAGTTTTCTCCACGGCTATTTTAGAAGGATTGTGTTTTATGGGCTCTTCTATCCGAAAAGCAATCGAGTTGATTCTCTCGGCTGATCCCGAACTTTTGAATATCCTCTCGACCACGGCGAAGGTGTGTCTGACCAGCTCGATCCTGGCCCTTGTCCTCGGCGTGCCCATCGGGATCCTGCTGGGGGCGGAGCGCTTTCCCGGGCGCAAGGTGCTGCTGGTGCTCAACCGCACGCTGATCGGCATGCCGCCGGTGGTCTGCGGTCTGCTGTTTTATATGCTTTTCTCCGGCGTCGGGCCCTTCCGGCATCTTCACTGGCTCTTCACGGTAAAGCTCATGATCCTGGCCCAGGTCGTGCTCATCACGCCGATCATCGTCGGCGTGATGGAGACCTTTGTGGCCGATACCGCGCCCGCACTGTGGGAGACCGCCAAGGGCCTGGGCTTTAATCGGCTGAAGGAATACGGGCTTCTCATGAACGAGTGCCTGTACTCCATTTTCTCGGCCTATCTGCTCTCCTTCGCCCGGGCCATCGCGGAAGTGGGCGCCGTGGCCATGGTGGGCGGCGCCATTGCCTGGAAGACCAACGTCATGACCACTGCTATCATGATGTACACCAACCGCGGCAGCTTCACCCTGGGCATCGCCCTGGGGCTCATCCTGCTGACGCTGTCGCTGCTGGTGAATATCGTGCTCAGCGTGATGCAGGGGAGGCTCAGCCGATGAAGACGACGGCCTTTACCAAAACCTACAACAAGCGGGTCGTGTTGAACCTTCCAGAGCTGGAACTCCCCAAAGGGCAGATCACTGCGGTCATCGGTCCAAACGGCAGTGGAAAATCCACTTTTGCGAAGATTCTCGCCGGAATCGAGTACGCCGACGATAAGCGTCCGCTCCTGGCCGGATCCTCGGTGGGCTATCTGCCGCAGAAAAGCTTCCCCTTCCGCATGAGCACCGAGAAAAACATCCTGCAAAACGGAAACGACCCCGCCCGCGCTTCGGCGCTGATGAAAGCCCTGGGCATCGAGGCTCTCGCCGGGCAGAGCGCGAAAAAGCTCTCCGGCGGCGAGATGGCCCGCATGGCCCTCTGCCGCATCCTGATGCGGCGCTATGCGCTGCTGATCCTGGACGAGCCGACCGCGGCCATGGATATGGAGTCCACCCTTGCCGCGGAGGAATGTATCCGAAGGTATTGCAATGAGACCGGCTGCGGCGTACTGCTCATCACCCACAGCATCTCCCAGGCCCGGCGTCTGGCCGATCAAATCGTCGTTTTGCATGAGGGCAAGCTTATTGAGCAGGGCGACGCGGAGTGCGTTCTTTCCTCCCCCCGGGAGGAGCAGACTCGGCGGTTTCTGGAATTTTTCGGCGTATAAGCAGCAAAGAGTACGAAGGAGTAATCGTGATGGCATTCGTCAAGAAAGCATATTACCGTGGGTTTCAAGCAGTCTTCAACGTCGGAGCGCGTTGCCTGTACTGGCGCCGCCCGATCCCGGTTTCCGGCGTCGGCAGCGTGCAGAAGATCCCGGAGCTGCTGGGAAAAGAGAAGGTCCAGAAGGTCATGGTCGTCACCGGCCCTACAGTGGGAAAGAAGTTGGCCCCGAAGATCCTGACGGAGCTGGACAAGGCCGGCATTGCCTACACCCTCTTTGCCGAGGTGGAGGCCAATCCCTCGGTGAACACGGTCAACAGGATCCAGAAGCTCTATCTGGACACCGGCTGCCAGGGCTTTATCGCCATCGGCGGCGGTTCCCCCATGGACGCGGCCAAGGCCGCTGCGGCCCGGGTCGTGCGGCCGAAGACCGAGGTGGGCAAAATGGCGGGCCTGCTGCGCGTCGGGAAGAAGATCCCGCCCTATATCGCCGTACCCACCACGGCCGGCACCGGCTCGGAGACCACCATCGCCGCCGTCATCACCGATACCGGGACCCATCACAAATACGCGCTGATGGATCTGCACCTGGTGCCGAAGTACGCGATCCTGGACCCGGAAATGACCCGCGAGCTGCCGCCAAAGATCACCGCCACCACCGGCATGGACGCGCTCACCCACGCGGTGGAGGCCTACGTCTGCTGGACCTACAACACCGCCGAGAGCATCCGTCTGGCGGAGGAGGCCGTGTGCGAGATCTTTCAATATCTGGAGCGGGCCTACAACGACGGAAATGATATGGAGGCACGCACCCAGATGCTGATCGCCTCCTTCAAGGCGGGCTTTGCCTTCACCCGCGCGGGCGTCGGCAACGTCCACGCCATCGCCCACACCCTGGGCGGCCTGTACAACACGCCTCATGGTCTGGCAAACGCGGTGATCCTTCCCATTGTCTTGGAGGATTACGGCGGGGCGGTGGAAGAAAAGCTTGCCCATCTGGCGGAGCTGACCGGCGTGAAGTTCACCGGCTCCGACGCGGAGAAGGCCCGCGCCTTTATCGGCGAGATCCGCGCCATGAACAAGCGCATGAACATTCCGACGGGCTTTGATTTCATCAAGGAAGAGGATATCCCCCAGATGATCACCTGGGCGCTGGCGGAGGCCAACCCCGTATACCCGGTGCCGGTGGTCTACGACCGCAAGCGCTGTGAAAAGGTCATACGCCGCATTATCGCCGAGGCGTAAAAGCAAACTTCCTGCATTTTTGCTTGAAAAGGGCTCTGTGTGGATCCCACACAGAGCCCGCTCGTATTCAGGACAACAAGATCGCAGCCCTGACTGAATACCACGCAATAGCTGTAGGAGGCCATCGCTGAATGGCTTTTCGCGGTATCCGATTGGAGTGATGTTAAGCACACTCCCGATCTGGCTGCGGAGAATCAGATTTCTCTTATCTGTCCATCTGTCAGTACGTCGATCATGATCTTTGCAGCTAATCGGAATGAGTAGATAAATGTCTCGCAATCGGTCAACACATTGACCTCCCGCTGGGCAGTCATGTAGTCCTCGAACATTTCCTTCTGCTTTTCGGTGAGCGTGTCTGTCAGAGCATCTCCAGCTTTCACAAGGTCATCCAGAGCTTTTGCGTATTGGCTGTTACGTTTGAAGCTACGCTCGCTGGGACGAACATCTCCCAGGTAAAGGTCTTCCAGAATTAGCATCTCAGCACCCCCTCAGCAGTAGACGAGCTCACTCAGTACGATTTCTTCCGCCCGGTTCCTGATGCTGTTCATGTGTCGCACCCATTCCATTTGATCAGAGGCTTTGAGCGCCTCGGTCACGCCTTCTTGCTTTGCCATCTGCCGGGTGAGAAGTTCCATGCGTTCCTCGCAGGCTTCGTCGATCTCGGCCAGGTGCTGAAACAGCTTTCCCTTCAGTAGCATATTGGAATATAAAACGGGCCGATGCTCCTTCAGGTAGCGTTTCCGCATCCGGCCATACTTGCCGATGGGCTGCTGTTCTTCTTCGGGTAGAACGAGGTTGGGGATGAGATAATCCCCGGATTTATGGTATTGGATGGTCATTTTTCTTCTCCTTTTTCATTGAAATATTGTTCCAGTCAAAAGAATTTTTGAGTTCCAGTCAGACTGTAAATTTGACTGGAATGAAGAAGAAACACAATGTTCTGACCATTAAAAATAGTTTTTAAAATGATTTGTTGTTCGTGCTTTCGTGAACTTTTTTACTATAAAAAGTCACGAGGCGCTCAATGGGGTTCAAGAGGCCGCTGGTTCAAATCCAGTCACTCGGACCAAATAAAGCAGATCGTCTTCTGACGGTCTGCTTTATTTCTTTCTTACGGCTT
>ODAJ012111905.1_pt1 | contig 10440 bp, 8 predicted proteins | sample 1539241 | NCBI WGS metagenome assembly ODAJ01 (sample SAMN02144231, study PRJEB22623) | gut metagenome | biome: sheep rumen | host: Ovis aries | place: New Zealand
CACGTCGCGGTTGTAGCGGATCGCCTTCGTCAGATCCGCGGGACCTCCCGGGATCAGCGCGAGGCGCCCCGCCTGCGTGTTGGAGTACATGCCGTCCTTCTTGTCGAGGAGCCCCTCCGCGACGCACGCGTCCGCAAGAAGCCTCGCTCCACGCTCGGAGACCCCCGTCTTCGCGACTATCCCCGCAAGGTCGCCCGCCTCCTCGACCGCCGTGAAGAGTCCGACGTCTATCGCCGCAAACAGCACGGCGCTCCCGTAGTATGCGCTCGCAAGGTCGACTATCGCCTGTATGGACTTAGGTTCGCTCATTTCTCTCTCCAGCGGTTATCTGACATCCTTGAACACATGCGACATCAGCCCGGTGCACCTGCCGCAGTGCGTGCAGTCGTTCGCCTGGCGGCACGAGCGGACCTCGGGCCAGAGCGGGGATGCGTCGAAGGACTTGTTGTCGAAGGACTTCGGAAACCTGTGCGCGGGGTCCATCAGGTCCGCGAGGTTCCCGTCGTAGCCGTACGTCGCATACGCGTCGAGGACCTTCACCGGATGCGGATGGCGACGCGTCGCAAGCTTCACGACCTCGACGTGCCGCTCGTAGAGCGGAAGGTCCTCGGGACGGATCCACGTCGCCCTGAGGAAGTCCTCGTAGCGTCCGCGTTCGTAGTTCGTCCTGCAGCGGAACACCGAGAAGTCGAACTTCTCGCCGACCTTGGACTGCGCGATGCGGTTGTGTCCGTGCATGTTGTCGTGGAACTGCTGGAACGGACACTGCCTGAGGCACCCCGAGTTCGCCTGCATCCCCAGGATCTTCCCGTTTTCCCTGGCCCAGGCGGAAAGCTTCGCGAGCCAGTCGAGGTCCCTGTGGTGCTCGCGCGACGCGTAGAAGGAGTCGAAGAGCTCCATGACCGGCTCGAATCCGAGCGTCCCGTGGATGCGGAAGTTGACGCTGAGGCGGATCTTCACGGACGGGAACCTGCGGCGCAGGATGGTCGCTATGAAAGGCGAGGTCGTCGTCACGATGTCCGGGAAGAGCCCTTCCGCGTCCATCTCCCTGAGCGTCCGCTCGACGAATTCCGCGAGCTCCGGCGAGATCGCGATGTCTCCGTAGCAGTTGCAGTTGAAGAGGGTGTCGAGGAGGATTCCGTTCTCCCGGCTCCACCTCAGGTCGGACATCATGCGCGCCCGGACCTCGGGCGTGAAGTCCGGGGCGGGGCGGCACGAGAGGACGCCCGGCCATGCGAAGAACACCTCTCGGAGTCTCCCGAGGTGCTTCGCGCACGCCGACTGGTAGTCGGCGTTCAGGAAGTGTCCTATTGCCAGAGTGCGGTTCATTGGTTGGGGTTTTCCTTAAGGCTATTCCGACTTGGCGACGGACGAGGGACGCCCGTGCGTCCCCATGACGGTCCCGCGGTTGAAGAAGAAGAGCTCCTTCGGATCGAACCCGGGCTTGTTGTGTATGTCGACGTGCGTCGCGAAGTCCGGCGCCTCCCGCCTGTCAGTCCACCACTCGTATCCGCACCAGGAGCCCTGCCTCGCCAGGAGGAGGCGGCTGGCGGCCGGCGGCTGGCGGCTGGTGTCCGGGGGCAGTTCGTAGTCGCCGGTTGAGAGGAGGAGCTTCATCGCCTCCTCGGACTTCTCTCCGTAGACGACGCAGTACTCGTGGTCGCACATCGCGAAGGCCGTGGACTGGTAGAAGTCCGGATAGCTCATTCCGCCCACGGTGCGCGTCCTGAAGAGATCGTGATTCCTGAACACCTGGTTCGGATGGACCGGCTCCTCCGTCACGGGCGCGATCTCGTAGTCGCCCGTCACCGAAAGTTCGCATCCGCGGTGCATGCAGATGTCCGCGAGCCGCTCGAGTTGCCTCCGGAACTCCTTGAGCGCCGCGATGTCCGCGGGACTGCCCGGACCATGCTTCTGCGCCGCATAGTCGAGCGTGGGCAGGTAGAGGTAGGCCTCGTCGAGATCGATGACGTTCGTCAGCTCCTCGAAGTAGGAAATGCACATGCGTCCCACCTTGGGCGACGCGAGCGGACCCCAGTAGCGCCAGAGCGGAAACCTCCCGCAGAGCTTCTCCAAGGACTTGGACATTCCCGTCGGCATGGTGTAGCAGCTCATGATCATCCCGCCGCCGTGCTTGTGGATCGGCGCGGGCGAGATGACGGCGTCCACGCTCTCGCCCAGGGACTGCTGGAAGAAGAACATTCCGAACTTCTCGCCCGCCGCGCGACGGTCCTCCCAGACGCGCTTCCCTTTCACAAGGCGCGAGCTCTGCTCCCAGAAGAGCGGCTTCCTCAAGTCGTGCGACCACCATCCGTTGGAGACCATCCCGTGCTCGGCCGGGGAGAGTCCGGTGCGCATCGTCGCCTGCGCGACGCAGGTGACCGCGGGGAAGACGCTCGGCGCCTCGACGAACCTGAGTCCGGCCATCTCGAGGAGTCCCTGCTCCTCGAGCCTGCGGAATCCGAGTCCCGCCGCGACGACGTTCAGCTTCTTCATGACGCACTCACCTTCGGGAACAATCCCTTGAACGACCTGAGAAGGACAAGCAGCGCCCCGCCAGCGACGAGAAGGCACCTCTGTACGCGCGACGGATCGAGGAGCGAGAATATTACGAGAGCGAGGAGCTGCAGGTACACGATCGCGCCGACAAGCGCCCCGACGCGCCGCTTCTTCTCGGGGTCGTTCTCCTCGCCCTTCGAATACCAGGTGACGGCCGTGACGTAGAGAGTCCAGACGCCCGCCGCAAGCGCAACGGGGACGGTCAGAAGCGCCGCGTCCATGCTGAACACGGTGTTCGCCGCCAGCGCACCGCACAGAAGATTGAGTCCGCGGCAGACGCCCATCGCCAGGCACCATTTTGTGCGGTTGTAGAGGACGACGGACACGACAAGCAAAAACGCGGCCGGCCACCATAGTCCGGGCAGCTTCGCCAGGCAGGCGACAAGCACCGCCGCCGCAAGGCAGACGAAGCGGGCAATCCGCGCCGCGGCAAGGGATATCTCGCCGTCGGGAATCGGACGGTCCTTGTCCGTCTTCGCGCCGACGATGTCGTTGTCGGCGAGACCAAACATGTAGAGGAAGACGCCCGCAAGGGCCGCGAGAAGAACCGAAAAGATGCGCAGCGAGCATCCGGCGAAGCACGGCCACAACGCCGCGCCGACAAGAACATCGCCCGGCACCGTCGGCAAATTTACGACGCGGAAAAGCCTGAGCCATGCGAGCACACGCGAACCACACTTTCCTTCTACACGTTCTGCATGTTCTACACGGCTACCATCTCCCGCACTTCCATCGCCCAATATGGTCTTTACCTTCTCAAGCGCGCGGCCGCGATGGGAGATGGCGTTCTTCTCGTCGGGGGAGAGTTCGGCGAAGGACTTTTCGTGTCCGTCGGGGACGAACAGCGGATCGTATCCGAACCCCTCCACTCCGGCGGCCTTCTCGGCGATGCGTCCGGGGCAGTGTCCCTCGACGACGATCTCCTCGCCCTCGGGCGAGACGAGCGCGCAGCAGCACGTGAAGCGCGCACGGCGGTTGGTCACTCCGGTCAGGTTCTTCAGCAGCAAGGCATTGTTGTTCGGCGTGTTGCAGGGCTCGCCGGCATAGCGCGCGGAATGCACTCCCGGCGCGCCGCCGAGCGCCTCGACCTCGAGTCCGGAATCGTCCGCCATGGACCAATCGCCCTTGTGCCTTGCGGCGATGGCGCGGACCTTGACGAGGGCGTTGCCCGCGAAGTCGGGCGCATTCTCCTCGACGCCCTCGGGATTGTCGGGCACGATCTCGACCCCCTCGAGTATCTTCGATATCTCCGCAATCTTGTGCGAATTGTGCGTTGCTACATAAAGCCTCATTTCAAGCTATTATATCATAAAGGCTATGGCCTGCGGGTCAGGTCGAGGAGTTTCATCGGGTGGTCGGAGGTGACGCGGTCCGCCCCCTTTTCGCGCGCTTCGCGAAGTTCGGACTCATCCTGGACCATCCAGCAGCAGACGGAGAGGCCGGCATCGTGCGCGGCGTCGATCATCTCCTTCGTCGTGCCGCCGAGCCTCGGCGCGACGCTGGCGCATCCGATCCTGCGCGCAGTCTCGATGTGCTTTTCGGAAAGCCACTCGCCCGTGATGTAGCCGAGCGGAGCGTCGGGCGCGACCCTGCGCATCGTCTCGAGCGTCGTTTCGTTGAAGCAGGTGAACGCGTAGGTGCCGGGCTTGAGCGCAAGGTACGCCGCGGCATAGAGCTTCCCGCAGTAGTCCTCGAGCCGCTCCGGCGGATAGTGCTCGCCCGGATACGCCTTCATCTCGAGCTCTATGAAGATGTCGTCCCGCTCGCCCAGCGCCCTGAAGACGTCGTGCAGGGACGGTATCGGCTCGCCGGACTTCTTCAGCTTCAGCTTCCGCATGTCCTCGAACGTCGTCTCCTCCACGATTCCGGTTCCGGTCGTCGTCCGGTCGAGTCTCTCGTCATGCATGACGACAAGCCTCGAGTCCTTCGAGAAGCGGATGTCCGTCTCGAATCCGCGGACGCCCTTCGCGATGCACTTCGCGAATCCGCCCGCCGCGTTGTCGTCGTACTCCGCCCTTCCGCCGCGGTGAGCCTGGATGAGCGGACCACCGTTGGTCTTCAGGGTGGCGTTTCGCGGAACCGGCACGCTCCAGCACGAACATCCGGACAGCACAGCCGACGAAAAAAGCATCGTCGACATCGCTACGATGCCCGAAAGCAGGAATTTACCAGTTTTCATGCCGCTATTTTACTACATACCGCCTCGCATTGTCAATCGCCCCGCCCGGTCCCAGGGGACTGTCCCCACCCCGCGGGGACTGTCCCCGTCCCCAGGCCTGCCGTTCGGGCAGCAAGGCAATCAAGGCCTGCGCCAATAGGAAAGATACTCGATGTTGCCTTTTTCGCGACCCCGAATCGGGGATTCCGCAAGGCCCAGAAGTACGAGTCCGAGTTCTTCCTCGGCGAAGCGGACGATTCCGTCCCTGGCGGCGAGGCGCAGCGACTCGTCGCGGACGAGTCCGCCCGGCGCATTGCCCCTGCCGACCTCGAACTGCGGCTTTATGAGCGCTACCAGCTCCCCGCCTGGCGCGAGAACGTCGCGGATGGGCGGAAGCACGAGCCTGAGGGAAATGAACGATACGTCGGTAACAGCGAGGGACGGGACCTCCGGGATGTCCTGCGGCGTCATGTAGCGTGCGTTGAAGTTCTCCCTCACCCAGACGCGAGGATCGGTCCTGAGCGAATACGCGAGCTGGTTCGTGCCGACGTCGACGGCCATCACGCGCGCCGCGCCGTGCTGCAGCAGGCAGTCCGTGAATCCTCCCGTGGAGGATCCGACATCCAGGCAGATTTTCCCTTCGGCGCTCAGAGGCCCCGGCCGCCCCCACAGCGAGAATGCGCCCTCGAGCTTTTCTCCGCCGCGGGAGACGAAGCGTTCGGGGGCCTCGACTTCGACCGGGGTGTCGTCCGCGACGGAGCGTGACGCCTTGCGCTCGACCTGTCCGGCGACGCGCACCCTGCCCTCCATCACGAGCGCCTGCGCCCGCGTGCGGCTCTCGCAGAGTCCGCGCTCCACGAGCGCCATGTCCAGGCGCTTCTTCACAGCGTAGGCGTGATCGGTTCGCGCTTGCGGATCTTGTCGCGCGGGAGTATTCTCGGAAGGTGCCCCGTCGCGGTCCTTATCGAGATATAGGTCGGATTCTCGTCGTCCACGATCATGCCCTCGATGACGTCGCCCTCGGTCGTCGTGATGCGCACATCGGGCATGAAGCGCTCGCGAAGCTTCACCTTCTGCTCGACGGTCTTCTTCGCCTCGAACGTGACGAGCTTGCGCCACTCGGCGTAGCCGGGCTTGGTGATCTTGATCTCGTGTTCGCCCTCGGTTATGTTATCGATCCTGAGAACGTCGCTCGCCGAAGACGCCGCGTCGGACGCGAGAGTCGTTCCGCGCCTCCTCCCGTCGACCCACACCGTCGCTTCCGGCGGCATGGTCCTGACCTCGAGGCTGCCCATGACGTTCTCCAGGCGGAACTCCTCGGCGGCCTCGCCGCCGTTGGGCACGGTTACGCTGCGGGTCAGCGTGGCGTAGCCATCGAGCTCGGCGCGGACGGAGTAGGTTCCCGGCCTGACGTCCTTCTTGACGCACGGGTCGCCCGACGGAAGAGGAAGGTCGTCCATGTAGAACCTCGCTCCGGCCGGGACGGACGAGAGCCTGAGGGAGCCTGGGAGCGGCTCGAGCGTGACGCCGAGCTGCTGCACGTCGCCGGCGGCGACCCTCAGCTCGCGCTTCTCGGTCTTGTATCCGTCCTTCTTGAGTTCCACGGTGACCAGTCCCTTCACGACGTTGTTCGCGGTGACAGGCGTCCTGCCGCAGGTGATTCCGTTGACGATCGCGAGCGCACCGGAAGGCTGGGTCCTGATCTCGACGGTTCCCGAGTCCTTGACGAGCTTCACGTGATGGACGACCGGACGGCGTCCGTTGAACTTGACGGACAGCTTCGCCTCCTGGTAGCCCTCCTTCTTGAGGACGAGCGTATGACGGTCCTTGACCGCCAGAGACGTCACGAGCCTCGGAGTGGTGCCGAGCGAGAAGTCATCCTCGACGACCTCCGCCCCTTCCGGCTCCGTCGTCACGAGGAGGATGCCCTTCACGGGCTTGAGCGTGTAGTACTTGCGGATCGGCTCCTCGCCCTCGGCCTTCACCATCTCGTCGACCGTCACGAAGTTGTTGAGCTCGAGGCGGATGTGGTGCGAGACTCCTGTAGTTATGTCGGAGAGCTGAAGCGGGGTCGTGCCGCGGCGGACGCCGTCGATCGAGACGACCGCCTTTTCGGGGGCGCTGGCGAACTCCGCGAAGGTCACGGCTGCGAACGCGGCCGGAACCGAAAGCGCGACGGATGCCGCGAGGGCGATAAGCGTGCGGATTCTCATTCCCTGCCTCCCTTCTTCCTCTTGTCCTTCTCGGTGGCTATCCGGCCCTCGATGTCCCTGATGTTGGACTCCGCCTCCATCGCGCGGTGGTCGAGGGCGTCCGGAATCATCGCCCTTATCTCGTCGTAGGCCTCGCGCGCAGCGGTCCAGTCGCCTATCTGCTTCGCGCGCTCGGCGCGGGCGTGGACCTCTCCGTAGCGCTCCCGGAGGAGGGCCTCGGCGTCCTCGACCTTCTTCGTCATCCTGTTCTTGTCGTCGTCGTAGCCGGAGACGCCCTTGAGCTCCACCCCCGCCTGGGAGTAGCTCTTGATTGCGCGCCACAGGTTCTGCGGCTCGACCTCGCGCTTGTCGTAGAAGTCGTCGCCCAGGGCCTCGCTCTTCCTGGCCGCGTCGAGGCACTCCTCGGGGGAGCGCATCACGAGCTGGACGCCGAGATCGTTGTTGAAGAGGGTCTCGAGCTTGTCGCATATCGCGGAGAAGCTGCGGGAAGGCGTCGTGTTCTCGACGACGACCTCCCTGACCATGCCGTTCCTCACGGCCTTTATGCGCCAGCTCCTGAGCGCGTTGGACGCCTGGCCGGACGACGATTCGAGAGAGAGCCAGTCGGCGGAGTCGAATATGGCGCCGAGCTCCTTCCGCGCCCAGTCGGAGAGCTTCCCGGACTCGTCCACCTTCTGTCCGTCGCCGCCGCCCGCGGACATGGAGTCGTAGGCGAGCGTCGCCGCAACGCCTCTCACCTCGACGCAGTACCGCGACACCTTCTCGGCAGTCGCCGTCACGCGCTCGTATACGATGATCGTCCCGTCGCCCGCATCATCGGGCTTCTCCGCCTTCCCGCCGGCCGCGACGGACGAGGAGGTCGACGCGGGCTTCCTGCGAGTCCTGCCGTCCTGCGACCCGCCGTCATTCGTCAGGATGAGGAATATCGCAACGACAAGCGCCGTCACCGCGCCCGCCCAGAGGAGGTTGGCGACCTTGCGGCCCTTGGACACCGGCTCGACGGGCTTCGCCGCCTCGGCGTCCTCGGCGGCTGACGGTCCGAGACCGAGGTCCACCACCCCGCCCGGCGCAGGCTCCCTGTCCTTCTTCGCGGGAAGGTCGACGACGACCGGCGCAGCGGCGGGCATCGCCGCTCCGACGACATGGACGAGCGTGGAGCCGACCTCGATCCTGTCGCCCGCCTTGAGCGTCTGCGGGGCGGACCCCAGCGCCTTCCCGTTGACGTACGTCCCGTTTGCGCTTGCGAGGTCGATGACCCGGATCGCGCTCTCGCCATCCGGCTCGAATATGCAGTGGTTGCGCGAGAGCTCCTCGTCCACGATGCAGACGTCGTTCGAGGACGACCGGCCGAGCCTCAGGCCTCCGTCCGGTACGGACAGGACCTTCCCGGCCAGTTCTCCGGTCATCACCTTGAGTTCCAGTCTTTTCGCCATCACATCAATCCTTTCACGGCTTGCGCCAGCACGGGTCCGAGCAATATGATGAAAACCGCGGGGAATATGCAGAGCATGAGAGGCCCGAGCATCTTCGTCGGCGCCTCGCCGGCGAGCTTCTCCGCGCGGTCGAAGCGGCGGGAGCGGAGCTGTTCGGACTGTATCCTCAGGATCGACCCGATCGAGACGCCGAGCTCGTCCGCCTGGATGAGCGCGTTCGCGACGGACTTGAGGTCCGGCTGACGCGCCCTGTCGGACATCGCCCTCAGGGCCTTGCGGCGCGATACGCCGACCTGGATCTCCTTCGTCATGCGCAGGAGCTCCTCGTTCAGCGGATCCATCCTGCGCGTCTCGCAGTTGCGCTGCAGGGCGCTGATGAAGTCCATGCCCGCCTCGACGGAGAGCGTCAGTATGTCGAGGACGAACGGAAGCGCGCGCATGATCGCGTTGTGGCGCTTCCTGATAGCGTCGCGAAGCCACATGGTCGGCTGCAGCGCGAAGAGTATGAAGCCCATGAGGCAGAGCTGCAGGCGCCAGCTGACGAACAGCGAATCCGGAAAGATGTCCCCGAGGAGGAATATCGCTATCGTCCAGATGAGCCCCATGACTACGGGGACGAGCATCCTGAGCGCCACGAACTCGCGTCCGTTCAGGAGCCCCTCGTAGCCTCCCGCGACCAGCATCCAGTCCGACTTCTCGACCTCCTTAGCGAAGCAGGGACGCGAGACGACGCGCTGCAGGTTGCCTACGAACGGCAGGAGCATCTTGAACGAAAGCGGAAGCGACCTCTCCTGCCTGCGGCCGTCCGCGAGCGTCACGTACGTGACCTCCTGCGCGATGGACGCCGCGTACCAGGCGATGCCCGTCGCCGCCACGGCCCATGCCGCCATCAGTCCGATCTGTATCAGGTCGAGGTCCATTTCATCATGTCACCGGAGTCCCGCCGCCCGCCGCGTTCGAAGGCGAGAGGACGCCTCCGCACCTGCCGGGTTCGCCAGCGAAGAGGATCATGCCCTCGGAGACGCCCACGGACATCCTGCGCGGCGCGAGGTTCGCGACGAACACGACCTCCCTGCCGACGAGCGCGGACGGGTCGGGATACGCCCCGCGGATTCCGGAAAATACCGTGCGCCTGCCGAGCGGGCCCGCGTCGAGGACGAACTTCAGGAGCTTCGAGCTCTTCGGGACGATTTCGCAGCTCTCCACGACTCCGACCCTGAGGTCGAGCTTCTCGAAGTCCGGGAACGCGATTTCAGGCTTGAGGGGGACGGACGGGGACTCTGGCGTCCCCGCACCCCTGCCTGCGGAACTTTCTTTTCCTTTGTTCTTGCTCGCGCGCGATTCGTGCGCAACTTCGCCGGAGTCGGCGGGCTTCACCGTAGCCGCTGCAATCATCGCATCAACCTGTTTGGAGTCGATTCGGCTCGCGAGATACTCGTACTCGCCAAGAGAAACGCCCTCGATGGCCGTGTCGCGGGAATCCCATGTCCACTCCGTCTCGCCAAAGAGCTTCATCGCCTTGTCGGCGTAGACTGGGAGAATGGGCTTCAGGTAAATCGCCAAGATGCGGAACGCGTTGAGCGCAGCCGTGAGGACGACGCGCGTCGCCTCGGCGTCGGTCTTGACCGTCTTCCACGGTTCCCTGCGGTCGAAATACTCGTTCGCGGCGTCGGCGAGGCGGCAGATCTCGACGACCGCCAAATTGAAGCGGCGATCCTCGTAGTAGCGCGCAATCGTCTCTCCGCCGTCGCGGAGCTTCTTCAAAAGCGCCAGCTCCTCGTCGTGTCCCGCGAGGTTCGCGAGCTTGCCGTCAAGCTTCTTCTGGAGCATCTGCGCAGAGCGCGAGGCGATGTTCGTGATCTTGCCGACGAGATCGGAGTTCACGCGCTGGACGAAGTCCGCGAGATTCAAGTCCATGTCGTCCGTCGTGCCGCCGAGCTTCGCCGCGTAGTAGTACCTAAGCGCCTCAGGCGGGAGATGGTCGAGGTATGTCCTCGCGTTGACGAAAGTGCCCTTCGACTTCGACATCTTCTCGCCGTTGACGGTAAGAAAGCCGTGGACGAAGATCTTGTTCGGC
>ODAJ012190567.1_pt1 | contig 10439 bp, 8 predicted proteins | sample 1539241 | NCBI WGS metagenome assembly ODAJ01 (sample SAMN02144231, study PRJEB22623) | gut metagenome | biome: sheep rumen | host: Ovis aries | place: New Zealand
GCGAATTTAATGAAAACATTAAAAGATGTCAACAGCCGGGAAAAGCTGAGCGGTTATATCAAACGGCTGGACAAGCAGGGAGCCGATATGGATTTCAAGGATTATTATAAATCCCTGCCGGAAGTAAAGGCCCTGAAAAGCGCCCGGATCATCGAAAGGAGCGGCATCAACCGGACTTATTATTATCAGCTGATGGACGGCACCCGCTCTCCCGGCCGGGACAAGATCCTGCTGCTGTGCCTGGCGGCGAGACTCCCTCTCAACAAGGTCCAGCGCTCTCTGGAAATCTCAGGGCAGGCCATTCTCTATGCCCGCAATAAAAGAGATTCGGCTGTCATATTTGCCATAAACGAAAAACTGACCGTAACCGAAGTCAACGAGCTGCTCTTCCAGCTGGGAGAACCGCTTCTGAAGTAAGCCCGCCCTGCGGCCCGGGCCGTCCCCACAGGTCCCTGCCTGAAACAAACAGCGCACCTGCGGTCCCTCTGAAAAGGATCGTCCTGTAAATGCCCTGCGGACGCAGGGCATTTCGTATGACGTCAGATTCCCTGCGGTACTGTCTCTATTTTATGGTAATCCGGCCCAAAGCACAACTTCCGACACGGGCGGTTTTACAGACGGCTCATGAAAGCGTATACTGTACAGGCTGGATTTTACAGAATGTATCATGTAAAATAAGCTGCAATTATTCATCCCCGCTGTATAAGGAGCAATCATGAAAGAATTACTTGAACTGTATCTGATCTTCGCGAAGATCGGATCCGTCAATTTCGGAGGGGGCTACGCCATGCTGCCCCTGCTGGAAAGAGAACTGGTCACGGAACGGGGCTGGGTCACCACGGAAGAGCTGATGGATTATTTCGCCATTGGCCAGTGTACGCCCGGTATTATTGCCCTCAATGTGTCCACTTTTATCGGCAACAAGCGCAAGGGAGTTGCCGGCGGCATTACGGCATCGATTGGCTTCCTGACAGTCCCCATCCTTATTATCCTGCTGATCGCCGCCTTCCTGACCAATTTCGCAGAACTGCCGGTCGTCAAGAACGCATTCGCCGGAATCCGGGTCTGTGTCTGCGTCCTGATCCTGCAGGCTGTGGAGCGGCTCTGGAGTAAAGCTGTAGTCGACAAAAGGACCCTGGTCCTCTATCTGGTCATCTTCGCACTGGCCGCTTTTTCCGCATATCTGCCGGTCAGCCTGCCCGCCGCCGTCCTGGTCATCGGGGCCGGGGTTTTCGGTATTTTCTTCGGAAAGGCAGGTGATAAGAAATGATTTATCTGCAGTTATTCCTGGCTTTTTTCAAAACCGGCCTGTTCGCTGTAGGCGGAGGCCTGGCTACCCTGCCTTTCCTGTATGAGATTTCCGATACATATCACTGGTTCAGCCACGGCGATATCGCCGATATGATCGCCATATCGGAATCCACGCCCGGCGCCATCGGCATCAACATGTCCACGTACGCGGGTTACATCACCGGCGGCGTCCCGGGCGGTATAATCGCCACCCTGGGCCTGGGCACTCCCTGCGTCATCATCATACTGGTCATTGCCAGGATCCTGAAGAAATTCAAGGACAACCCCTATGTGGAAAAAGCCTTCTACGGCCTCCGGGCGGCTTCCATCGCCATGATCTCGGCTGCCGGCATCAACGTTGCCAAAATCGCCCTTTTCAATCTGCCGGCTTTTCAGGAGACCGGCAGTATCCTGCAGCTGTTCGCATGGAAAGCCATCCTTCTGTCCCTGATCCTGTATTTTGCCATGAAGAAGGTAAAGCTGCATCCCATCGCCTTCATCGGCATTTCCGCCCTGGTCGGAATCCTCTTCCATTTCGGCGGCGTCTGAGAACAGTCCTGAAATGGCTGTATATTCCTGAAATGATAACGGAAATGATACATTTTACCTGTATCTGCTGCTCTGAACAGAAAGTGTCTGCAAATGGATAATAAAAACAGTTACGCATTAAAAATTACCACCGGCGCCATGATCCTGGCGATCTTCGCGATCCTCCTGCTGATCAACCGGCAGACCGGCGCGTTTTTCGAGGAATTCTTCATCTACCTGCTGCCGATTCCCATGGTCGCCTACGCTTCCCGCTATGGACTCAGAAGCAGCCTGCCGGTGTTTGTGGGCATGCTGGCTTTCTCCTTCTTTTTCGGTACGCTCACGACCTTTTTCTACGCCGGAACGGCTGCACTGCTGGGAATGATCTTCGGAACCAGGATCTTTCACAAAAGAGACCTGACCCAGACCATGCTGATCGTCATGGTCCTGTCCACTGTTTTCAATGTGCTCAGTACCATTGCGCTGGCTTCCGTGTTCGGCTACGATCTGGTACGGGAAATCAACGAAATGCAGGATATGATGACCCAGGTCGTCTCACAGACCGGCGCGGATCCCCAGGCCTACGCGCCTATGCTGGAAGGCGGTTACATCAAACAGCTGATCGTCATCTCCGCCGTTATTTTCGGTATGATCCAGGGCTATATTATTTATGTACTGAGTCTCCTGATTCTCAAGCGCCTGCGCTTCCAGGTCCCCAAAGCAAGACCGATCACGCTCCTGTATCCGCCCAAATGGACGGGCCTTGCCGCTATTGCCCTGTTCCTGATCGGATTCCGGTCCTTTACAGGCACCGCCCAGAACGAAACAGTACAGCGTCTGCTCCAGTGCGGCTGGACCATCGGCTACCTTTATCTGATCGTATTCGGGGTGATCGCGCTCTATCTGGTCATCCGTAAATATCTGCTCAAATTTACCGCTCTGGCTGTGATCCTTGCTATCCTGGGCACCCTGATGTTCCCCCAGCTCATGATGATCCTGGGCTTCGTATACATCACCACGAGTATGCATGACCGCCTGCTGGAACCCCGCCAGAGCAGGCAGAAGAAGCCATATGCCCCCAATCCGGCCCAGCCCGGCGGCTCCCACGCCATCTCGGACAAGCTGGACAAGGTCAATATGCGTCCCCATAATATGGATATTGATGAACTGTTTTCAGAACCGGAAAGCACCGGCCCTTCCGGCAGCGCACAGGCTCCGGATCTTTCCGGCAGACCGGAAACGCAGAATCCTTCCGACAGTTCGGAAACAGGGAATCCCTTGTAAATCCACAAATCCTGATTCTACGGTCCGTTTTGTTCCCGATCCGGGGAAACATACCCGGGGTCTGAAACGGGTCTGTAAAAGACCGCGCGGCAAAGGAGATTTACTCCTTCGTCACGCGGTCTTCTTTTGTCATGTATGATTATTCCCGCTTTCCCATGCGTCCGGTCTCATACCTGTATCAATTCATCGTCAAATGTTTTTCCAGAAATGCTTCCGGATCAAAGGCTCCTTCCGTGGTAAAGTTTTCATCCCTGATCTCCAGCTCGAATGTTTCATCCCTGCCGTTCTCTATGAGAAAGCAGTACAGAGTGACATCTGTCGGACTGCCGCCATAGTGTTCCACCTCTTTATAGGAGTAATAATAGACATTCCGGCCGTGGAAGAAAAACTCTCTTTGATCCGTCTCTTCTACATCAGTTTTATACTCGCTGTCCTTCTCCCAGCTCAGCCTTTCGTCCACGTACTGATCAAAGCTGTCATAGCTGTCCAAAATACTGTAAGGACTGAATTCCATCCAGTAGATTCTGTCCATTCTTGAATAATTATCATAGCCCGAAAAATAGTAGTGCATTTCATCAGGCGATTCTATACCGCTGCCGTACTGTTCCATGTTCTCATCTGACAGATCAATCTCTGCCCAGTCCGTACATCTCTCATTATACACCCGGCCCACAGTAAACATATGCCTGCCCGCATCGATCGATTCATAGTCCTCCGTATAGAATGTCAGCCTGCTGTACAGATATTCCAGGGCTGCCCCGCCATCGGAGAATTCATCCTGCCTGCATCTGTACTCGGCCAGGAAAAGATTCCCGCCCGGTCTTTCTTCAAACGAAAATGTATCCAGTATTTCATTGTTTTCATCGTCATGATAGGTGGCTTCCATATAGGCGATGGTATGCCCGTTGATGTTCGCTGTTCTGACTTCTCCGTACTGAACATTTTGATAATCCTCTTTTTCAGAGTCGGAAACATCCGAGAACCCCGTCTTGACCATTTGAAAATATCTGTCCTGATCAGCGGCTACAGGCGGACGAATCACACTGGGTGACATATCTCTTTCATACTCCCTGTCTCCGTAAACAATGGTAAAGCCACAGTCCAGATAAGATCCGGAAAGCGGCGCCATCATCGTGAGTCTGTCATCATCCAGATACATACTGAAATAGGTCTCCGGCGTCCTGGGAGACTCCGGGCTGCCCGCAAAATCATTTTCGTACACACATATTTCACTAACTTCATTACTGCCTCCTGGCTTGGCCATTATATACTGGTTCGTATAATAATCATTATAGTTTTTTCCGTAATCAGGCTCTTCCTCCTGATAACTGACATATGTATCATCATCTCCATCGTCTGGTTCATCAATCACAGTGACTGGCTGGGGGTCTGTTTTTTTATGCAGGAATGCAGGAATTATCGCAATAATCAGGATGATGCCGATGCCTGCAGCAAGCAGGATGGGAAGCATGCTTTTTTTGCGTTTTACTTTCCCGCCGTCAATGCCGCCCAGGATGACGGGCCCGTCATTCGTACCGGCCGGCTGCTGTCCGGCAAACTGGCTTCCGCCCGTTCCGGGCTGCTGCGTTCCATACTGGCTGACACTTCCTGTATCTTTCCGAGGGCCATGGCCTTGACTGTTCTGTCCGGCAGAATTATCAATCGACCAGAAATCGGAAGACGGTCCGGCTGTCCCGGCTTCAAACATCTGTTTATGCTCTTTTTCGGTTTCCGCCAGCCAGGAAGACAGATCCTGCTCTCCTGTGTCCGCCAGCGCCGGCTGGTCCCCGCCGGCGTTCGGCTCATCATCACTAAAGAAAGAAGAATAGTCGTCTCCCAGACTGGTGCCAAATGATTCATCCGCAAAAAAATTATCCGGATTATAATAATCGGGCTGTTTCTGGTTTCGGTCGTCTGCCATCTCCGTTTACCTCCTGTGGTTTATCTGAAATTGCCTTCCTGTCTGGCATTTCAGCCGCCCCTGGCCTTCAGGGCGTCTCTGCGAATTCTGAGTTTTTCTACATTGGCAAATTCAATCTGGTTAAATTCTTTGGCTGCATCGAACTGGTCAGACGGGATCGTCCCATTATACCAGTCATACTGTTCATAATAGGCCAGCCAGGCGGGATCTTTGAAACGATAGCCGTTTCTCGCATAGATCTCGTTGATCGCTTTCTGAACGTCCTCCGCTGAAAGCGCGTTGACCTGCGCATCCGTCAGGTAGGTATTGCTGCTGTCCGGGAAGATCTGCGGCGGTACATTCTCCTGAGGACCAGGTTCCGGACCGGGATTCTTGCCTGTTCCACTTCCTCCCGATGGATCTGTTTTATTCGCTTCCGGCGGATCTACGTGATCCGGTATGGCAGCATTCTCTTCCCATTCACATATATAACAGGTCGTATTTGCATCCAGTCTGGCATCATCCCAGGTACCATCGCCCGCCCCTGCCATGAACTGGGCGTAGTTTTCGTTTCCGGCGTCCGAAACGCCTCCGTTATCAGGCTGATTGCTTTTCTGATTCCATCGCTCATAATCACTGTCGCCGTAGACCCATTCCCATCTGTATTCGACCGCTTCATCAGAGTAACCAAAGAAAGCCGTCTGCTGTCCGTTCCTGACTGCCAGCATATACAGCATGAAGTTTTCCTCTGCATTATTAATGACTGCCAGATGGCCACCCATTTTTACACAATAGGCTTCAATTTCCTGATAGGTAAGACCATATTCTTTATTATCAAACAGAGCGTATGCATGACCCTTATAACCAATGGCCGTAGGGAGCAGCCTTCCTGCCTGTTCCGAAACCTGATTTGTTTCAAGCAGGTCTTCATAGTGAATTTTTTTTGTGCTTCCTGTGCCGGCTGATTCTCCTTCCTCTACGGGTTCTTCTTCTACTGGCTCCTCTTCTCCAGGCTCCTCTTCTCCAGGTTCTTCTTCCCCGGGTTCTTCTTCTACGGGCTCTTCAAAGGTAGTATCGGAACCCGTCTGCTCCGGCGCGGACGGCCTTCGTTTCAGTATTGTATACACCAGAAAACCAGCCATGCCTATTATCATGATCAGAAGCAGGACAATAATGATCACCAGAATTTTGGAACCCCTTCCTGATCCCCCGTCATGATTGCTGCCTTTCCCTGTACCCGGGTTCACCGGACCGGGCCTCACCGGATCGGCCGGCTCCCATCCGTCCGCATGATCCATTGATACGGTAGGGGGATCAGGCCTGTTGCCGCTGCTCCCCGGCTGTGCACCGCTCTTTATCAAATCATAACCACATTTACTGCAAAAACGCGCATCCGGTTTACTGATGATTCTGCCGCATCCGGGACATCTCATGACTATATCCTCCTTGTTATCGGAACCGGTAAATATGCCAATCCAGCTGATCTGTTTGTATTTAAAAGCGCCTGAAATTATAGAAAACCCTACTGCGAACGCATGATTCAGCCGTCTTCCGGGAACATGTCCGCTGTTCTCTGGGCTGTGATCTCCTGCTGCTCTTCTCCGCTGATCCCAGCCGGGCCGTCCCCCTTCTGGGGACCGTAACTGCCAAAACCGGCGTGATTGCCGCCCGGAATCTCTTCCCGGACCGTATGCACCGGCAGAAAGTCATTCCCTTTAAGCAGTCTGTCCCGGTTCAGGACCCGGTCCTCGGATCCATACAGTTCCAGTACATGCAGGTCAGGTCCCAGCTGTTTTGTGGGATATGCCCCCAGAAGCAACAGTCCCTGTACCTGCTCTTTATGATCTGCCGCGTATATGGCAGCGGCAGCGCCGCCCAGGGAGTGTCCTCCAATGATCCATTCCGGGTATGTATAGTTCTCAAATATGCTGTCTGCCTTATTGATATCCAGGACTGCCAGATTACAGGGCATTTCCAGCAGAAAACAGTCAATCCCTCCGGCGGCAATTTTATGACACAGGGGCAGGTAGGCCCTGTATTCCACTTTTCCGCCGGGATAAAAGATCAGCGCCCGTTCCCGGCCCGGCCCATCCAGAAAAAGCCCTTCCGTGATTTCCCTGGTATTCACTTCGTCCCGGTATTCCATATACTGTTCTACCGATGGGTCCGCATGATAATAATCATGTACATAGAAAGCGAAACCGGCCAGCAGGAAAAGAAGCAGTATGCCGGCAATTCCTGAAAAAAGATGTAATTTCTTTCTCATATTTGCAGCTGTTCCATCAGCAGTTTTTCAGCCAGTGCGTATGCAGGCCTGAACCAGGCTGTAAAATCATCCGGCGATTCTGCCATCCAATCCGTCAGGTCTCCGATACGGATCCATACTGTCTCCGCGACCTCCTCCGGATTCAGGGAAAAAGCACTACTGTCAAATCCTTCCGGGCCGCTGAAATAAACAAATACATGGTCGATCTCATGCTCACTGAGGCCGTCAAAAGGCGCAAAGTACCGGAAGGACCCGGTCTCGTAAATCACATTTTCTCCGCCGCTTTTCCGGAATCCCGCGGCATCATCCGCCTGCAGGATCCGGAGATCCTCCGGGACTTCCAGCCCCAGCTCAACTTTCAGACGGTTTACCAGGGCGTCCCGCATCGTCTCGCCCATTCTGGGATGGGAACAGCAGGCGTTGGTCCAGAGACCTCCGGAGTGATATTTATCCAGAGCCCGCTTCTGCAGCAGCAGCTTTTTCTCTTTTCTGTCTGCAATAAAGATCGAAAAAGCCCTGTGCAGCCGGTTCTCCCTGTGGACCTGCAGCTTTTCTCCGTACCCGATCTCCTGATCATTTTCATCTACAAGAATTATCATTTCACTCATACTCTGTGCCCTTTACCTGCCCGGGACCGGTAAAAACCGAAAAAATCCCTACTATTAACTATAGCATAGGCAGCAGGATTTTTTTTGGGGGATTCTCAAAATATCTTTTGATTTTGCAGCTGAATGCGCGTATTTTTACAAACCCTGTTTCTCTCTCCTGATCCGGGCAATTAAAAAAGCCGCCACAAAGAATAAATCAATGCAGCAGCTTTTTGCCTTCAAATCACAAAAATATGAATCGAATCCTGATATTGCATGAGAGCCGGACAAGACCGGACTTCACGTGGAAGAGCTTTTTATTTTCTGCTCTAACTATATTAAACATACTACTAAATATCCTGTCTTGTCCAGCTAAAAATGCAATATCTTGTAAAAAAATTAATTTTTTCTAAATTTTCTTATCACTTCAGTTTATCTGTATATGTGCAGGCGCTCTCTGCCGCCGCAGTACCGAACACAACAACATCCGCGACCGCGTTGCCGCCCAGCCGGTTGCCGCCATGTACGCCGCCGGTGACTTCTCCTGCCGCGAAAAGGCCGGGAATGGCTTTGCCTTTGGTATTAAGGACCTCCCCATTCACGTCGATCTTCAGGCCGCCCATCGTATGATGGATACCGGGCGCGACCAGGATTGCATAGTAAGGAGCGGTGCTCAGATCTGCATCCATGGCGGTCGTACGTCCGAATTCCGGATCTTTCTGATTGGCTACCGCCTTATTCCAGTCCGCCAGCGTCCTGGACAGGACCACCGGGTCGAGGCCGATCTCGCCGGCCAGATCTTCAATGGTCGCGCCTTCCGAAACTACGCCAATGCCGAAGTATTTCTCGACCGCCGCCACATTGTCACGAAGGTTCTGGTCAAAGATGACATAAGCGCATCCGTCTGTCTGTTCGATCTCAGCGGCGGAAACAAAGTCTCTGGTCTCCATCTCGTTGACAAAACGTTTGCCTTCCTTGTTGACAAGGATGGCACCGTTGCCTCTGACAGCTTCGGTGATCAGCATTCTGGTCCTCTGCTCCACAGTGGGATGCAGCTGGATCTGGTCCATATCCACAACATCTGCGCCGACTTCCTGCGCCATTACAATACCGTCGCCGGTGGCGCCGGGAGCGTTGGTGGATACATAACCTGCCAGGGCGGGGTTGTTTTCGACGATCATCTGCTCATTGCCGCCAAAACCGCCGGTAGCCAGAATGACAGCTTTCGCATTGATGGTATAATCCGCCGTTTCGGAGTCTGCTTTCACACCGACAGCCCTGCCGTCTTTCATGATGATCTCTGTGACAGTTGTATTATACAGGACCGGTATATTCTTTTCCTCCAGCTGCTTCTTGAAAGCGGAGACCAGATAGATACCTACAGCGGAACCGTCCTCAGGGGCATGGGCCCTGGGGTTTGTACTGCCGCCGGTAAAAGCGATCTTTGGCAGCTGTGCCCCGATGGAATCCAGCCAGTCAATGGCAGGGGCGGAACCCTCCGCGAGAGCCTGTACCAGAGCCGGATCATTGAGATTGTGTCCGCCTTCCATGGTATCCTTTACATACTGTTCAACAGTGTCATCAATTCCCTGCTCTTTCTGATAATGGGTCTCGGCCGCGTTCATGCCGCCGGTAGCCCTTGTTGTATTGCCGCCCGCGTAAGGCATCTTCTCTACAATGAGAACGTTTTTGCCCGCTTCCGCAGATTTGATGGCGGCTGTCATACCGGCGCCGCCGGCACCAACAATGACAATATCCACGTCCAGCTCTTCGGCTGTCTTTTCCACAGGTTCTTCGGTTTCTTCCTTCTCAGGCTTGGGAACGTCCGTTGCCGCCTCGCCCAGGGCTGTACTTGCAGCAGTGACCACGGCCATGCTGGTAACGGTGGCGCCGGAAATCGTATCCACGTCAGTATCCTGGGCTTCCATGATTCTGTCACCGACCATTTCGATGGCAACAGATCCGATATTTTCGGTCTCATGGTCACCGGTGACCTGAATATCCGTGATATTATGCTTATCCACTGTAACGGTAACATCCACATCACCGCCAAAGCCGCGCGCGCTGGCTTCATATGTGCCCGGATGATAAATGGCGGCAGCATAATCCCAGCTAAACTCGTTATCGTGAATCGCGCCGAAACAAATGACCAATACGATCGACAGCGCAATCGCGATGATAGCTTTCATAATGTCCCGATTTGTTTCTATGTCTTTCATAACCTTTAAATCCCCTCTTTACTGCTGGTGATGCTTCTGTACAATGACCTGCCGTTGCGCAGCCTGCCTTTATACATTTTTATTTTACTCACTTTGACAAAAAAGTGTCAACCGATATAAAAAGAATAAGTACATTTCTGCATTTTGTGTCCGTTTTTTGAAAACAGACAGGAAAAAGCCAAAAAATCAGATGTAAACTTTTAAAAAAATACTGGAAATCAACAGTGGAAAGTATTATACTACTTTTTGCGCGGGGATGTAGCTTAGCTGGGAAAGCGTTGGCTTCGCAAGTCAAAGACCGCGGGTTCGAATCCCGTCATCTCCACTAAAAAAAAATCGGAAGCAGTCCCGTCAGGGTGCTTCCG
>ODAJ012042190.1_pt1 | contig 10438 bp, 9 predicted proteins | sample 1539241 | NCBI WGS metagenome assembly ODAJ01 (sample SAMN02144231, study PRJEB22623) | gut metagenome | biome: sheep rumen | host: Ovis aries | place: New Zealand
AGGCGAGTGTGGCGATTCGCCGCACTCGTTTCTATATGCTGCAGATTCTGTTTCATATGAGAGGATGACCACCATGAAGCGCCTCGCTGTTTTCTTCCCCGGAATCGGGTACACTGTAGATAAGCCGCTGATGTATTACAGTCGAAGGCTGGCCGAAAAGCACGGCTTTGAAATATGCCTCCTGCCATACAGTGGCTTTCCGAAGAAGGTTAAGGGCGACAAGGCCAAGATGCAGGAGTCGTATAAGATTGCTCTAAAGCAGGCGAAAGAGATGCTTTCCGATATAGATTTTGAGGATTATGACGATATTCTGTTTGTCGGGAAGAGCATCGGTACAATCGTCGCGGCGAAAATTGCGTCCAAATCCTCAGTTCAGGAACCTATACGGTTCATCTTCTATACGCCGCTTGAAGAGACTTTCTCTTTTCCGGTGCAGGACGCGATCGTTTTTACCGGCTCGGCAGACCCATGGGTTGATGAAGGACATATTCCTGCGCTGTGCAAGGAATCAGGTATCCCCTGCCACGTGATTCCGAATGCAAATCATTCTTTGGAAACTGCTGATCCTTTAGTAGATATCCAAAATCTCAGTGAAATAATGGTCGAAACCACACAGTGAGTATTTCGTTTAAGAAAACCACCGAAACCGGCCAGATTGATCACTTGCTCCGCCGAGATTGATCACCTGCTCCGCTGAGATTGGTCACACGTTCCGGCGCGGTTGTACATTGACAACAGTTAATCTCAACTGGTATCATGAACTTGCTTTTCCCTGCGCTGGAGGATAGAGCGCCGGTGAGGACCGACTCGAGCGCCAACGCTGGGTTTACAAGAAGAGTGATGCTTGTGCGTGGTGCATTTTTCGTTTTCCTTGGTGCATATCTGAAAACGCGTGGTGCATTTTCGGCAGAGCCTAGTGCATTTGGGCTTTTGTGGTGCATTGTGCGAGTCTTTATGCATATTGCGGGCCAATTATTTCAAATCCAGCTATTTGGGGGTTCTAAAAAGAAGACCACCTTAAAAACTGTCGCCAGAAAAATGATAATATCTGCCCTCGCTGCAGCAGGATCCCGCTAGGTTTGACGTGCGTTGATCCTCATACAAAGATCGTAACCGACTACTATATATTTGTAAGTTGCTATTTGGATATACATATGTTAAAGTAAAGGAAAAAGTTAGGATTCTAATGAATTATGATTCTTGAATATCAGCTAATGGATCTGTTTCAGAAGATCCTGGTTCTCAACAACGAAAGCCATACCCGCTACATCCAGACCGACAATCCCAGCAGCCTGACCGACACGCAGGCCATCGTGCTGGATTTCATCCTGATGGAGTCAAAGCGGCGCGATGTGTTCGGCAAGGATATCGAAACCTATTTCGGCATCAAGCCCTCCTCCGTCAGCAGCATGGTGGATTATCTGGAACGGGCGGGATATGTGGAGCGCCTGACGCTCAAGGAAGACAAACGGCTCAAAAAGCTCGTTCCCACGCAAAGGGCACGCGACATCGAAGATTGGCTGCTGGAAACCATCCATTACAGCATTGTGGACGTTTTTGCGGGCTTCACCGAAGAGGAGATGCAGGCACTAAAAGGTCTTATGGAAAAAATGCGCGTAAACCTTTACAGCATGGCATCAAAGGGTGAGCCCTATTATACCCGCGATCTGCAAAAAGGCTTTACCCAAAGCAATACCCTGCTATAAACCGAAACCCCTGCGTTTCGGTTTTGTATACCTTTTTACTTAGGATTCTAATTATTAGATTTATAAGTGATTATAAAGGAGGAATCGACTTGACTCAGATCCCAAGAAGAGACTTTATCAAGGCCGGCACTGCCGCGATTGCTGGCGCGACGCTCTCCGCCCTCGGCCTCGGCTCCATCACGGCCCACGCGGACGGCGTCATCCCCGAGAAGCAGGTATTCATCTACACCTGTCCCGTATGCGGCGAGAAGTTCCCGGACTTTGGGCGGCTTAAAGCGCACTTTGAGAAGGCGCACAAGGAGCTTGAAGTTCCCAAGACCGTCAGCTTCCTCATCAACAATGTGGAATATGACGTGTTCGTGGAGGATCACTGGACGCTGCGCGAGGCGCTGGTGCGTGCCATCGGACTGACCGGCAATGCCAAGCAGATGTGCGATCGCGGCGGCTGCGGCTCCTGCACGGTACTCATTGACGGCAGGCCCGCCCTTTCCTGCACGACGCTCGCGGTGGAGTGCGAGGGAAAGCGCATCGAGACCAGCGAGGGCATCGCCGCCGATCCCAAGTACCGCCCGTTGCTGGAGGCGTATGTCCGCAATGACACAGCCCAGTGCGGCTACTGCACTCCCGCACAGTTTACCATGGCAAAATACATCCTCAACAAATACGACTTTGCCCCTACCGAGGAGCAGATCCGACTGGAGCTGAGCGGCAACATCTGTCGCTGCGGCACCTATGCGCGGCACGTCAAGGCCATCATGGAGGCCGCCGCTGAGATGAAAGGAGGCCGTTGACTATGCCCGGAAAAGCAGAATGGAAGCTGGAAGGCACCAACGACGAACGCCAGGAATTCAAGTATGTCGGCACCTGGGATCACCCGGGCCGTCGGTCCTGGGACATGACCAGCGGCGCTGCCAAGTACCCCACCGATCTGTATAAGGAAGGCACTCTCTACGCCATGTGCCTGCGCAGCCCCTACGGCCATGCAAAGATCAAGCGTCTTGACATTTCGGAAGCGCAGAAGATTGAGGGCGTCAAGCTCATCGTCACCTACGAGGATGAGGAGATTGCCGCTATGCCGAAATACATCCCTTCCTACTTCACCTTCGGCCGCAGCCCTCTGCTGGGAGATGAAGCCGAGTTTGAGGGCGATGAGGTGGGCTGCGTAGTTGTGGCCGAGTCCGAGGAAATCTGCAAAAAGGCGCTGGACTATGTGAAGGTCGACTGGGAGGTGCTCCCCTTCATCCTCGACTGCCGCGAGGCGGGCAAGCCCGGCGCACCCATCCTGCGCCCGGAGATGAACCCCGACAGCAACATGACCGGCAACACTTTTGGCGCCGCCATCAAATGGGAAAACGGCAACGTGGAGCAGGGCTTCAAAGAGGCCGACTACATCGAGACAATTGAGTATGGACGTCCCATGTGGAGCCAGTTTAGGTCCATGCCCGCGGCCTACTTCTCCTACTGGGACGACGATCCCTGGGGCAACCCTGACGGAGAGAAAATGTGCTACGTCACAAACCACGCCCACTTTCCCACCAACGGCCCGCTGGTCTCCGCCATGACCGGCATGGGTGTACACGAGGACAAGGTACGTGCCCTGTCGCCCTACATGGCTTCCCGCTACTGTGATTTTGTAGAAAAGCGCGGTGCGCAGCTTTCACCGGTGCTTTCCAAGCGCCTCGGCGGTGTTCCTGTCAAAATGGTCTGCACCCGCCGCCAAGCCTTTGACGCGGCAGTGCCCGAGACTTTCTACACCATCCGCATCGGCTTTAAGGAGGACGGCACACTCTGCGCCGTACACTGCAAGAACGTGCACCAGTCCGGCGCACGCGGCGGCTATGGCGACAAGACTCACGGCCATCTGGTCCTGCCCCCGAACGCCCAGGGCTTCAAGTCCACCACATGCCCGAATATCTACTCTGAGATGGAGTACTATGTCACCAACGGCGCCTGCACCACTGCCGACCCCGGCAAGGATGTGTGGGAGCCTGTAAACCTCGCCTTTGCCCGCATTGCCGACACGCTCGGCATGGACATCACCGAGGTCATCATGAGAAACGTCACAGTCACCCAGCCCTCTCTGGAGACCTGTATGGAAGAGGGCAAGAAGGCCTTCGGCTGGGACGAGAAATGGCACCTGGCCGGCAAGCGCACGCTGCCCGACGGGCGGCTGCACGGTGTGTCTGCCCGCGCCTGCTGGTCCATGACCTGGGGCATGATCTCCTATAACATCAACCTCCGCCTCAATACTGACGGCAAGGTCTACATGCCCTATTCCGAAGCGCTCATCGGCACCTACTGGCCCGACGCGGTGCAGCTTGTCATCGCGGAAGAGATGGGCATGAAGCTGGAGGACGTGATCGTCTACTACGCCGCAAACTACCCCAACTGGCAGAAGGGCGATGCGGCAGATCGTGGCTCCACCTGCACCTGGGCCGCCAAAGAAGCGGCCATCATGCTCAAAAACCGCGTGCTCAACGCAATCTATATGTACGTCGGCGCCGCCTCTCCCGATGAGGCCGACATCGTGGACTCCATGCTCACGCTCAAGGCTGACCCCACGGTTCAGGTCCCGCTGGTGGGTCTCGGCCAGTTCGGCGAGGGCTTCTGCGGCAAGCCGAATGTCCCCTTCCAGAACGACGTGGTGCGCACCATGAATGTGGACTTCTGCGAGGTCGCTGTCGATCCCGAGACTGGCATGGTGGAGATCCTTGACTACACCGCCGCCCACGACTTCGGCAAGGTGATTCGCCCCGCCTCCGCCATGGGCCAGCTTGAAATGGCGCTGACCATGGCCTCGGGCCGCGCCCTGCGTGAAGAGATCATCTGGGACGAGAAAACCGGCGTCCTGTTAAACGGCAACATGTACGACTACAAGGTGCCCACCGCGCTCGATCAGCCGCCCATGGATAATGTGGCGGTGGAGACCCGCTGCGGTGGCGGCGCCTACGGCTCGACCGGTGTTGCCCACGCGCATATCAACGCGGGCCTTGTCGGCTGCGCGATCCAGAACGCCATCGGCGGCGACTTTATCAAGATGCAGCCCTATACGCCCGACCGCGTCCTTGCCGCGCTGGGCAAGATCGCAAAGGAGGATTGAGATGAGACCTTTCAAACACATCCAGGCTTCCACACTTGAGGAGGCCGCGTCCCTTGCCGCGCATGAGGGCGTCATGGTCATCGCCGGCGGCACCGATCTTCTCGGTACGCTCAAGGACGAATGCCTGCCCGTCTACCCCAATTACATCGTCGATCTCAAGACCATCCCCGGATTAAACGCCATTGTGGAAACCGACACCGAGCTTGTGATCGGCGCGCTGGTAAAGCTCCAGAGCATCGCGGACAATCCCGCCGTTCAGGAGCATGCCCAGGCGCTGGCCGAGGCCTGCGGCCGTGCCGCCTCTCCAGCCATCCGCGCGATGGGCACGATCGGCGGCAACATCTGCCAGATGCACCGCTGCTGGTACTTCCGCTGCCCGGACAACCGCTTTGTCTGCGCGCGCAAGGGCGGCAAGGAGTGCTACGCCTACAAGGGCGACAATCGCTACCACTCCATCTTCGGCATTGAGGGCAACTGCCTTGCGGCAAGCTCCCACGACTCTGCGCCCGCTCTGGTTTCCCTCGGCGCAACGATCGAGACCACAGCGCGCTCCATTTCTGCTGAGGAGTTTTTCAAGGCCAACGGTCTGCGCTCCAATGTTCTGGAGGACGGAGAGCTGGTCAAGCAGATCCGCATCCCCAAGACGAAGCAGAGCCGTTTTGAGAAGTTTGCCCTGCGTAAGTCCATCGACTTCCCGCTTGTTAACTGCGCCGTTGCTGAGGATAAGAGGGGGCACATCCACATCGTGCTGGGTGCCTGCTACCCATCCCCCAAGCGCATGACGGAGGCCGAGGACGCGGTCGCCGGAGGCATCACCGAAGAGACTGCGAAAGCTGCGGGTGATGCGGCAGTTTCCAATGTCATGGTGCTGTCGAAGAATGAATACAAGGTAGAGATCGCCCGCACGCTTGTCAAGCGCACGCTGCTGCGCCTTGTCAATGAATGATCCCATGACCTGGTCGGAAGCTTTTGCAGCATTAAATACCTTTACAGCTTCCCATGACGATATCCGTGTCACACCCCAGAGCCTGCGCATCCCAAAGACGTACCGGGAGAAATTCTACACACTGGTAGACTCGGCGGCCTTCATCCTGGCCGGGGAGCTGGTCGGGGAGCGACTCGCTGAGATCACTGTGCTTGCCGAAAAGCTTTCGGCAGTGCGGGACCAGATCTGCAAAGGCAGCAATCTGCGTGCCTACCGCCTGCCCGCGTCGCTTGAGAATCTGATTGTCTCGCCGGAAAAGACTGTTTCGCAGCCGCTTTTTTCCCTCATGCTGGACGGGCTGCAGAACAGTCTCTCCCCTGCGGAGGTACAGGATCGGGCCGCGCAACTCATTCTCCCTGCAATCAATGACCTGCAGCGCTGTGCTTACGAGGCCTGGGCCTATCTCGGCATCTTGGAGGCATGGAAACCCGTGCGCTTCTACGGTATTGTCACAGCCGATTTTGCAAAGCTTACGGTAACGGAGACCGACGAGGTCATCATGGGCTACCAATACACCTCCCCAGATAAGCGCCTGCCCGAGACGGTGTTTGAGACCGCCGACGGGAAAACCATTGCCGTCAAGACGGAGGTCGGGCTGGAGCTGGATTACTATGGGGAGAAGGTCAGCCGGGACAAGGGCTACTCCTCCGGTGGCAATACCGTGGATGAGCTTGCCCATCGAGTGCTGCTTGCCTACCGCTTCCCAAGCCCGCAGGAGTTGGGCATCATCGCCGATGCGGAGAGAAACTTTGTCCGCCCCACAGATCTCATGTGCAGCTTCCTGCTGCCGCGGGAGATGGAGAATAAATACCTCTTCTCCTCTTTTGTGCGACATCTGCGTATGGTGCGCTCTCTGCGCCCCGTACAGATCCTGAGCTTTGATAAGCGCGGCTCCTTCCCGGACGGCGCCGAGCAAGACCCGCTCGTTCCGAAGTGGGAACGCACGGCGGTGGGCTATGACGAAGGGATGCTACGTGAGATCGCATCTAAACTAAATACTTAAGGAGGTTCCATGTATATGACTTTCAAGAAAGCCCTTATGGTTCTGCTTGTTCTGCTCATGGTCGTTGTCACGGCAGCATGCGGCAGCGCCTACGCAAACGATGATGTAAAGGGCGAGGAGGAGCTCTATTTCCCGCCCGCCGGGACGGTCCCCTATGTGGACAACGACACGGCTGTGCGCGGAGAGTACACCCCCTTCGAGCCCAAGGAAGACGCCGACACCTTCTCCGGTATCGCCATTGAAGGCAATGAGGAGGAAGAACTCCAGCAGGAGCGTATCGCAGGCGGCGCGGTCGGCGAGGCCACCTCAATCCTCGATCCGCTGCACGGCATCACTGACTACTCTGAGGGCGAATACGTCCCCATGTACGGCATCGACTGATTCCGTCACGCTTACAAGACAATTCATTCTCCAAAAAGATTCCCGGAAAGACTGTATATATGCAGATTTCCGGGAATCACCATTTTTATTTTCAAGATATGCCGGGATCAGTTTTCACCGGCCAGAAAAGAGACGATTAGAATAGCGAAAGCATCAATTTACTAAAAAAGAACGGCATGCTCTGCTGCCGTCCTTCTTCTGAAAAGGCTTGTGGTTGAACTCATAGAGGCGGTTCCAGATCGCTTCGTTCAAATCTGCCAATGAAAGAAACTGCCGGTTACGGAACGCAGCAATGATGAATGTGGAGATAACGCCAACTGTACCTTCCACGAAAGCCTTATCTTTGGGAGTTCTGACGCGGGCAGGCACAACGGCTGTGTTGTAATGCTCTGCCAGCTCCTGGTACGAGCGATTCAGTTCAACCTCGTCTTTCCCGTGCTTGACAACACCGGTTTTGAGGTTGTCGCACTGAATCATTTTGGTTATGCCGCCGAAATACTTGAAGGCGTTGACATGGGCGCTTGTCCAGCACTCCTGATCCACAGAGAAGAATCCTTCCACATAGCTGTACCCACTGTACGGAAGCGTAGCAACAAAAACATAGACCTTAACGGGCTCGCCTGTGTCAGTGTCGAGGACACTGGTTGTGTCACCAGCCCAGTCAACCTGCATGATCTCGCCAGGCTTATGGTTCAAATGCATTGTAGCGTTCTTCTTGGCGCAGAAGTCGTTGTAGTACTTGTTGAACTGCGTGGACTGATACGGCAGCTCACCATTCTGACGGCACTCCTCTACATATTCCCGCCAAAGCAGATCCAACGCCACGCCGTCGCGCTGAAGCTCCTTGTACACATACTCATAATCCGGCATCTTGTACTTCTGCCTTCCGGCAGCCGACGGAAATAACGCCTCATACAGCGCCTTGTCTGACATGTCTTTCGGCAAAGGGTAGGATAACCCGAGGCTTTCAGCCAGATGAATGACGGTTCGCACAGTCGTGCGAGAGCATGTAAGCGATTGAGAAATCTCAGTCTTGTTGAATCCCAAAGAATGCATCCTCAGGATTTCGCGGTAGTTGGTCATGACCATGACCCTCCTTATATTGATGTCATGTCCTTCAACATGCACCAACATCATACGATGATTTGCGGAGTGGTCAACGATCCCGGAACGGGTGGTCAATCTCAGCGAATCAAGTGGTCAACCTGCGCGGTGCAGAGGGGGTGAGGACAAAAAGTTGGACCTGATTGTGAGATCAGGAGGCAACGCATGTATACCTACGAGGAAAAGAAGAAAGCTGTAGACTTTTTTATCAAATATGACCTCAGTCCTGCAGCGGTGATTCACGAATTAGGATATCCCTCAAAAAACAGGTTATACCAGTGGTATCAGGAATACATATCAACAGGTACATTGTCGGATAAAAAGGATAGAAAAAGCAAGTATTCAAAAGAACAGAGGGAAGCTGCTGTAAAGTATTATCTCGAGCACGGGAAGAGTGTAAGTAAGACTATTGCTGCTCTTGGGTACCCAAAGAAGTCGGCCCTTTGCGACTGGCTAAATGAGGATCTGCCAAATAAACAAAGGAAATGGAGTTGCAAGCGATCCGGCACTCTGGTAAGATGTTCACAAGAACAAAAGGAGAAGGCAGTCAAAGAGTACTGCAGTGGTGAAAAGACGCCAACGCAGATTGCCAGTGAATATGGTGTAAACCCATATACTGTGTATCGCTGGAGAGATAAACTGCTGAGTAACAAGAACATGAGAGAAGAGCCGACAGCTAATTCAATGCCTCAAACAGTACCAGAGCTACAAGATGAAGTATCACGCCTTACGAAAGAAGCAGAAGAATTAAAGAAGCAGGTTTTCAAGCTTCAGCTTGAGAGGGATATCCTGGAAAAGGCGGCAGAAATAATAAAAAAAGGAACGGGTATCAGTCTTGAAAGTCTATCTAATCGAGAAAAAGCCGAACTGATTGATGCCCTACGAGATAAATATCGGCTTAAAGAATTACTACAGGCATTACATATATCGAAAAGCAGTTATTGTTATCAAGCCAACTCAATGAGACACCCTGACAAGTATAGCGCGGTGAGGACACAAATCAGGGAGATCTTTGTTTCTTCAAAGGACACATACGGTTACCGTCGTGTTTACATTGAGTTGAAGAATAGAGGCTTCGCTATTTCTGAAAAAGTTGTAAAACGGCTTATGCGAGATGACAGAATGAACGTGAGGCAAGTAAAAGTCAGAAAATACAATTCTTACGCTGGTGAAATCACACCAGCTGTAGAGAATATAATCAATAGAGATTTCCATGCAGATGTGCCAAATCAGAAATGGCTGACGGATATCACAGAGTTCCACATCCCCGCTGGTAAAGTGTATCTTTCTCCAATAATAGACTGCTTTGATGGTGCAGCAGTATCTTGGACAATAGGAACTTCTCCAAATGCAGACCTGGTCAATACGATGTTGGAATCCGCCATTCAATCTCTCAAACCCGGTGAGAAGCCAATTATTCATAGTGATCGAGGAGCACATTATCGATGGCCAGGCTGGATTGAACGGATGGAAGATGCTGGATTGACAAGATCAATGTCGAAAAAGGGCTGTTCTCCTGACAACTCCGCCTGTGAAGGCTTCTTTGGCCGTCTTAAAAATGAAATGTTCTACTTTAAAGACTGGGCAGGCGTATCGATATCACAGTTTATGGGTATTCTCGATGAGTATATTCACTGGTATAATGAGAGACGTATTAAGGTCTCTCTTGGTGGCAAGAGTCCTATGCAGTATCGTCGTTCTCTTGGCCTCAGTGCATAATGATATCCAATTAATTTGTAAGTCAGGAGGAAACCAATTTGAAAATACGAGAACTTCTTGATTACCTCGACACATTTGACTACGATGATGAGCTGGAGATTGATATCTACGAGACTATAACGAAGCGTTACATAGATACTACTTCTGACATCAGAATTGATACTGAAGGGATTAATCCCACCTTGGTCATTGATGTAGAAGCTGGTAAATTCTAAGAGCTTTATAAGCTACAGTGGTCCAAGAAAATGTCCGCACCCCCAGATGGTCAATCTGCCGCGGAATATTCAACACAGTTTATAATATAGGCGTTACTGTTTCACTAAACATCCTGAAATTTGACTCTCCTGCCTCTTTCTGGTAAACTCAAGCTGTACAGTTTCCGGTTTGCCGTGAGCAAACATCAGTCTCTCGTCTCATAGTGTCATTTGCCTTTATGGGTA
>ODAJ014742204.1_pt1 | contig 10438 bp, 11 predicted proteins | sample 1539241 | NCBI WGS metagenome assembly ODAJ01 (sample SAMN02144231, study PRJEB22623) | gut metagenome | biome: sheep rumen | host: Ovis aries | place: New Zealand
CAGACGTTTCACGTCACTCTTTTCTATGGTGAAGCAGAAGTAGTACTTGCCGTCTTTGCCCAGCGTCAGCGTGCTGTTGTCCTCGCGGAAGATGGGTGTGTTGCCCGTCAAGGTGCTCAAAGAAGACAAAGCCGAGTATATACAGGCGTTGGTCGACACCCGCGAGCGGGATGATATCGGTCTCTTCTGCAGATGCATGACCGAGTTACATTGTCGGCATCTGCAAGCCGATATCGACCAATATGAACGGTCGACGGACGGAGAAATGGTCGATAAATCTGTTTTGAAGCAGAAAATGGTCGATAAAGCCCACTTTGGTCGAGAAACTGGCCGATATTATAGTTTTTGTGGGCGATAAAGGCCACATCACGACGGAAGTTGTCGTCAATCATTTTGGTTTCACTCCCACTACAGCCAAACGCTACTTTCGCCAGCTTACCGAGTTTGGCTATCTGGAGGCACAAGGTGGCAACAGGAGCCGGTCGTATCGGAAAAGATAGAGTCAAGCAAGCGGCAATCTCTCATAGGTGTCGGTCTTCTGTTGGTGGAACTCCAGCTGCAGGTGCTTGCCGTTGCGCTTCACGTCCTTCCACCGCAGACCCTGCACGTCGCTGTAGCGCAGACCTGTCATGCAGGAAAAGAGGAACATCGACTGGATGTTGTTGTATTCTTCTGACAGATGGTGGTGGGCAAGTTTTTTCAATTCCGTTTCTGTCAGAAAGCTCTTCTTCTCCTGTTCGCGTTTGGGACGTTTCACCCGTTGCAGGATGCGGTCGTCGAAGAGGCCGTTCTTGTAGGCATCGTGGAGGACGCAAGCCAGTTTCTGGAAGTATAGTCTCACGCTGCCGGGCTTCATCCCTTGAGACTGGAGGTATTTGATAAAGTCTTGGAGATAGGCTGTGGTAATTTTGTCGATAGTGATGTCTCCGTAAGCTTCGAGGTGGTTGCACATGAGACGGTAGGAGTCTTTGGTATTAGGTTTGATATTGGCGGATGCGGCATAAGATTTGGCATATTGCAGCAGGCTGACGGACGGTCTCTCCTCGGCCTGGCTGTTGCCGAGGCTGGCGGAGTATTGGTAATGAGCACCAGATGAAAAATCGTCGTAAGACAGGCAAATGCGGAGTTCTCCTGTAGCTGTATATTGGATAGAGACTACAGAAAACTGGAAGTTGGAATCAATCTTAATATTCATAATGTCAGTTGTTTATGTTGTATACCGATTTGAAGATTGGGAATAAAGATACAGATATTTGTATAATTGAAAGAAAATTAGTATTTTTGCAGCGAAGAAAAACGACCAAGATGCAAAAGGGTTACACCATATTATCGGGGAAAAATACCATGTCAGAAAGCGGCATTTTGAAGGTGTATTTTGATACTTTTTCTTCAAAAAATGTATATGGAGTAACCTTTATAAACAGCTATAATCAAAGTTGTTCCGTCGATTTTCTAGGCTGTTCTTTCAACGGGAAAGAGAAGGACTACGAGAGTGGCTTCCACTACTACGGCGCACGTTATTACTGGAGCGAGGTTTTGACGGGGTGGTTGAGCGTGGACCCGATGGCTGACAAGTACCCCTCTATATCACCTTATGCGTACTGTGCTTGGAATCCTGTGAAGCTGGTGGATCCGGATGGGAATGAGGCGGTGGACGATGGTTGGAAAGTTGACAATCAAAATAAGACAATTACTAGGGTTAATTTATGTGGAGGCGATTACACTCAATATGTTGAGGGTGATAGTGCTCCAGTACGATATAACACTTCTCGAGATGATCTGTTGAATGAATATAAAGACTATACTGTTATTGACAATAATACCCAAGTTGAAGCGCAACTAAATCCTATAGTGGAAAGAGAAAAGGCTGATGCTATTTCGGCTGGAACTGTCGCGGGAGTCATTGCCGGTGGCATTAGCAAGGGGGCAAGTAGTATGTCTAAAGCCTTTTTTGATAAGGACAATGGAACATACATGGGTAAGGATGGTTCTATAAAACAAATAAAAATTGGAAAAAATGGAGGATTGAATGGCCGTTATAAATCACAAATAAAAGCATCTGCAAAATACGCAAAGTTAGGTAGAGTATTTACAGCTTTAGGCGTTGCCTCTGCTCTTGTTTCTGCGAAAAATACCGAGAGCCAATATCAACATGGGCAAATTTCAAATATGCAAAGACTGACTAATCATGCTGTTGATATTTTAGGTTGTACGCCTGTTGGATGGATGGCTCCATTTGCATATGAATTAGGGGCAAATTATGGACCGAGCACTTGGTTAAAAAAATAAAAAAACATGATTTATAAGTTTTTGTTTTATTTCATCTCTTGGTTTAATAAGAAAGTCGATTTATTAGGAGGGACCGATGAGTACTGCTATTATGCGGCAAGCGCTCTTGTTGGCTGGACAGCAGCGGTAGGTTTATATGCAATAGTTAATGTTGTCTGTATCGTTTTTATTCATAACAATAGTGTGTATGGAGTAATATCAACCATTATGGATATTCTTTGTCTTATAATGTGCTTACTGTCATTCCTGTATTTTAGACACGATGGTAGATGGAATAAAATTTACACAGAGATCCAACATTCATCCACCTCTCAAAAATATCGCTATGGATTTTATTGCTTATTATTTGTTGTGGTATCATATGGGTTATGGTTTCTATCAAATGATGTGATTCGGGTGTTAAATACAGGTAACGGATTGTCTTTCGCTATTAAAATAGTAGACCTGTTGAATTTAGCATACTGATAGATATGGTGGGCTAATTGGAATATGGGGACGGAACCCGACCTGCCGCTATAATAAAACAATAAGTAGTAGAATAAACCAACACATAAACCCGAAGGGGTAAAAGGCATTTGAGAGGTGCGGCCATACCCCTGATGGATGGCTCCATTTGCATATATTATTTTTTTATCTTTGCATCGTCAAATTCAGATAACCATTGTATGAACAACGCAGATTTTTGGAAGTCAATCAACGTGATTATTGCCGACGGTTTCACGTCCGAGGGTCTGCAAAAACTCGACCATTATGCAGAATTACTTATCAATGGACGGCTTGTATATAAACGATTTTCACCGTTCGAACAGCATGGCTGCGCAGCGGGAGGTGCAACGCATGTCGCTGCATCCCTGCTCGCGGGAGCAAAAGCTCAGCCAGATAGCGGAGTTACACCTTATGGCAACGACTTCAAAAGGGAGGTCGAATGCGGAGCGCAGCAGGCTGAATGCATAGAGCAGTGGGCCCGCCGCACGGGGTACTGGACGGACTGCGTCGACAAGACTTTGTCGCAGACCCTCGGCGAACAGATTGCCGAAGGGGGAGAAGCCAAAGTATACGATCACGGGGAAACGCTCATCAAGACCATCGGTCTCGACTACTTCGTGCAACCCATCCTTGCCCTTGACCGCATCACCATTATTATCAGCACGGTGTCCCGACATCTGTGTTGCATCATTGAACTTATTATGGGAATGAATAGAAACTGCATCAATTACCCAATCTGGGGTTTGGGGTAGGGATGCAGATTGGGATTCTCCTGTTGGGGAGCTGACTCCCAATCCAGATTTATAATCTACAACAGAACACTCTTTTTGAGTTTGACCACTATTTTTCTCTGCACGATCCAATACATCACAGGCTTCTCGAAGAACTCCGTATGTTGTTTTCAACAGAGGCTCTGACTGCAAATCTGCAACAGATGTAGTACGCCCTTCCTTATCATTATTTTTTATTCTTTTTTTATCAGCTCTATTACCAACAATATAAACATTATTATCATTGTTGCCATCCCATCCAAGATAATTACCTTTTGTGTCGTAATAATCACCAATCTCACGTCCATCAGGGTCTATTAACCTCACCGGATTCCAAGCACAATAAGCATAAGGACTAATGCTGGGGTACTTATCGCTCATCGGGTCGACGCTCAGCCACATGGTCGTCAGCGCGTGGTCCATGTACCTTGCGCCGAAGTAGCCGTAGCCGGTTTCCTCGTCGCGCTCTTTGCCGGTGAAAGTGTATTGTCCGAGGCGAGGATAACGGGTTTCTGTATAATTCTGTATATCCACCCAATCTTCACCGTAGGGGAGGTAATTGAGGGTCTGAGTTACCTGGCCTGCGTCGTTGGTGAGGTAAGCGGCAGAGACGAGATGGTCGGAGTGGTAGAAGAAAGCGGGTTCCGGGTCGTCACGCTCCGTCTCGTGTACGATAACATCATAGAGGTCTATAGTGCTGCTCATATCTATCTCTATGCTGAGGCACTCATTGAAGGTGCGCTCTACGCTTTCATATTATCTAACGGACTGATGGTCATAGCCTTCGGCCAAGGCAGGAACGCACTCTACGATACTATCGAGGTTTATATTGCTGAACTCTCCACCTATCTTGCTGCATACGCGGTTAGCACCTTCGAAAATGCAGCCCACATGAAAATCATTTTTAGTTGCATTCATATTCCCTATCTCCTATTTTTTACTGTTGATATCACTACAAACTACAATTACTCACCCAAAACTTAAATAGTGTATGGTGTTTGGTTTCAATGGAAAATTGTGTTCTATAAATGTGTTCTTTTATCACAGGAATGCCATTTATCTCGAAATTATATTTAATAGATATATTACGGATTTCTTCCACAGGTTTTTGTATCTTGATAAAAAACTTATGGGTATTACAATCTTTCACCACATATGGAGTCGCAATAAGTTCAGGATTCTTCTTTCCTGGGTATGTCTTTTGAAAAATTGAGAACTGCAATGGGTTGCCACATTCTGTAACATTAATAGATATAAGTTCTATTGTGAACTCTGTATTATTGTCGGATTGCCATTCTTGCCTGACATCTATCTCGTATATCGTATATCCACAACTTTTGTCACTATCGGGCTCTTCCCACTCATACAAATCGTTATAATAATAACTTATATTAGAAGTTATTTTGACTTTGCCTTGTTCCGATATAGGGTACTCTTCTATTATTTGTATTTTTGAGTTGTATGGTTGTAGAGATATCATAGACTGAATCGAACATGATTGGTGCAGGGAACATACAAACAGAATGCCTATACTATACAGAATTTTTTTCATTTTTCTCCCTCCATTACTTGGTGAGTCTCCTTGAGTGCGGTCTCTTTAGCCGCATCATGCATTGTGTGGATAGTATTCATGTATTGAGTACCCCCATTACCTTTTCTCTTTGAGTCCTTAGTCATACCCTTATGGGAATTCTCTAGATTTTTTTTGTCATCGGGAAAGATTCCTGTTTTTAATTTGCCTTTTAAGAAAGACATTAGTTTTTCGTCCTTTTGTGCTTCTGAAAACGTTGGAATATCCCTTATGTCAGAAGGCAGATTATTCGCCTCGGCATATTCGGCATATAACTCTATATAATTTGAATGAGAATAAAAATCTGATATTGTGTGCAAAGCCTCCCCAGCATTGGCATAATCCTCTATTGAAATGAATTTTGAATAGTCATTAATCGCGTTGTTATATGCAGACTGTAAATCTGTAGGCTTATTTGGTCCATATTGATTGTATCCATCTAAATGCACTGATGTTATTTTCCAATGTATAATATCCGACTGAAAACTCGCCCCATAGCACATCTTTATCCTATTAGCAATACTAATTCCGAGTCCAGCACTAGCCTTCCAAACTATGTTTGCGTGTGTTGTTGCAGGAAAATTACCATCAGGATCAACTAACTTTACTGGATTCCAAACACAATACGCATACGGCGAGATACTCGGATACTTGTCCGCCAGCGGGTCTACGCTTAACCAACCCGTCAGCACCTCGCTCCAGTAATAACGTGCGCCGTAGTAGTGGAAGCCTGATTCATAGTCCTTCTCTTTCCCGTTGGAAACAAAGGCAAAAAAACTGCATAGTTCTAGTTTGGGTTACACCATCAATTGTTATAGCGTTCATAAAATTTATTCAAGAGAAGATCAGGCTATGGATTACTAACTATTTCTTTCCAATTATTGAGTGCAACTCCGAAGGTTTCGCAGGCTTGCCTTTTGCAAGAATACACATCATCTTGTAAATAATCGGCGATGCAGTCTCCGTGGGAGTTATACACATATAAGTAAGCACCAATATCTGGCAAATCCTCTTCGATTACCAAACTCAATTCTTTTGTATTAGATATATATTTCATACTTTATTGCTTAGGGTATAATCTATGGGTGGGCGTTGCATCCTTCCAGTTCCCATTCGGCGTCCCTGGTCTGGATAGACGATGGTATTTACACGTCCCCAGCTGTCATACTGGTATAGCATTCTGAACTGGTACACCTCGCTGTGTTGTGGCAGGGCAATGGTGCGTATCTCGTCAGTGACATTGCCGAGCTTGTCATACGTGCACTTGCACATCCCGCTGCCGTCCACAATGCGGACGGTACGGCCTGTCTCCGTGCCGCTGGTGCCGTAGGTGTATGTCACGTCATTTCCTGTCATATTGTTATGACGCTTCTGAGGTACTCTGTAGTATGTGTAATCGTAGTTTATTTGACCCAGAGGATTGTTTTCCTTCAGCAAGTCACCAGCATTGTCGTAGGTGTAGCGGTTCTCTCCTGCATCAGGATGGATGCGAAAAAAAATAACATTTGGCATGTTTGTTTTATTCTGTATATTTGCAGAAGGAAAAAAAGACAGCAAGATTGGTATAATAAAATGATTTATAGCGTTATGAAACGTTTTCTGTATCTGCTTTCCGCGGCGGTGCTGCTGCTTGCGGGCTGCTGCAACAAGAAGAATGAAGCGCCGCGCAACGTCATCCTTATAGTGGGCGACGGCATGGGCGTGGCCCAGGTCTATGCCTCGGTGGTGGCCGAGAAGGGCGACAACAGCGCTTTCCTGCGCTTTCCTTACAGCGGTTTTTCGCGTACCTATTCGCTCAACAAGTACCGCACCGACTCGTCGGCCGGCGGCACGGCGCTGACCACTGGCGAGAAGGTGGAGAACTACCACGTGAACTGGGCGCCGGACTCGTCGCGCCACCGCACCATCTTCGACGACGCCGTCGACGCCGGCAAGAGCACCGGCTTCGTGGTCGTCAGCGACTGCATGGACGCCACGCCGGCGTCTACCTACGGCCATGTGCCCTACCGCAAGATGTACGACACCCTGTCGTTGCAGCTGGCGCAGTGCCGTCACAGCGTGATGGTTGGCGGCGGCTACCGGTATTTCCTGCCGGAGAACCGCAAGGACGGCCTGAGCCCTCTTGACACCCTCGCCGCCCGCGGCTACACCGTGGTGCGCACGCTCGACAGCCTGATGGCTTTCGGCGGCGACCGTGTGGTGGGGCTGCTCTACGACGGCGACCCGCTGACGGAGCCCGAGCGCGGCGACGTGCTGCGTCCGGCGTCGATGAAGGCCATCGAGATGCTCAGCCGCAACCCCCAGGGCTTCGCCATGATGATTGAGGGGTCGCAGATCGACTGGGCATGCCACAACAACGACTCCGCCTACCTGCGTGCCGAGCTGGCCGACTTCGAGCGTATGCTGCATGCCGTGCTCGACTGGGCCGAGAAGGACGGCCACACGTTGGTGGTGGTCACCGCCGACCACGAGACCGGCGGCCTCACGCTGCCCGACGGCGACATCGAGCAGGGACTCAGCGACTTCCGATTCCTGTGGGGCGACCACACGGGCTGCATGGTGCCGGTGTTCGCCTACGGCCCGGGAGCCGAGCGCTTCAGCGGCATACAGCAGAACACGGATATACCAAGGAAGATAAGAGAGATAATGAAGTTTTAAGTTTTAAGTTTTAAGTTGTAAGTTTTAAGCTGTAAGTTTTAATTTTTAATTTTTAATTTGTAAGTTGTAAGTTGTAAGCTGTAAGCTGTAAGTTTTAAGTTTTAAGTTTTAAGCTGTAAGTTTTAAGTTGTTAGTTTTGAGTTTTAAGTTGTTAGTTTTGAGTTTTAAGTTGTAAGTTTTAAGCTGTAATTTTTATTTTTTAATTTTTAATTTTTAATTTTTAATTTTTAAGCGGGCTCATAGAGTTCTATGATTAAGTTTTGTGTACGCATAGTGCAGCGGTGGCTGCCGGAGCCGTTTATCTTCGCCATACTGCTCACCTTTGTGGCGGCTGTGGTGGCCATGCCTGTGTGTGGCCAGACGCCCATGGAGGTGCTGGAGCACTGGGGGGGAGGAGTGTGGAACCTGCTGGCCTTCGCCATGCAGATGGCGCTGGTGCTGGTATGCGGCAGCACGCTGGCTGCGGCGCCGGCCGTGAAGCGCGGCATCGACGCCCTGGCGCGAGTGCCGCGGACTCCTGCGGCGGCAATAGCGCTGGTGACGGCGGTGTCGGCGGTGGCCTGCTGGCTCAACTGGGGCTTCGGCCTCATCGTGGGCGTCATCTTCGCCAAGGCCATAGCGCGTCAGCTGCATGGTGTCGACTACCGTCTGCTGATAGCGTCGGCCTACAGCGGCTTCGTGGTGTGGCATGCCGGCCTGTCGGGCTCCATACCCCTCACCATGGCCACGCCCGGCGAGGCTCTGGCGGCTGCCACCAACGGTGCGTTGACGGCGCCGGTGCCGGTGAGCCAGACCATCCTCGACCCGCACAACATCGTCATGGTGCTGGTGGTCATCGTGGCCATCACCGTGGCCAACACCTTGATGCACCCCAAAGAGGGCGCCGTGACGGTGGATGCCGCCTTGCTCGAGGAGCAGGGGCAGGAGACTCCGCGTCTGGCTGCCGACGCCCACAGGACGCCGGCGCAGCGCATGGAGCAGAGCTCCGTGCTGTCGTGGATGCTGGGCATGCTGCTGCTGGCCTACCTGGTGTTGAACCTTGGCTTCCGCGGCGGCACGCTGGACCTCGGGGCCGTCATCATGCTCTTCCTCTCGCTGGGGCTGCTGCTGCACGGCACGCCGATAGCCTATGTGCGCGCTTTCGGCAAGGCCGCCACGGGTGCCGCTGGCATCATACTGCAGTTCCCTTTCTATGCCGGCATCATGGGCATCATCACCGGTGTGGGTGCCAGCGGCGTGAGCCTCGGCAACGTGCTTGCCGAGGGGTGCATACGCATCAGCAACCCCGTGACGTACCCGCTGCTGACATTCCTCTGTGCGGCGCTGCTCAACCTCTTCGTGCCGAGCGGCGGCGGCCACTGGGCCATACAGGCGCCCATCATGTTCACCGCAGGTGCCGAGCTGGGCGTGGATGCGGGGCTGACGGGCACCGCTATAGCATGGGGCGATGCATGGACGAACCTCATACAGCCCTTCTGGGCGTTGCCGGCACTGGCTATCGCCAAGCTCGACGCCAAAGATATCATGGGCTACTGTCTGATAGACCTGCTCATCACGGGGGTGATAATATGCGGTGGCCTGGTGGTGTGGGCGATGTGAGGAGGGAATTGGTTATTGGTTATTGGTTATTGGTTCAGTGTTGAGTGTTCTGTTTGGGGTGTTGAATTAAGTATTAAGATATATGTTTGAAGAAGTTATAAAACATTATCCGGATTTCCCGAAGCCGGGGATCGACTTTATCGATGTGCTGCCGTTCCTGCAGGACAAGAAGGCTTTCGCCGAGGCGGTGGCCGAGATAGACCGCTGCTGCACGGCGCCTAACATAGCCACGGTGGAGGCCCGCGGTTTTCTGTTTGCCGCACCACTGCTGTGCACGTCGCAGGAGGTGTACACCATAGTGCCCATCCGCAAGAAGGGCAAGCTGCCGCACGACGAGGGCGACCTGGTGAAGGTGAGTATCGAGAAGGAATACGGCAGCGACGAGGTGTTCTACCGCCGCAGCGACCTGGCGGCATGCAAGGGCGACGGCGACACCATAGAGCTGACACTTCTTGACGACCTGCTGGCAACAGGAGGTACGGCGCAGGGCATCGCCGAAGCACTCAACGGCGAGGTGATCGGCGGCCGCCGCGTGGTGGTCAAGGAGTTCGTATTCCTCGTGGAGTTGCCGGCACTGGGAGGACGCAAGGTGCTTGAAGACATAGCGCCGGTGCGCTCGCTGATGAGCCTCGAGGGGGTGGAATAGGGGAGTGGAGAGCTACAGTAGTTTGACGATTACCACAACGAGCAGGGCTATGCAGTAGACCAGCTTGAGCAGTGTGCCTGTGAGGAAGCCGAGGAAGGCTCCCCAGGCGGCGCGCAGGGCTGGCTGCCAGTCGTGCTTGTTGATGTATTCGCCGACGAGAGCTCCCGCGAAGGGCCAGAAGATGACACCTATCAGTCCCTGAGGGCCGAAGGGGAGGCCTATGATGGAGATGACGAGGCCTATGTTGCATCCCCAGATGCCATATTTGCTGCCGCCGTTGTGCTTGGTGGAGAGGGAGGGCACCACGTAGTCGAGCACGGTGATGACGGCGGCGATGACGGCGGTGACGATGAGCGTCGTGGCGTTCACCGCGGCAAAGGGCGTCAGCGCTGCCAGCAGCAGGCCCAGCCAGCTGACGGG
>ODAJ011549711.1_pt1 | contig 10435 bp, 11 predicted proteins | sample 1539241 | NCBI WGS metagenome assembly ODAJ01 (sample SAMN02144231, study PRJEB22623) | gut metagenome | biome: sheep rumen | host: Ovis aries | place: New Zealand
AGACAAGAAAGTTGAAGCCCTATACATTTTTGGTATGGCGGCATCGTTTAACGATTCTACTGTGTATTTCACCGATATACAACAGATAAGAAACGTGTGGATGGATGGCAAGAAACGCTTCGTGAAACATGGTAACGAGTACAGCGCCCAGCTGCGCAACTACCTGGAAGATAGGGGAATGCCAAAAAGAGTATGTACTGTCTTCTACGACAAAAAGCTTAAGAAGGTACAGAAGCGTTACAATAAACTGAAGTCGAAATATGCCAAGACCGGGAAGTATGACATTAGGAATGTTGATATGTCCGACTTCCAGTTTCAGGCTGTTGACAACAACTAAAAAAAATGCCACAGTCAACGCACTACTTCCAGATAGCAGAATTTAAGGTAAGGATAAACTTCGAAGAGTCGTCTGTTAATGACATGCGGCTACTGCCTTCGTTTGAACCGTTCAGGATCAATGCCTGCAGCGACGAAGAACTGCTGTTTAATCTTACTGTTGATGACAAGCTACCGGTGATACCGAAAAGCGAGAGGCATCGTATAGACTCCTTCGACACAGGAAACGGAGATACTATAGTAGATAGCCTGAACGACGGAGGATACCAGTATATTATAAAGGATATAGAAAAAAGGGAATGTGCCTTGCTGCAAACGAACAAAGACTTCAGCCAATGTCGTTGTGCACTTAATGGAAGTTATAACCAGAGGTGCTTCGGACTTAACAACGCTCTGATGCTCATCTTTGCTTTTTCAAGCAGCACACACCAGACACTAATGGTACACGCCTCACTGGTAAGACACGACGGATACGGATATGCGTTCATCGCGAAAAGCGGAACGGGAAAGAGCACACAAGTGAGTATGTGGCTGAGATATATTGACAACTGCGACCTGATGAACGACGATAATCCTATAGTAAGATACATTGACGGGAAGCACTATATCTACGGAAGTCCCTGGAGCGGGAAAACACCATGCTACCGACAGGTTAAGGCTCCGCTGGGAGCTATAACACGAATAGATCGTGCAAAGAAAAACTCGGTAGATAGACTGGCACCCGTTGAGGCATTCGCTTCATTTCTGCCGGCATGTTCGACAATGAAATGGGACCACGACATCTTTGATGCCGTATGTAATAACGTAACAAAGGTAATAGAAACTACGGGTATGTACACTCTTCATTGTCTGCCCGACGAAGAATCAGCAAGAATATGTCAAGCAACTATAAAAGTCTCACAGTAGAAGAAAAACTCTTCGATAATGCCCTACTTCTACCCGAAGTTATAAAAATACTTAACGAAGGACATACTGTAACACTGCGTCTTCGTGGTTTTAGTATGCGACCTTTCCTGGAAGACCGACGCGACAGTGCCATACTGAAGAAGGCTGAGAACCCTAAAGTTGGAGACCCTGTTTTGGCAGAAATATCACCTAAGCACTATGTGTTACATAGAATTATAAGTATCAAAGGGGAAAATGTGGTACTGCGTGGTGATGGAAATATAGCAACGGAGGAATGTCTGTTGAAGGATGTTCATGCCGTAGCGATAGGTTTCTACCGTAAAGGACGTGACGTTGCTGACATGACGACAGACAAAAAGTGGCGAGCCTACTCTTTTGTGTGGACCCGCCTCTTTCCTATTCGCCGTTATCTGTTGGCGATTTACCGAAGAATTATAAAGTTTCTGTAATATTACTCTAAGTTAAGACTCTTCTTGATAGCTGCTATCTTCTCGTCAGCTGCCTTCAGGCAACGGTCGTAGCAGTCAGCACACTTCATGCTGTTGTCTTTAATTTCAAGATAGAACTTAATCTTTGGCTCTGTTCCTGACGGACGGACACTAACCTTGTTGCCATCCTCGCAGAACCACTGAAGCACGTTGCTTGTTGCTGGCATATCAAGCTTCTCTACCCTACCGTCAGCATACTTTGCCTCAAGGGTCTGATAGTCTTTCCAGAGACAAACCTTTGAACCACCGAGGTCTGTTGGCGGGTTCTTGCGGAAGTTCTCCATCATCTGCTTTATCTCGTCGGCACCAGTCTTTCCAGGACGTACTACGTTAATTGTTACCTCCCTAGAGAAACCATACTCCAGATAAATATCCATAAGAAGGTCGTAGAGAGTCTTACCGTTATCTTTAGCCCATGCTGCAATCTCACAAATCAGGCAGATAGATGCTGGTGAATCCTTATCACGTACCTTGTCGAATGGCAGGAATCCGAAACTTTCCTCACCACCGCCTATATACTTCTTCTTGCCTTCGTTCACACGAATCTCGTTGGCAATCCACTTGAAGCCGGTGTAGCAGTCTTTCAGTTCAACGCCGTTTTTCTTTGCTATTTCTGCAATAACCTCGGTAGTTACAATGGTCTTTACGAGGAACTCGTTACCTTTGAGCTGACCGAGTTTCTTCTTATTGGCGATGATGTACCAAGAGAACATCATACATGTCTGATTACCATTGATGATAACCCACTCGCCCTTATTGTCACGACATACTATAGCCAATCGGTCTGCATCGGGGTCGCTGGCTATAACGAGGTCTGCATTAAGACGGGTTCCTAACTTCATACCGAGTGTCATAGCCTCAGCATTCTCTGGGTTAGGACTTACGACAGTCGGGAAGTTTCCATCAATAACCATCTGCTCTGGAACAACGTGGATATTCTGGAAGCCCCAGGAACGAAGAGCCATAGGAATGATTACACGACCTGTTCCGTGCATTGGAGAATAAACGATGTTGAGGTCTTTGTGACGAAGAATTACGTCTTGATCAACCATTGCCTCTTTCACTGCCTGGATGTAATCCCAGTCCATCTCGCCACCGATAGGAACGATAAGTTCCTTGTTACCTTCAAACTTAACATCGCTTATCTTTACCTTGTTGACTTCGTCAATGATACCGGTGTCGTGCGGAGAAAGAACCTGAGCACCGTCGTCCCAGTAAGCCTTATATCCGTTATACTCTTTAGGATTATGAGATGCTGTCACATTAACACCTGCCTGACATCCGAGATGACGGATAGCATAGGAAATCTCAGGTGTAGGACGAAGACTCTCAAAGAGATATACTTTTATTCCGTTAGCCGAGAAGATGTTGGCAACAGTTTCTGCAAACATACGTCCGTTGTTACGGCAGTCATGACCTACTACTACGGAACACTTCTTGCCTGGGAATGCTTTAAGGATGTAGTTTGCAAAACCTTGGGTAGCCATACCGACGATGTACTTGTTCATTCGGTTGGTTCCTGCGCCCATGATACCACGAAGACCACCTGTACCGAACTCAAGGTCACGATAGAAAGCGTCAATAAGTTCTGTCTTGTCACTATTGTCGAGCATAGCCTGTACGGCTTTTCTCGTCTCTTCGTCGAAAGCTGGACTTAGCCATTCTTTCGCACGTGCTTCGCATTGAGCGATTAAAGCTGCATTATTTTCCATAAGTTAACTTATTTATTTTAGGTTTAGGTTAATTGTTTTTCATTTTGCTTACAAAAATAATACAATTTGAGATAACCGCCAAAAGAATGATGTTTTTTTTTATTTTTTAAATATTTATCACTATCTTTGCATCCGATTATGGAACTACATTTTACAGGTATTATAATAGCAGTATGCACTTTCCTCGTCATTGGATTGTGCCACCCGCTGGTGATAAAGACGGAATACTACACCGGCACCCGCTACTGGTGGGTCTATCTCATCATCGGAATAATTTGCATAGGATTAGCTTTTCTCATTGAGAACGTTATAACATCCTCAATACTGGGCGTCACAGGAGCATCGTTCCTGTGGGGCATAGGAGAACTCTTCGAGCAGAAGAAGCGTGTTGAGAGAGGATGGTTCCCACGTAACCCTAATCGTAAGAAATAGTGAAAACAGCACTTATACTTGTCGGAAAGACTAATGACACCCATCTGCAAGCTATCATTAATGACTATGCAGAACGCATAACGCACTATATGCCTTTCGAGATTATCGTCATCCCGGAACTAAAGAATACAAAGAGTCTTTCGGAAGAGCAACAGAAAGTACGCGAGGGCGAACTGATAATGAAACAACTTACGGCACAGGATACGGTAATACTGCTCGATGAAAGAGGAAAACAGTACAGAAGTCTTGAATTTGCGAAATGGATTGAAAAGCAACAACTGACAGCACGTCGTCTGGTATTCGTAATCGGAGGACCGTACGGATTCTCCTCTACCATATACGACAGAGCTAATGGAAAGATATCGCTTTCGATGATGACGTTCTCGCACCAGTTGGTAAGAACAATATTTACGGAACAGCTATATAGAGCTTGTACTATAATAAAAGGAGAACCTTACCACCACGAATAAACAAAACGACCGCTACAGACTGATAATCTATAGCGGTCGCTGTTCTTATTACACTGTTCTTTTAGTCCTGCTCTGGGGTTATCAGTTTATAACCCTTTCCATGAATGTTTATGATTTCTATCTGACTATCTTCCTTAAGATGCTTGCGCAACTTAGTGATATAAACATCCATTGAGCGTGCATTGAAGTAGTTGTCATCAATCCATATAGTCTTCAAAGCGAAGTCACGCTGCAGGATTTCATTTGCATGTGAACACAAAAGAGCAAGGAGCTCGTTCTCTTTTGTTGTAAGTTTTTTATGCTGATCGCCGATAGAAAGGAGCTGCTTCTGTGTGTCAAAGGTGAACTTACCAATATGATATACTGAGCTCTCCTTATTCTTCTTTCCACGAACACGACGCAGAATAGCCTCTATACGCATCACCAGTTCTTCCATAGAGAAAGGTTTTGTGATGTAGTCGTCAGCACCAAGTTTGAAACCTTCAAGAATATCCTCCTTGAGATTCTTCGCCGTTAGGAAGATTATAGGCATGTCTGCATTTGCCTGACGTATTTCTTGTGCAAGGGTGAAACCGTCCTTCTTAGGCATCATGACATCGAGCACACAAATGTCAAACTTAGTCTTCAGGAATGCTTTGTAGCCAGCCTCTCCGTCAACACACAACTCTGCATCATAATCCTTTGCCTGCAGATATTCACGCAAAAGCATACCGAGGTTCTCATCGTCCTCGCAAAGCAAAATCTTCATTTTCTCTTCCATAATCTTAAAGTTTTTGGTTTATAATCTTTTTTATTTATTCGCAGTTATTATTGGTAGTGAAACAACGAAACGGGTGCCTTTTCCTAATTCGCTCTCGCAACGTATATCACCATCATGTAAATTAACAATCTTCTTAACGTAGGCAAGGCCTAATCCAAAGCCTTTTACGTCGTGCACATTGCCGGTATGAACACGATAGAACTTGTCGAATATCTTCTTTATGTTCTCACGGCGTATTCCAAGACCTGTATCACGAATAGAGAAGCACACATGCTCGTCTGTATTCCACGTCTTGATATACAGGTTAAGAGGTTGGTCTGCCTTACGATACTTCACAGCGTTATCCATAAGATTTGATATAGCATTCTGGAAGTGAATCTCATCGACATAAATTGTTGAATCTACTGCCTCTATATCAGTATATATATGTCCGCCAGTATGTTCCACACGCAGCGTGAATGTTGATGCCACATTCTCAAGGAGTTCGTTGAGGTCCAGTTCCTTCCTCTTGAATACTGCCTTCTTACGGTCGAACATAGACATCTGCAACACTTTCTCCACGAGGAAACGCAGACGTTTTGTTTCATCATTGATTACGCCACCAAGATGTTTCATCATCGAAGGACTCTTCGTAACGCTCTCGTCATTAAGCATCTGTGCAGCTAAAGAAATACTACTTATAGGTGTCTTTAACTCATGCGTCATATTGTTTATGAAGTCATTCTTCATCTCTGAGTAACGTTTCTGGCGGAAAATCAGCACCAAAGTAATGATAAACGTTACTATCAACACAAAGGTAAAGACGACGGAAGGAATCATAAACCTTACAGAGGAGAAGATGTAACTGTTCATCTCTGGGAAATGTATTTTCACCAGACCCATCCTGTTCTGTGGATCGTTGCGGAAAAGCAACTGAGTATAGGTGTATTCCTCACCCTTGTCGCTATAGTCGGGACAACGATAGACCTCACGACCATCCTGGGTACATACGGTAAAGTGGTAAGGGATATTGACACCATTATTCATCAACTCTGCCTTGATGTCCTGATCGAGCATCTTGAAATTTATTCGCTCACGCAACGGCTTGTCGCTGGCGGTATAGAGAATGCTGTATATTACTTCATCCAACAGAGCCTTCTGATAAACATAGCGATTCTTCACAATCTCCCGCATAGACTTTGTTGTCGCGGTTATCGAATTCTTGTCATTACGGAGGATCATCGCCTTTGGCATCTGCGACGGCTTGGAGTTGATAGTCTTCAACTCGAACGAAGAATAAACATCACCATCGGCACCTGTCTCTTTCTCAAGATATCGAAGGGTCTCGTTGAGCTCAAGATTTCGTGATGCCTGGTACATCGCCTTAGTAACAGATTCGTCAAACTGTTCCTTCTTCATTCGAACCATCTCTTCGATATAGCTCAACTGAAGCGAAAGCAGGGCAAGGAACGAAAGTCCCATCACTACAGCAATTATTATAATCGTTCTTTTCTTCATGACAATGCAAAGGTATTAACTATGTAAGGTAATCACAATGTTTTTAGTTAATTAATTTGGTTAATTTTGCTATAATTAACTGTTTTTGGGGCGTTTGTTTAATTATTATGAAGTTTACTGACCATTTACAATATATAATACTTGTAGATTTAAACAAAACTTATTACCTTTGCATGCTAATATATAAATATGTATTATAACGACTACGGACATTGGATAAGAGGGATATTTCCCTTTAGAGTACAGAAGATAGCCATCGATGCCGGCTTCAGTTGCCCCAACAGAGATGGCACAAAGGGCTTGGGAGGTTGTATCTTCTGCGATAACAGGACATTCAATCCTTCATACTGTATCCGCGAAAAGAGCATTACGGAACAGATGGAGGACGGCAAGTCTTTCTTCGCACGCAAATATCCTGACATGAAATATCTTGCCTACTTCCAGGCGTATAGCAACACATATGCTCCACTAAACGTGTTAAAGGCAAGGTACGAGGAAGCTCTAAGGGTAAAAGACGTCGTAGGAATAGTTATCGGTACTCGCCCAGACTGTATAAACAAGGAGATACTGGACTATCTGGAGGAGCTAAACAAGCAGATTTTCGTGATGGTGGAGTATGGTATTGAGAGTACAAATGACGATACTTTACGAAGAATAAACAGAGGACATGATTTCGAAACTTCGAGGAGAGCAGTAGAGATGACCTCTGAAAGAGGAATAAAGACAGGAGGTCACATAATACTCGGATTACCAGGTGAGACTGACTATGAAATTATTAAACAAGCGCCTGTCATATCCGGTCTGCCTCTAACCACCTTGAAGATACATCAGATGCAGGTGATTCGCGGAACAAAACTTGAAAAAGAGTATCATAATAACACAATAAAAACATATAGTGCACAGGACTATATTGAACTTATTGCCAGATACATACAATATTTACGCGAAGATTTAGTTTTAGAGCGGTTTGTATCTCAAAGCCCAGCAAGCCTTCTTGTAGCGCCACAATGGGGACTTAAAAATCACGAGTTCACAAATCTGTTAAACAACTATTTGAAAAAACACGACATTAGACAGGGGCAGAAAGTAGGTCTTTCATTTTAACATTATTCTTACGTACGAACTTTTCAGCCTCGTCAACGAACGACGATTTAAAGAATTTATTCTCCAGAAGTTGATTGCACACCCACATAACGCGCCCCATATGAAGGTCACGATTGCGCTGTGATTGAGTCTCAAAATCTTTCATCGGATAAAGTCCCAAAAGATAGAAACAAAGACAGTCGGGAACAATATATTCACGTGTCATTTGCCTACGTTGCTGTGGAGTATAATAACGCTTATAAATGCTATAGTCGGCACCCATATACTTGTCAAGCGAAATACCTACACTTTCGTCTGCCACCACAATACTCTGGTCGAAGGATCCAATCTGAGCATAAACTCTCGGCAACTCCAAATCAGGAATCTCGCCCTTCAGTTTATTAAACGACTTCGTCAACTGAGAGTTAATATCGTCCATATTTGCATAGGCCACTTCGGCATCACTAATTACGGTCTGCAACGTCGAATCCTGGTAGTAAGCAAGGAACTTCTTATTTATGTTAGGGTCGTCAACACTTCCTATCTTGAGAACTTTTTCTATCAGAGTACGGGTTTCCATAGGATACTCCGTTTCCATCTGCTGAAGTGCCGTAAAATCACCCGTCGTGAGGTACATACTTTGCAAACGATCATAGCGTTCCACCTGATAGGTAGAACTTGCTTCCTCCTGTCCAGAAACCGGCAGTTTAAACTGACAAGCGGAAAGAAGTGTCACTATGAATAGCGTTACAATAGCGGTTCTCACTTAACTCAATTTTAATTAAATTTTGGGGCAAAAGTACTAAAAAATATTTTATTATGCAAATTTTAAGCAAAAAAGATTTAATAAATGTGATACGAACATAAATCAATTAAACCATTATTGTACTTTTGCAGTCAAAGTGAAAAACGTTAAAAAATGAGAAAGTACATAACAATAATACTGTCTTGTTTCTTTGCAACCACTATGGCTGAAGAAACATTTAGTGTCAGCATAAAAAACACTGCAGCACTCGCAAAGGCTGATGTTCCTGTGGTTCTCAAACTAAAAGAATACGCCACAGAAACCTCAAAGGTTAAGTCGGCAATGGTGACAATAAACGGTGCGGAAGTGCCTTGTCAGCTGGACGACATTGACCGCGACGGCATATACGACGAGTTATGTTTCCTGACAGACCTCAAAAAACACGAGAAAAAACTGTTTACCGTCACACTTTATGACGACGGCAAACCAAGAGAATACGCCCCACGTACCTATAGCGAGCTGCTTCTTAGAAATCCTAAGGTAAAAATAAAGAATAAGCACAATATCTATTTAAAGGAGATGACCGTAGATCGTGGCGTAGATCCATACCAAAGCGTACATCATCACGGCATTGCTTTCGAGAGCGAGCTGGTTGCATTCCGTATATATTTCGACCACAGACAGACTGTTGATGCATACGGTAAGTTTCACAAGCAACTGGAGATAAAAGACACACAGTTCTACACCGATGCTGACCAGAAAGCAGCAGGTTATGGTGATGACGTACTTTGGGTAGGGAGCTCCTACGGAGTAGGTGCTCTACGCGGATGGGACGGCACAAATCAACTGATGCTTGAAGATGTTGACAGCAGGACACAAAGGGTTATTGCACAAGGACCTGTCCGTAGTATAATAGAATTAGTTGACGAGAACTGGCGCCCCACTCCATCAGCAAAACCTGTCACGATGACTACGAGATACACCATATATGGAGGTCATCGCGATGTTGACGTGGATATATTCTTTAATCATACTGCAAAAGACTACGAATTCGCAACTGGTATAATCAACGTCAAGGGCTCTAAGGAGTTCTCCGACAACGAAGGACTACGCGGATGCTGGGGATCTGACTGGCCTGTAGGCGTAAAAGATACTGCCGGACATAAGATTGAGACAGTAGGACTAGGCATCATTATCCCTAAGAAATACATCCGCAAGGAGATGCCTGCCGACAAGGTTAATTACACCTACGTCGTAGGTACCGACAACGACGAGCTACACTATAAATATATCTTTGCCAGCGATAACGAAGACTTCGGAGTTCACTCTGCTGAAGACTGGTTTAAGCTTCTAAAGGCATGGAAGAAAGAGATTGAGACAGAAGTTATTATTGAGAAATTATAAAAACATATACTATTATGAAAAGACTTGGAATTTTATTACTGATGATTGTCGGCATGACCACAATGGCTATGGCTCAGGCAGAAATCAAATTCAACGAGACAACGCACAATTTCGGTACGATATCAAAGAAGACACCTGTACAGAAGTGCACTTTCACATTCACCAATACCGGCAATCAGCCACTTATCATCAACGAGGCGATGCCAAGCTGCGGATGTACTGTACCTAACTTCACAAAGAGTCCTATTGCTCCGGGTGAGACAGGCACAATAGATATTAAGTTCAATGCAGAATATCAACAGCCCACACATTTCAAGAAGACTATAACGGTTCTAAGCAACGCCAAGACAGCTAAGATAAGACTGTACATCGAGGGCGACATACAAGAATAGTCTGCTTAGAAAGAATAACTTATTCCTAAGGAGAAATACTCTTTTAGCTGGAAATAGTTATAGTCGTTATCACGCGCTACAGAGTCGTCGAAACGCGGATAAACAAAGATATTCGTTGATAAGAAACGACTTATGCGCAAATTGATGGTATTCTCCCATTCTACAAGAGCCCTGCTATAGCTGGTAAATCCGTAAAGACGGGTTTTCCAG
>ODAJ012055096.1_pt1 | contig 10433 bp, 15 predicted proteins | sample 1539241 | NCBI WGS metagenome assembly ODAJ01 (sample SAMN02144231, study PRJEB22623) | gut metagenome | biome: sheep rumen | host: Ovis aries | place: New Zealand
AACAAGCAGAACAATTTGTTTTAGATACACCTCACTATGTAAGACTACAAAGAAATGTATCTAAAGGTTCTAAAAACAAAATAGAAGTAGATAAAGATGGTAATGCAAGAGTAAACAAACAAATAAAAGAGTTTAAAGGTAGTGATTTAGATATACTTCCTTTCAAAGATACAATGGCTCAATATACATTAGATGTAATTCAATCTATGAGAGCTAACTTATTTGGACAAGAACTTGCTAAAACATTAGGTATGAGTAGCACTAATGATACTGTTGAATCAGTTGATGAAATATTTGGATTCAATCCAGATTTAATAAAAGACAACGAAGATGGCACTTATTCATTTACTATATTCAACAAAGGACAAGCTATAACACTACCAATAGATGAAGGAATATATGAAGCATTACAACCTAATAAGAAATACGATATAGAAGATGCTGCTATATTTAGTGGTAAGTTTGGTATTAGAAATGCAGATAAGTTTAGAAGGTCTTTATTAACAGATAAGAACCCATTGTTCTTAGCAACGAATATGTTAAAAGACTTATTTGATGCACCATTAAACTCACAAAGACCTACAGCTTTCGTTGCAAATTATATACCTGCAATAAAACAGATTGTAACTAATGGTAAATATTACCAACAATACAAATCTTTAGGTGGATTGCAAAATACTTATTTCGATAGCAAAGAAGGATTTAAGAAACAAAGGAACAAGTTGAATCCTGTTGGTTGGTTTGAAAAAGCCAATAACGCAGTTGAACAATTCCCTAGACTTGCAGAGTTTATGGCAACTATGAAAGCCACAGGAAACATTGATGAAGCTATGTATAATGCTGCTGAAATCACTACTAACTTCAAACGTGGTGGAGACATAACAAAGGCTATCAACAGAAATGGTGGTACTTTCTTAAATGCTTCAGTACAAGGTTTTAGTAGGTTTGTGAGAAACTTTAGTGATATTCAAAATCCGCAACAAGCTGTTAAAATGTTGGCTAAAATCGTTGCATTAGGTATAGGTCCAGCACTACTTAATGATATGGTTTACGACGATGATGACGAATATAAAGACTTACAAGACTATATCAAGGATAATTATTACTTAATCAAAGGTAAAAATGGAACTTGGATAAGAATACCTAAAGGTCGTGCTGTAAGTGTATTCCAAGATGCAGCTAGACGAACTAAGTATCGTCTAAGAGGCGACAAAGATGCTTTCAAAGGTATGTGGAGTACGTTTAAAAATCAAATTGCTCCTAACAATGTTTTTGATAGTAATATTGCATCTCCATTTGTTCAAGTTGCTAATAACAAATCTTGGAGTGGTAATCCTATTGTTTCTGATTATACAAAGAACGCAAAGCATCCTGAGGAAGAATATGACGTTAAAACAGATGAATTAAGTAAATGGTTAGGTAAAACTTTCCATTATTCACCTAAGAAGATTAACTACATCATTGACCAATATTCAGGAGTTATTGGAGATTTCGCATTACCTATAGGTACTAAATATGCAGAAAGCAAATCTGATAACCCTTTATATCAAGCGTTTGTTAATCCTGCGTTAAGTAAATTCACAACTAATTCGGTTACAAGTAGTAAAGCTCAGCAAGAATTCTATCAAGCATTACAAGACGCTCAAGATGATAGATACTGGAGTAAAGGAACTTCTAAAGATACCGCTGTTCACAAATACTTATCAAGTAAAAATAGAGAGATTTCATCAATCAGAAAAGAAATGACCGAACTTCAAGAGTCAAATAAACCTGCTGCTGAGAAGTTTGAAGGTGCTTTAGAATATCAAAAACAAATCAATGAAATTGCAAAAGATGCTGTTAAGCAATCAAAGAGTATTAAAGAAACTCACGAAGAAGAATATGAAATCGGTGGCAATTACTATGCTGGTGAAGAGACATCTGCAATAAGACCAGAAACAGTACAAAAAGCACAAAATCTAGGTTTATCAATAGGTGAGTGGCAAGAAATTTCCACATATAAGAGTGAGACTAGAGCAGATAAAAGAGCAGATGGTTCAACAATAAGAGGTAGTGCAAAACAAAAAGTCATTGATTACATATATTCAAAGCAAGAATTAACAGAAGCACAAAAAAGACAAATACTTGAACAACTATATCCAAAAAGATAGGAGAGTGATTAAAGGATAAGAATAAACCCAAATACGTTAGATGCAGAAATGGTACGAGGTAATACTGGTACCTTTTCTGTTAGACCTAGAATTAATGGGGAAATAGTATTGCAAGAAGGAGACCATTTATATTTCACAGTTAGAAAAATAAAGGATAGAACAATACTATTAGAGAAAGATATTACTGATTTTGAAGATGGAAAAGCAGAAATAATTATTACTCCATCAGATACAGAAAACTTTGAAATAGGTAATTACATCTATGATTTAGTAATGGTTCGTTCTGATGGAAATGTTGATTCATTAATGCCAGGAGGTAGAGATACGGCTTATTTCAGCATCAAGAGAGGTGTTAAGTAATGGAATACGATTTAGACTTACAAACAACTCAAATAGATGTTGAATTAGGTGAAAATCTTATTGAAATAGAATTACCTGGAGGAGCAAGAGGGTTAAAGGGGGACACAGGTGATACTGGTCCTCAAGGACCATCTAACACTCTAACAATAGGTACAGTAGAAGGTGGGGAAGAAGCTGGTGCTACAATAACTGGAGAATCACCTAATCAAATACTAAATCTCACTTTGCCCAAAGGAGAAGATGGTGTAGACGGCGTTGATGGTGTAGATGGTGTAGATGGTTTTTCCCCAACAATAACATCCTCAAAAGAAGGCAAAACAACCACATTAACAATAACTGATGTTAATGGAACTAGAACAGCGACTATTCTAGACGGAGCTGATGGTGAAGGTTCAGGAGATATGAACACAAGTGTTTATGATGTTAATGTAAATGGAATAGTAGATAATGCCGAAAAAGTAAATAATCATACGGTAGATAGTGATGTTCCAGCAAATGCCGTTTTTTCTTATGATGTTAGTTATTTGGAATCTCGCTCTGGATTTACAATAACTAATGAACAATGGCAAGAAATGGTTGAAGCTGTTGAAAATGGAGCTTCTTTTGTTTTTAATAGTGATTCCGTGTTTTTTAGGCAAGAATATATGTATGGTGCTAACTGTTATGTATTCGGTCATTTTTATAACGATACCCTGATAGATAAATATTACGTATTACCAACAAACAATGACCACAAAGTGCTTATGGAAATATATCAACTTGCAGATATTAGTGATATTCCGACTAAAGTATCTGAGTTAACAAACGACTCTGGTTTTATAGATAGTACATACCACGACAGTACCAAACAAAACACACTGGTATCAGGTACCAATATAAAAACCATAAATAATCAATCGTTGCTAGGAAGTGGAGATATAGCACTAACAACAACTGAGTCCGACCCAATATTTAGTGCAAGTGCAGCTTCAGGAATAGCCTCAAGTGATATTACTAATTGGAATAATAAACAAGATACGCTAGTAAGTGGGACTAATATAAAAACAATAAATAGCACTTCAATACTAGGTAGTGGGAACTTAGATGTAGGTAGTGAAAAACTTCCAATAGGTTCTATCAAATTATATGCAGGAAGTACAGCTCCCGATGGTTATTTGTTTTGTGATGGTGCAGCCGTTTCAAGAACAACATATAGTGAATTGTTTGCTGTAATAGGGACTACTTATGGTTCGGGTGATGGTTCAACGACATTTAACTTACCTAACTTAAAAGGTAGAGTAGCTGTTGGATTAGATGGTAGCGATACTGATTTTGATACACTGGGCTTAACTGGTGGAGAAAAAGAGCATACATTAACTGTTGCAGAAATGCCAAGCCATAATCACGGTATGTCTAATAAAAATAATGTATGGACACAGGCATCTGGTTATGGTAATATTGGAGCTTCTGCAACTACTGGAGCAAATAGAGCAAATATTTCAACTATTGCTAGTCAAGGTGGTGGAGAAGCACACAATATTTTACAACCATACATAACATTAAATTACATAATAAAAGCAAGTGATTCTAGTATGGCAACATTATTAGAAGGACAGGTTCACGATGGATATAATGCTTCAACAATAGATGCGTACAGTTGTAATTACATAAATACACGAGTTGTAACATTATATAGTAATGCTTCAGGAAGTGAAGGAACAATAACATTGAGTGATAATGTTTCTAATTATTCATATTTAGAGGTATATGGTTATAATAGTCCAGTTGGTGGTTCAATTTATACTAAATATGATGTATCGAGTGGTCGAGATTTAAGTTTGTTTATAGTTGGAACTAATGGAAGTCAAACGAGATTGGTAACTACTGTGTATACGGTTAGCGGAACAACATTGACAGTAAAATATACACAAAGAACAACGATATATAATAGGACAATAGCGGAGCAAGGAAGTAATGCAGAAAACAAGATAACAAAAGTATTAGGAATTAAATAGGAGGGATAATATGGAAGAAAAGAAACTAGAAGAAGAAGTAAAAGAAACAGAAGTAGGAGAAGTTTTAAACTTAACTGCTGATGAAAACAATCCTGTCGGAGATGGATTAGAATTTAAGGAGGGAGAATAATGGCAACACCACACGGATATTATTTAAGTGTAATTGGAAAAAGATTTGATGAAGATGGTGTTTATAATTGCCAATGCGTTGATGGTTTTAAACATTTTTGTAGAACGCAATTAGGCTTTAACATATCACATAAATCAATATGCAATCCTACAGGATACGCAACTTCAATATGGGATAATTTTTATACTTTAGGTTTAGACAAATACTTTGATAAAGTTGCCCCTAATCAAATGGTAGATGGTGATTGGGCGATATGGGGTATGAATTCAAAATCGTGTAAATTCAGCCATATTGCTATGTTCAGATTAGATAATAAGAATGGAACAGGAATATTCTTAGGTCAAAATCAATTAGGACATCCTGAATATACACAAATAAATATTTTCTATGATGGATTAAGAGGTGGATTAAGACCTAAGATTTACCATCAAAAACAAGGTGAAAAGGTAGACCAAATATTACACGCAGGAAGCAAAGTACAAATACCAGGTACATTTGATGTTATAAGTGTACGTAAGAGTGATAATACTGCTGTTGTTAGAATAAATGGTGTCGACTATAGATTAAGCTCTACACCACTAAAGGAGGTATAATATGAAACTAAAGAGAGAAGAAATCAAAGAAGAAGTAAAAGAAGAAACAAAAAAGGAAGAAAAAAAAGAAATCAAGAAAGTTGATGTTCCTGAGTTTTATATGTTAGGAATGAGCGAATCAATTTCTGATGTTGCAAAGAAGTTTGGTATGAAAAAAGAAGATATTGAAAAACTAAATGATTCTAAAGTTTTCTTTGGTGGAAACCAAATTAAATTAAAGTAAGCAATTGGTGTAAAAGCCAGTTGCTTCTTTTTTTATTTACAAATCTGTTCGACTGTGCTAATATATGAACCCACCAAAGGGGAGATAGTATGAAAACATTTGAATATTACTTTGATTATAGTCCTGAAGCATATAACTATATTATGAGTAGTAAAATACTAAGAAATAGGGATAAAATGATTCTGAAGGACTTGGTTGAAGGAAAGAAAACCAAAGAAATAGCAATAGACCACAATTGTTCATATAGAACAATCTGCACTCGAAGAAAAGAAATCTACGAGAAAACCGCAAATTTAATGTAATTTTTATTTTTTTCATAACTTTGCATAAGATTGCATAATTTTGCATTTATTTTGCAAGATTTATTTGACTTCTTTGTCTATTATATTGGCATCGAGGGGGATAGTATGGTCGACAAATTGAAAGTAAAGGCGATATATAATGATTTTTTGAGAAACGTAAATCTTTCTGATGAACAAATTAAAATTTTGGATATGGTACTAAAGAAAGAAAGTATAATAAAAATATCTATGGAAATAGGCATAAGTCAAAGAACCGTAAGTTATGAGATTAAGAAGATAAAAGACTTATATAATCAATATTGTGAAATGCAGGTTTTTATAGCAGAAATGCTATCAAAATAATGCATTTATTTTGCATTGTTACAATTTAATACTGTTATATGATGTGCATAGAGGAGGACAAGAGACATTTGTTTAAAACACATTTGTCAGTCCTCCTCTTTTTTTGTTAGGAGGAACAAATATGTACCCATACTTTAATCAGCAACCGAGTATAGACAGGATTAATACTCAAATATCCGAGTTAGAAAAATTAAGAAATCAATTATCACAACCGACAAGTATTAATCAAACATTTCAATTATCACCAAATCAAAATGGAATCAGATATGCTGATTCGCTTGAACAAGTGGAGAAAGAACAAATATTTGGAGATACGCCTTTCTTTAGTAAAGATATGAGCGTTTTATGGCTTAAAAGCACTTCAGGAGAAGTGAAAAGCTATGAGCTAAATGAAATAGTTGAAAAAGATGAAAAGGACCTTCAAATAGAGTTTTTAATGGCTCAAATAGAAGAAATGAAAGGAATGATAGCAGATGCCAAATCAAGTAGTACAGATGCTGATGAACCAACTAAAAGTAAAAAATCCCCAAATGTTTCAGTTTCTAGAACAAGCAAGAAAAAATAACAACCCAATGGATTTACTTAATCAAGTAACAAAAAACTATACTCCAGAACAAAAAGAAAAACTATTCAACCAAGCAAGACAACTCGGAGTACCAGATGAAGTAATCAACGGTATCAACACGAAAGTGTAGATATAAATTTAGAGAAAGGAGAATAGATATGAACGGAGGAATACAACCAACAGTAGAATTAGCTACTAACCAGGGATATGGTTACGGTTATGGAAATGGTGGATTCTTTGGCTCAGAGGGTATTTGGGCAATCGTTTTACTAGCATTATTATTTAATAATGGCTGGGGCGGTGGTTTCGGAGGAAATGGATTCAACAACATAGCAACTACTGATTATATCTCTTCAGAATTTACTCAAAGAGATGTAACTTCAGGAACACAATCAGTATTAACAGCTTTAAATAATGGATTCAGCGATGCTGCAACTAACACTTGTAATTTAAGAAGCGATGTACTAACTGGAAATATGGGATTACAAAACTCAATTCTAGATAGTAAATATGCAGCAGCATTAGGAAACGCCAATACTCAAAGAGATGTTTTAATGCAAACAACTCAACTAGAAAACCAATTATCTAATGTAGCTTTATCTAATCAAGCTCATATTGATAGCTGTTGCTGTGAAATCAAGTCTTTAATCCGTGAAGATGGAGATAAGACAAGAGCATTAATCACTGAAAACACTATTCAAGATTTACGTGATAGATTAACAGCTGCTAAAGATGTAATCTCAGACCAAAGAACTGAAAGTAATATCGTAAACGCACTAAGACCTTATCCAGTACCTGCATATTTAACAGGTAGTCCATACATAGGATTCAATAACGGATTCTATGGTGGTGGTTTCTATGGAAACACAATTGTATAGCATAAAGTCTTTCGACAATCTCTAATGAGAACTTGCTATTTAAACGAACAGGCAAGTCCTGTTCTTTTTTTTGAAGGGAGGAATAATAATGATACAAAGTTTACAAGAACAAGAATTAGTTTTAACTTCTAATACAGCCCCAATAACTTTTGCTGATACAGACCTAAGAACAGCAAGTGCAAATTGTTTTAATGGATGGTTAAATCATAACGAAGGTGGAGCTACTTTTAATATCGTAAGTGGAGGCATATATGAAATTGACTTTAATACGAACGTTACAAGTGCTACAGCTGGTAATGTCGGTTTGGCTATTTTTGCAGATGGCACTCAACTAGCTGGTAGTGAAATGGACACTCCAGTTGAGGTTGGGATTTATACAAATGTATCTTCTAAAAAGTATATAAGAGTATGCGGTAGAGGTAATGTATCAATAACTGTAAGAAGTGTACCTACAATTACTTATGATGGAACTACAACTGATACTCAAATACCAATCATAAAGAACGCTAATATTTCAATAAGAAGATATGCCTAATAACACAATAAATAACTTATCTTTGTTGCTTCAGATTTTGAGTTTGGAAATTCTGTTTAAGGACTATAACAATAGTGATTTAATGGAGGAATTACAGGCTCAAGATGAAAAGTATTTAAAGAAGATTATTGAACAAAACAAGAGGATTATAGAACTTCTGGAAGGAGGTACTGATGGAAGAGAAATTACTAGAGAAAGTATGTGAATATCTAAATAAAGTATCTAACCAAAACTTAGATGCTGCTGATATAGATTATTTATCTAAAGTGGTAGATATTTACAAAGATATAAAGGAGGTAGAAAATATGAATAATTATGGAAATTATGGAGAATACGGTAGATATGATGCTTATGGTAGAAGAGGAGTAGATGCTCGCTATCGTGGTGAATCTTATATGGATGGTATGGCAAGTAGCTATAGAAACTACGAAGAAGCTCGTAACGAATATAATAGGGGTAATTATGGAGCAAAAGAAGACGGGTTAAAAGAGTTAGAATATATGATGCACGCAGCTATGAAGTTTATAAAGATGGTAAAAGAAGAAGCAACTTCTCCTGAAGAACAAGAAATAGTAAGAAAACACATTATGAAGATAAGTGAAATGTAATGTATAAATTTTACAATAACAACTCATTAGGGAATTATGTTAACGATTGTACTGTGAGGGCTATCAGTTTAGCCGAAGGGACAAGTTGGGATTACACATACAACAAAATGAGTGATATAGCTCAAAGTATGGGAACAATGATGGATGATAGAGATTTTATAAGACACTACTTAGACTCCAACTATAAGAGAGTACCCTATTTACCTAGAACAGTAGGGGAAGTAGCAGGAGAATACCCTGATAAAGTATTACTTATCACTATGGATTCACATATCACAACTTCGGTCTTTGGAACCGTAATGGATAGCTTCGATTGTAGAAGAAGAATTGCAGAAGACGCCTGGATAGTAAAATAAGAGGCTTATAGCCTCTTTTTGTATGTGATTAAGTCAACTGACCATTCAGGATAGAATCGCTTTAAATGAGCCTCTATTTTGCGTTTAATGGCATCTCTTAATTCTTTAGATTTACCATTATCGTAACTATGATGACATCTTTGACATAAAGTAACGATATTTTCTTCTATACCTAAGCCTCCGTGTGCCCTACTCAAGTAATGTGCATTAGGCATAGCATAGGGGCTTCCGCAACAAATACAATGGTGTCTATCTCTCTCCCAAACTTTATTTTTTACAGATATAGGAATATCTGTAGCCTTGCTCCTGTTAGATTTCATATTTACCCCCTTGAAAAAATGTGTTATAATACGCCACCAACAAAGGAGGTGGAGTAGTGTGATACAAGTTACTTATCAAAAAAATGATGGCAGTATCATCCAAAAAATTAGAAAGACAATGTTGCCTTATAAGGTCGGAGACACAACATCAATGGGATGGAAAGTTTTGAACATCGAATACAAATATAATGATGAGTATCTCCCTTTTCACAAATATAGCACGGCAATAGAAAAAGACAAACAAAAGTTGTCGAGAAAAAGAGAGATGTCGGAGTCTTGCATAAAAGAGGCAAAAGTGTTTTTATATTATTTCCTGACGGTAATGATAATAAATCTCTTAAAGACACTATTTGGTGTATAGTTTAAAAAAATGCAAAAAAAGTGTTGACTAATTGGGGTGCGATAGTATATAGTTAATGTAACGATACAAAAAACATTTATATTTTTGCCTTAAGAAGTTAACATAATATCAAAATTAAGAAGTTAAAACACTTAAGGCAGAGTCCTTAGGTGTTTTTTGTTATCTAGGAAGGAGAGAATATGAAAAAGAGAAAATACCTATTGTACGCCGAATTAGTTGGTGAAATGGCAAAAAGAGGAGAAACACAAAAAGAATTAGGGCAACTAATTGGAGTTAATAGCTCAGCAGGTATAAGCAGAAGACTTTCTGGAGATATAGAGTGGTCTATTAGCGAAGTTGAAAAAATCTGTGAGCATTATGGAAAAGATTATTACACGCTATTTAAAAAGTACGAAGATTAAATGGAGGTCTTATGGAAGAAAAGCCAAATTATTATGCAATAATTCCTGCAAATGTTAGGTATGACAATGAACTAAAACCAATAGAAAAATTACTGTATGGAGAAATAACAACACTCACACTAAAAACAGGGGAGTGTTGGGCAAGTAATAATTATTTTTCTCAACTATATAATATATGTCCCACTACTATAAGTAAATACTTAAACCATTTGAAACAAAAAGGTTATTTAAACATAGAAATTAAGTATTTCGAGAATACAAAACAAATAGAAAAAAGGATTATAAGTATTGTTCAAAATAACAATACCCCTTATT
>ODAJ012163698.1_pt1 | contig 10432 bp, 8 predicted proteins | sample 1539241 | NCBI WGS metagenome assembly ODAJ01 (sample SAMN02144231, study PRJEB22623) | gut metagenome | biome: sheep rumen | host: Ovis aries | place: New Zealand
ACATTTATACTACGGTTGCTTATTACCTGGATTACTTCAAAACCAAGTTCTTCATCTGGACCAATTATCAGACCGAGACGGTGCATGATGCGGACATCAGCGCCAACTTCCTGCCCTGGCTGATCCTGGAGCGGGGCAATTTCCCCCTTCCGCCCTATGTGCAGATGTTGCAGGAAGTGCACGAGAAATACCCGGTCATTTCCTCGCAGGGTGTGGTAGATGCCGAGGGAACTGTTTACGGGAGCGTCGCCGAACTCATGGACGATCCCTTGATTCAGAAATATCAGAACATCCAGTATGCCAACCTGTTTGATCAGTTGGAAGATGAATGGTTTACGACAAAATGAAAAAGGTATGAGAACGGTGGATAATATAACCAATCTGGACAGTCTGAGTGAATTGGCCTATACAGAGTTTTATAGCTCGTAATTTGTATTATTGCGTGAATACAATTGACATAGAAACTGGCAACTGTATGGCGACGTCGCTTAAGTCATGGACGATCTGCTGATTGAAAGTATCAGTAGATCCATTACGTGAATCTGCACGATGAACTGGAAAGAGCGTATTTTTGTCCCTAAAAAACTAACAAGACACACAGGAGGTCAGAAGCGATGGGGCTTTCCAACCATAACAGCCTGTTTCTGAATCGGCTTTCGCAAAGCTGGGCGGAAACAAGTGAAAAGAAGAAAATGTATTATGTTTATACCCTGCTGTTTCTTTGCACTTCCGTTGTATCCTTTAGTCCATTTATTCTTGGCGGAAGATCGTTTATATGCCAATTTGATGGTCGTGAAACTATTTTTCAAGATATACTATTCACAGGCATATGGGTGCGTAGAATCATCAGCAATATCCTGCATGGCAGTTTTGTCATCCCACTTTATGATTTAAGTCGGGGCTGGGGCAGCAGCACTATCGGTATCGGCCTTGATCCCCTTGCAATGGTGCTTGCCCCATTATTTCCGGTCAGTTATGCCGAAATTTTATATAGTCTCATGATTGTTCTGAGACTCTATTTTGCTGGTCTCGCGTTTCTATACTTATGCAGATTTTTTCGAAAAGACAGAATTAGTTCACTTACCGGGTGTTTCGTTTATTTGTTCAGCGCATATACAATTTATAGCGGTCTTGCATTTCCCGGCTATATTGATCCGATGATTCAGCTACCCTTGTTAATTGTCGGCGGGGAAAAGATTATGCGTCGAGAACGCAGCATTGGTTTTATTTTTACTGTAATGTACATTGGTATACGCGGTTATTATCACCTGTACATTCAAACAATACTGCTTGCCATTTATTGTCTGGTTCGATTGTTTTCACTCTACCCTGAAAAGAAATGGCTGAAAGTTCTGCCAGGGATTTTATGGAGTGGTATCTCAAAATACCTGCTGGGAATCGGGCTCTCCGCGTGGGTCCTGATGCCGGCCGTGTTTGGATTTGGCTCAACCGGCAGAAGCAGCTTCAGAAATCTGAACATCTCAAGCGAACTTGCAATACATTGGAAAGCCTTTTGGAAAAGGTTGATCGCGCTTATTTCCCCGGTCACAAAATATGATTGGGACTGGGGTATGGATTACCCTGCATTTGCCGCAATTTTCCTTCTCTGCGCAGTTGCTGTAATTGTCTCTCGGAAAGCAGAGAAAAAGACACTAAAATGGCTGCTTTTGATCGGTCTCGTGATGCTCTTCTGCCCATGGTGCGGATGGATCATGAACGGTTTTCAATATGCATGCAACCGCTGGAGCTTCGGTCTGGCGCTCTTGGCAGGTTATTTAGTGACAGACGCATCGCTTGAATTGTTTTCGATGGAGAGGAAGCAGAAAACTGCATGCTTTGCAGCAATTATTGCCTATGGGTGTATCTCTTTTTTCTCTCCCTATATTCGCAGCGAATTATTCGCGTCTGTCGGCACAGCATTCCTTGCTTGTACAATGCTCATTTTTGTGTATAACAGAGGAGTGACTGGCACTGAAAATAAGCGGCAGAAGAGTTTATTATGCCTTGGGCTGGTTTGTCTCAATGTCTGCGTAAATGCATTGTTCTTATGCTCGCCAGAATCGATGGGATGGTCGAATTGGTTCTCTAAAAGGTATTCTGAATCGGATCGTCTTACCTATGCAGTTGAATCGGAGCCAGCCTCCTCTCCGTTCGGATATGAAATAACAGATGGCCGTATTGACAGTACCCTGCTTTATTACAACAATTCTGTTGTTTATGGACAGCCTGGACTTGATTTGTATACGCCGCTGATGAACAATAATATCGTTGATTTCTGGAATGCCATAGAAGGCAGCGGAAATATCCAGTATTTCAAGATCTATTCTTCAGATCAGAGGACGATACTGAATACTCTTTTATCAGTTGATCAACAGTTCGAGTGGAATAACTCCGTCCAATATGTTCCGTATGGGTATCATTACTGTGGCGATACGTATCTTGGGAATAAAGTTTTTCAGAATGAGTATTCCTTAGGCTGGGGTTATACTTATGACCGTTCTGTTCCCTACGAGGCAACTGATAACCTGAATGGCATTGACTTACAGGAACTAATGCTCCAGGCGGTTGTTCTGGATCAGGATAAGCAAATTACGCAGCATAATGCCGAAATTCAAATCGAAAACGAACGCCTGCCGTATGCATACGAGTGTGATGGTTGTACCTGGGAGGATGGAGTTTTGACCGTGGGTGAGGCTGGAGGTATGATCCAGATGGTCGCTGACCTACCCGCCGGTGCTGAGTATTATATGCGCTTAAAAGGATTCAATATCGACGGTTACGGAGACAATTATCTCACCATCAGTACAAATGCAAGTTTCGATATCGCTGTACAGTGCGGCAACGTTCAAAAGACCAGCCGGGTGATGGATAAAGCGTACCCGTGGTATTATGGACGGGATAATTATTTGTTCTGCCTGGGATATCAGAATGAGGATAGAAGCTTTGCGACGATCTTCATTCCAGCGGAAGGAACTTTTCGACTTGAGGATATTGAACTGTTTGCGCTTCCTCTTGAGCATTATCCCGAAAGAGCGGAAAAACTACGCAATGAACAGCTTGAAAACATTGTTTTTGACACCAACACAATATCGGGAACCGTGGATGTGACCAGCAACAAAGTTTTGTGTCTTACCGTCCCGTATGAGAAAGGATGGACAGCTTATGTGGACGGAGCGAAAGCAGATATTCTGAAAGCCAATTATGCATTCATGGGGCTGAATCTGACAGAAGGGCATCACGAAATACGCTTTGTTTATCGTCCACTCTATCTGAATGAAGGAATTATTACTTCATTTGTCTGTGCAGTGCTGACACTCGGTATTTTACTTGTTTCAAGAAAAAAACATATGTGAATGAAGCTGAAGCTATTGTATGAAAGTTGCCTTACTCGGCGACGGGCGACTGAATTAAACCGGGCTGAGCGAGTATACCTTTATTGAAAATGCCATTCATCCAGATTTTTCTAAGCTCTCCTCCGGCTCCAACAGCGTCAACGAGTTGGTGATCGGTATGCCCAATACCATCTGCGGTATCCTACTTGTGGCGCTGGTGATCCTGTTCTTTTTGGATAAGAAGATCGCCCCGCGTTTTAAACGGGCCGCGGCCGTGGTGCTCGGCATCTATCTGATCTGTTTCTATATCCCGGCTTTTACGATCCTGATGCACGGTGGCACCCACACCAACTGGTTCCCGATCCGCTATTCCTTCACGGCACAGCAGGATGGGCCGATATATCACTTCGATACCTCGATCCCCGGTTCGCCCAACGGAATTGCAACTCCGGCCATAAAATATGTCGGCTTCTATCATAAAGGAGACGCGGTCGAGGGCAAGATCCCGCTGATCAACGGCATCGGCACCGGCGACTTCATGCGCGGCTATTGTGCCAATCTCGCCTTTGCCTATGCCGACAATGCCCAGCTGGCGCAGTACGCCGCCCAGCTCAACAGCCGCGATATCGAATTCAACGTTGTGCACGAAAACGACCTGACCGGCTCCTTCACGGCCGCCGAAGGGCAACGCGTCCTTTTCACGATCCCCTGGGACGAGGGCTGGACCTGCTATATCGACGGCAAACTCGCCCCCATCTACAAGACCTGGAATCTCTTTATGTCGGTGGAAGTCCCGGCCGGACAGCACAGCTATGAGATGAAGTTCTTCCCCGCGTGGATGAACTATGGTCTGATCGTTAGCGGCGCTGCGTTCGTGGGTTTGATTATACTCATGGTTGTGTGGAAACAAAGGAAAAAAGACGAAGATTTAAGAAAAGAGAAGATAAACGCGGTGGATGACAACCGTGAAGAAACCATGGCAGAAGAAAACGTCACAGATGCTGTATGGACGAAAAGCGAGGAGTAGAGCTTAATATATGTCGTGCCGTTTTCCGGAAAAACTAAAAAGCATTTTTACGGATACCATCTGGAGTGTTGCAGGACTGGTGCTGATGAATGTCGCGGCACAGTTCGTCGTCTATCCGTACTGGAACCGGGTACTTGGTAGCGATGCATACGGGAATATCGTTTATCTGTTGGCGGTCATGAATATCCTGGCGATCTCCATCGGAAGCGGTGTCAACTACGCCCGAATGCGGCAGAGTGCGAACGGCGAAACACGAAACCGCCCTTACCTGCTGCTGATGGCGACGGGGACGGCGCTGACGCTGCTCGTTCTGCTGGCGCTGTATTATATTGGGCTGCTGCACATCGGCCCGGCGGAGTTTGGCCTGTTCTGTCTGCTGACGGCGGCGACGATGTGGCGATTTTATGCCGATGTGGAATACCGCCTGTACATCAATTACAGGGGCTATTTTCTCTATTATCTGGTGATTGGCCTCGGCTATCTGGTCGGTATGCCGCTGTTCCGGGTAACGGGTCTCTGGCCGCTGGCACTGCTGCCGGGTGAGCTGGCAGGTCTTGCGCTGGTGCTATGGCGGGGTTCCATATTCAAAAGGGAAACAGTGCACGGCAGTGATGACTTCTCAACCGTTCTGCATCTGGCGTTGCTGTTGGTTGGCAGCAATATCTTGTCTCACCTGATCTTTAACGGTGATCGGCTCATTTTACGATGGTTTGCCGGAAGTACCGCCGTGAGCGTGTACTATATTGCTTCTTTGTTCGGAAAAACCATGACGCTTATCACAACGCCCTTAAACGGTGTTTTGGTTGGACATCTGGCAAAGTATGAGGGGAAACTGACAAAACAGTTAATGCGTCAGATCACTGTGCTGTCCGCCGCGGCAGTGCTGCTGGCAACAGCAGCTTGTGTTGCAGCGTCTTATATCGTGTTGCCGATCCTTTATCCTTCAGATTTTGAGAACGTGAGGCAGTATCTGCTCCTCGCCAACGCAGCCCAGGTGATTTACTTTGTGGGAAATGTTCTGACGGCGTCCGTACTTCTGCGTTTTACGCCCGCACGAAATCAAATGATCGTGAATGTGGTCCACGGCGTTTTATTTATTGCGATTTGTGTCCCACTGTCGTGGATTTTTGGTATAGACGGCTTTTGCTGGGGTTTGTTGGGCGTGAATGCTATGCGATACTTTTTGTGCCTGGTACTGGGATATAGATAGGGCTGTTAGTAATGAATCTCGATTTTTTACACGATAGGTTGTACGATATATTGCAGGTAATTGATGAAGTATGTAGAAGAAATCGAATTACGTATTGGCTACATGGTGGCAGTGCTATTGGAGCAGTCCGAGAGCATGACTTTATTCCATGGGATGATGACCTGGATATATTGATTTTTGCAGAAGATTACGAGAGATTCAAAACTGTAATGCAGAGGGATCTTCCGGAATATTTAGTGTTGATCGAACCTGAAGATTTTTCTCCCCTTTTTTTTGATTTTGTTCCGAGAATACAGGACAGTCGATGGCTTCTAAACACTGAAAATGAAGAATCGAAAGCATATAATAATCTCAATAATCGTATTGGAATAGATGTCTTTTTACTAAGTAGAATTCCAAAGAATAAATATCTAATGAACATGTGGCTATTTCATTATAATGTGCTATATGGTATGGCCATGAAATATCGTTTTCACACGGATTATTCGAAATATTCTATCATTCAAAAAGGCGAAGTGTTTGTATTGGGGGTCATGGGAACGGTTATTTCTGGGAATGATCCGAAGAAAATATTGAAACTGTGGAGAACATTACTTCAATCCAATTATGCGTCTGATTCTGGAATTCGTATGGTTGCCAATACAACACCGCAATGTTATTGGCGTCCTATGCCAGAGAATTGGTTTTCAGAAACGGTTTATATGGCGTTTAGGGATATGCGTGTTCCTGTAGAAAAGGAATATGATAAAATACTACGTCAAGCATATGGAGATTATAGAAAACCAGACCGTGACGAGAATAGATATATTGTGCATTTAAGAAATTGAATCATTCTGATAATAGAGAGGTAAAAATATGATTATCGGATATACAACTGGAGTGTTCGATCTCTTCCACATAGGTCATCTGAATCTCCTGAAAAATGCTAAGGGTATGTGTGATAAGCTGATTGTTGGTGTGACAGTTGATGAACTTGTTCAATATAAAGGAAAGTCTGCGTTAATCCCTTTTGAGGACAGACTTGAAATTGTTCGGGCGTGTAAGTATGTTGATGCAGCAATTCCACAATATGATATGGATAAGCTAAAAGTATGCAAAGAACTCGGTGCTTCAATTCTTTTTGTAGGCGATGACTGGTATGGTACAGAAAAGTGGAAAAAATATGAAGCAGAATTCGCGGCTGAAGGGATTCAGATTGTTTACTTCCCATATACTCGGGGTGTCTCCAGCACAATAATAACAAATGCATTGAAACAAGTTCGCGGTTGGCCGAGTGAAGAATCCACACAGAGTAAGGAAGATTAACATGATTGATAAAAATTTCTGTATGAGCTCATATCTTGCTTTGCGCTATATTGAAAGAGAAGATATGGAGTTTTTTTCAAATACGCATCATAAGAATATTGTGCCTATTCCAGATGAAAACCGTATACTTGTCCATGACTCAGAGGATATTGACCGCGAAATTGGAAAACAGATAGAACACTTTGCCAATGTAAAAAAAGGAATCTTACTTTCTGGTGGTATGGATTCTGCAATAGTTGCTTCTTATATTCCAGGCTCAATTGCTTATACATTTCGATTTTTAGGTGGTAAATATCAGAGCATAGAAATGGAACGTGCTAAATACTATGCGGAATACTATGGCCTAGATCTTCGCTACGTAGATATCAGCTGGGATTCAGTAACATCTCATCTTAATGCATTGTTGGTGGCAAAAGGTGCCCCTATACATTCAATAGAACCACAGATTTTTCAGGCAGCACTTCAGGCTAAGGCAGATGGTGTTGAACTGATGTTTGTAGGGGAAAGCAGCGATTTGGTCTTTGGTGGAATGGATGGGCTTTTGTCAAAAGACTGGACATTTAACGAATTCGTGTCACGTTATACCTTCACAAGGCCGGAGGATGTGCTCGTTGAACCGGTAGATATGAACTATTTATTTGAAAGATATAGACGAGGAGATAAAATAGATTTTCTCTCGTTCATGGACAATGTGTTTTCGATTGAATCTTCAAGTTCGTATATGAATGCTTTCAATTTGGCAGAAATGCCATACTACGACCCGTATGCAGTGTTGAAAATGGCCGAACCGTTAAACCTTCATCGTATCCGTAATGGAGAACCAAAGTATTTAATCCGAGAATTAATGGCAAAGAAATACCCTGAAATACCTGTGCCTAACAAGATTCCAATGCCTAGACCGGTTGACGAGTACTTTAAAGATTGGAATGGACCTATCAGGCCTGAATTCAGGAAAGACTTGGACATGAATAGCTTTTCTGGGAACCAAAAATGGCAAATATACTGCCTGGAGCAATTTCTAAATCTATATGATAATTGATCGATCATCCACCAGGTGAAGAAAATGGACAAAAAAACAATCTCCGTCATGATCCCCTGTTACAACGAAGAAGAAAACGTACGGGCGATTTACGAGGCGGTGCGCGCGCAGCTCGCCGCGCTGCCCTATGACTATGAGTTATTGTTTATCGACAACAAAAGCCAGGACGGCACGCGCGGCCTGATCCGGCAGATCTGTGCCGAGAATCCGCGCGTGAAAGCCATCTTCAACGTGAAAAACTTCGGGCAGTTTAACAGCCCCTATTACGGCATTCTGCAGACGAGCGGCGACTGCACGATTACCATGTGCGCCGACTTTCAGGACCCGCCGGAACTGATTCCCCAATTCGTGGCGGCTTGGGAAGAGGGCTATAAAATCGTCATCGGCCGCAAGACCAAAAGCAGGGAGAACGCGTTTGTCTATTGGCTGCGCGGCTGCTATTACAAGCTGATCAAAAAAATGAGCAGCACCGACCAGATCGAGCAGTTTACCGGCTTCGGTCTGTACGATAAAAGCTTCATCCGGACCCTGCGCGATCTGCACGACCCCACGCCCTTCATCCGCGGCATCGTGGCCGAGCTGGGTCCCGAGCGCAAGGAGATCGAGTATGAGCAGCCGCAGCGCCGGGCGGGGAAGACGCACAACAACTGGTACACGCTCTATGACGCGGCCATGCTCAGTTTTACCAGCTATACCAAGGCCGGGCTGCGCCTGGCGACCTTCTTCGGCTTTATCGTCGCCGGGGTAAGCTTCCTAATCGGCCTCTTTTACCTGTTTGCCAAGCTCTTCTTCTGGCACAGCTTCACCGCCGGCTACGCGCCGATGATGATCGCCACCTTTTTCATGGGCGGCGTACAGCTGGCCTTCCTCGGCTTTCTGGGGGAGTATGTCATGTCGATCAATGCACGTGTTATGAATCGCCCGCTCGTTGTAGAGGAAGAAAGGATCAATTTTTAGGCAGCAATGGATGAACAAAAACGTGATACATGCCTTCTTTTTGTGAATGGATTGAGCAATATACGGCTATAACTGAGGATAAACATTATACCCCCGGAGATTTTAACACCTCTGGGGGTATAATGCTATGAATATGCGTTAGATTACAGACAATGTGAAACGGCTAAGCCTCGACCCATTCATATGCACCCAAACGGCGCAAGACCGTTGGCATAGACCGCTCTGTCATCGGTGGCCTGGCCGGAAGAATTCACTTCACAGTAGTAACTGCTGTACCTGGTCATGGGCGAGCGCTCCCACCAATACGCTTCCTTTCCGCTGTAGCCGCCGATCTTCATCCGCGTGCCGGGCACCTTATAATAGTCGATCTGTGTACCCTCGCCGGGAAAAGAATTGGTAGTCCCGCCAAACAGTTCAACCTCCGAGCGCAGCGCCAGCCGGTTGCCGGGGACCGATTCAATGGAACTGGACCCATTTCCCGCGGAAGTGAGTACGTCAAAGGTCAGCAGACGCGCTTTCAGCCAGGCCGGGAGTGCCTCGGCCAGCGCCGGGAGCGTGACGGTGGCCATCTCGCTGGCACCGTAGCCGCCCGCCGTCGATTCCGTCGGGTGCATGCGCTGCTTGGCGGCAAGCGCTTCCACAAAATCAAACTGCAGGATGCAGCCGCAGTTGTTATAATCGCTGAAGGACGAGATCACAATGTCGATATCCTGTGCAGCGTGGGCCACGTTGCCGCCGCCGGTAAAGGCGTCGATGTGGATCTTTCGCATATGGCCGACGCGCCATCCGGCGTCGCGCTGCAGATCGATTGTTCCGGCGCGCGCCGCGTCGATCATTGCGGCGATCTGCTCGTCGCTGCCCCATTCAAAGCTGACGATTTCCACACCGCCGATCACCTTGTTCGGCATCGGATTCGTTTTCAGCTTATAGACCAGCACCGCGGCGTCACCGGCGGCGATCTCGAGCGGAGAGGCGAGCACCGTCCTGTCCAGCAGACAGACCGCGTCTACCGAGTTGGCCCTGCCCGGTGTCGTGGCGCATTTGATCGACTGTTTATAGCCGACCTCGCGGATCGTCAACGCTTCGCTGCCGGTGTTGGTGATGGTGAAGGTATACTGCAGCCAGGGGTTTCCCGGCGCGTCGCAGCCCGCGGCCCGGTTTGTCAGCACCACGTTGACGCCGCCGGTGATCGTGTTTTCCAGATTGATGTCATACTCCGTGGGCTCTGTCGAGCCTGTGCCGAACGATACACCGGCTGCGGCTGCGTCCAATGTGAAGGTCTCCGCTCGTGTTGCTGGAAATGAGAAAGTTCCATGTACGTAATACGGACGCCCTTCAATATTGGTGACCTGCAGCGAGCCGAAAAGCGTTGTCGTCGACTGCAGTAGCATCGCTGTCAGATTCTTCATGTTTTTTGTAATCATTGCTTTTTCCTCCTTCCGTCAGGCCAGATTTGTGATGCTGGCCGCGCAGTCCCAGGACAGCGCCCCGGCCGCGTTGACATAAACGGTCTCCGGTTCCGAGCGGGGACAGCGTTTGGCATAGATCACGATCGCGTCGAT